>Ga0172382_10010423_pt1 | contig 12471 bp, 17 predicted proteins | sample Leawel138RmetaG_FD_122245 | JGI IMG/M metagenome (GOLD analysis project Ga0172382, IMG submission 122245) | Leachate microbial communities from a municipal landfill in Southern Ontario, Canada - Leachate well 138R metaG | ecosystem: Engineered > Solid waste > Landfill > Unclassified | place...
CAATCAGCAGCGCCCAGCGCTCCCCGATCAATTCCAGAGCGAAAGCGGCGCCGCAAGCATCGCCATACCATTTGCCGTGCAATTTAGTTTCTTTTTGTAACTTCATAGTTGCTTTTTGTAACTCACGCCGTCACGCTGATGCAAGAACGATTCGCCATAGGAGAGACAAGCCATGAACCGTATGATCTTCGTCAATCTGCCGGTCGCCGACCTGGCCCGCGCCATGAGGTTCTACGAGGCGCTTGGCTTTACCAACGAACCGCGCTTCACCGATGAAACCGCCGCCTGCATGGTGTGGTCCGAAGCGATCTTCGTCATGCTGTTGACGCACGACAAGTGGAAGACCTTCACCAAGCGCCCGATCCCATCCGGCGACAGCAGCGAGGTCATGCTCGCGATCAGCTGCGACAGCCGCGAGGATGTGAGCCGCATGGCCGATACGGCGGGCGCCACGGGCGGCACCGCCGACATCAATCCGGCGCAGGACCACGGCTTCATGTTCAGCCGCAGCTTCGCCGATCCGGACGGCCATGTCTGGGAGCCGGTGTGGATGGACCCGGCCGTGGCGAATGGCGACAGCGCCGTTCCGGAAACCGCTTCCTGATAACGTCCCGTCATCAGCCATTCGGCGGCGCGCGTTGCCCTTGCCGAACTGTGCCCTTGCCGAACTGTGGAGGCCGCCCAATGCCCCTCGATCCAGCCGCCGATATCGTCATCACCGGCTTCGGCCATGTTCCCAAATTCGCGCAAGGGGTGGTTCGCGACCTGCGCCTGCGCTGGGCGCTGGAGGAAATCGGCCGCCCCTATCGCGTGGAACTGCTGGATGCGATGGCCCCCAAGCCGGACGATTATTGCCAGTGGCAGCCGTTCGGGCAGGTTCCCGCATTCGACGACGGCAAGGTCCGCATGTTCGAAAGCGGCGCGATCCTGCTTTACCTCGGCGAACAGGACGAGCGGCTGCTGCCGCGCGACGAGGCCTTGCGCTGGCAGGCCGTCACCTGGCTGATCGCCGCCCTGAACAGCGTCGAACCCTCGCTGATGCAGATCGTCTCGCTCGACGTGTTCCAGGCGAGAGAGCCCTGGGCCAAGGAGGCGCGGCCCGGCGCGGTCGGATTCGCCAGATCCCGCCTGTCCTGCCTGGCCGACGCCCTGGGCGACCGGGAATGGCTGGCGGGCCCCTTCACCATCGCCGACATCATGATGGTGACGGTCCTGCGCCATCTCCGGCACACCGACATCATTGCCGGCTTCCCCCGGCTGGCCGCCTATCAGGCGCGGGGTGAAGCCCGCCCCGCTTTCCAGCAGGCGCTGGCCGACCAGATGAGCGGCTTTGCGGTTCCTGCCGACTGAGGAGAGAAAAGATGACCTATATCGAAGGCTTCGTGATCCCGGTTCCGAACGCGAACAAGGACAAGTTCATCGCCCATGCCGGCAGGATCGATCCCGCCTTCCTGGATCATGGCGCGAGCCGCGTGCTGGAATGCTGGCAGGACAATGTCGCCAAGGGGCACACCACCGACTTCTTCGGCGCGGTCGACTGCAAGGAGGATGAATCGGTCGCCTTCGGCTGGGTCGAATGGCCCGACCGCGACACCCGGACAGCGGCCCATGACCGGTTCGAAAAGCTGATGAAGACGGACGACCGCCTCAACCCCGAAAAGAACCCGATGCCGTTCGACGGCAAGCGGATGATCTTTGGCGGCTTCGCCCCTCTCGTCGAGGAAGGCGACGCCATCGCCGATCCCTATGTCCAGGGCTTCATCGTGCCGGTTCCGGAAGGCAACAAGGAGGCCTATCGCGAGGCCGCTCTGGCGATGTGGAACATCATGAAGGATTACGGCGCCTCGCGGGTGATCGAGGCCTGGCAGGACAATGTGCCCAAGGGCCAGCAGACCGACTTCTTCCGCTCGGTCAAGGCCGAGCCGGGCGAGATCGTGGTGTTCTCCTTCATCGAGTGGGAATCGCGCGAAGTCTGCGACGCCTCGCACGAGAAGATGATGCAGGACGAGCGGATGAAGAACTTCATGGAGCAGAGCCCCGACGCGGAATGCCCCTTCGACGGCAAGCGCATGGTCTATGGCGGTTTCCGGCCGGTCGTGGAGCTGACGCGCGAAAACGTGGGAGCATGACATGGCCAACCCCCTCGGCAGCTTCATCTGGTATGAGCTGATGACCACCGATCCCGACGGCGCGGCCGCCTTCTACGGCCCGGTCGTGGGTTGGACCATCGCCAGCCATTCCGATCCCGGCGCGGGCGGCGTCGATTACCGCATAATCGTCCGCAGCGACGGCGGGAATGCCGGCGGGGTGCTCGGCCTGACCGGGGAAATGTGCGACGGCGGGGCGCGGCCGTGCTGGCTCGGCTATATCTACACCCCGGACGTGGACGCCTCTGTCGCGGCGATCACCGCCGACGGCGGTACGGTGCAGATGCCCGCCGCCGACTTCCCGGTGGGTCGCATCGCCATGGTCACGGACCCGCAGGGCGCACCGTTCTACCTGATGAATCCGGTAGCGCCGGAAGGGCAGGAAGATCGGGCGAGCGACGCCTTCAGCGAGAGCGAGCCGCAGCATGTGCGCTGGAACGAGCTTTCCACCACCGATCCCGATGCCGCTGTCAGCTTCTATGCCAGGCACTTCGGCTGGACCCAGGATGGCGACCTCGACATGGGCGAGATGGGCAAATACCGCTTCATCCAGCACCATGGCGCCACCATCGGCGCGATCATGCCGAAGATGCCGGAAATGCCGGTCAGCCTGTGGAGCTATTACATCGGCGTCGACGATATCGACCGCGCGGTCGCGGCGATCGAGGCAGGCGGCGGCAAGCTGCTGTTCGGGCCGATGGAGATTCCCGGCGGCGAGTTCGCGCTCAACGGACTGGACCCGCAAGGCGCGGCCTTCGGCCTCGTCGGCCCGCGCAAGAGCTGACCGGGAGAGGCTGCCATGGCCGAAATCACCTTCTTCACCAACCCGATGTCGCGCGGGCAGGTCGCGCGCTGGGCACTGCACGAAGCCGGCGCCGATTACGAGGCCGTGATCGTCGACTGGAACGACAAGCCGGCCGCATTCCTTGCCGCCAACCCGATGGGCAAGGTCCCGGCCATCATCCACCATGCCCCCGGCGGCGACCGCGTCGTCACCGAAGCGGCGGCGATCTGCGCCTATCTGGCCGAGATCCGCCCCAGGGCCGGCCTGCTGCCGGATGAGGACGAGAAGGCGGATTACTACCGCTGGCTGTTCTTCGCGGCCGGGCCGGTGGAGCAGGCCGTGACCTCCAGGGCGCTGAAGTTCGAGCCAGCGCCGGAACAGCAGATGATGGCCGGCTTCGGCAGCTACGACCGCACCATGGCCACGCTGGAGCACCATCTGGCCGCAAACAGGTTTGTTTGCGGCGATCGTTTCACCATGGCCGATGTCTATGTCGGCAGCCATGTCGATTGGGGCCTGCATTTCGGCACGTTCCCGAAGCGCGACGCCTTCGTTGCCTATGCCGAGCGCTGCCGGGCGCGCGATGCTTACCAGGCGGCCAAGGCAATCGACAACACGCTGATCGAGGAGATGTCGAAATGACCGCGAAGAACCGGATCTGCCTCTGGTACGATCACGACGCGGAAGCGGCGGCGCAATTCTACGCCAGCACCTTTCCCGATACCAGGATCACCGAGATCCAGCGCGCGCCGGGGGACTATCCCGATGGCCGGGAAGGCGATGTGCTGGTCGTGCTGTTCGAGGTAATGGGGATTCCCTGCATCGGCCTCAATGGCGGGTCCGCCTTCCGGCAAAGCGAAGCCTTCTCATTCCAGGTGATGACGGAAGACCAGGCGGAGACCGATCGGTACTGGAACGCCATCGTCGGCCATGGCGGGCAGGAAAGCCAGTGCGGCTGGTGCAAGGACAAATGGGGCGTATCCTGGCAGATCACCCCGCGCGTCCTGACCGAAGCCATGTCCCATCCCGACCGCGCCGTCGCCAAACGCGCGTTCGCAGCGATGATGCCGATGCAGAAGATCGACGTCGCCGCCATCGAGGCCGCAGCCGCGGGCTGACCATGCCGGCCGAGCTAAACCACGCTATCGTCTGGTGCAGCGACCGCCATGCATCCTCTGCGTTTCTGGCGGAAATGCTGGGCTGCGATGCGCCCAGTCCTTTCATGCACTTCATGGTCGTGACCCTTGCCAATGGCGTATCGCTCGATTTCATGGAGAAGGATGGCCCCGTTTCGCCCCAGCATTATGCGTTCCTCGTCTCGGAGGAGGAGTTCGACGCCGTGCTCGCGCGTATCCGGGACAGGGAGCTGGAGCACTGGGCCGATCCGGCGCGCAGCCGGCCGGGCGAGATCAACCGGCTGTTGGGCGGCCGGGGCGTCTATTTCCCCGATCCCGACGGCCATCTGCTGGAAGCCATCACCCGGCCCTATTCCGCCGGAACGCCGGATGATGCGGCATGACCTTCGCGCTCTACGGCCATCCCTTCTCATCCTACACCTGGAAGGCGCTGATCGCGCTTTATGCGGCCGAGGCGGAATTCGAGTTCCGGACGGTCGGCCCCGATCACCCCGACAATCTGGCCTTCGTGCGCAGGGAGCATCCCGCCGGGAAATTCCCGGTCCTGACGCATGGCGGAACGACGATCGTCGAAGCCACCGCCATCCTCGAATATCTCCACCTGCATCATCCAGCCCTAGCGCAGCTGATCCCCGCCAAGCCGGACGACTCGGTGACGATCCGGATGCTGGACCGCGTGTTCGACAATTACGTGATGGGCAACATGCAGCGGGTGGTGAACGCCTATCTGGCGGATGCGAACAATCCCGACCCTGCGGAGGTCGCGGCGGGGAAGGATGGCCTGAACAGGACCTATCGCTGGCTGGAACGCTGGCTGCGCGAAAACAGCCTTCCCGCCCATGTCTCGCTCATCACCTGCGCGGCGGCGCCATCGCTGTTCTATGCCGATTGGGTCGAGCCGATCCTCGCGAATTGCCCGCGCGTGGCGGCCCTTCGCGCGGAATTGCTGGCGCTGCCGCCGGTTGCCCGCTGCGTGGACGAAGCGCGCCCGTGGCGCCGCTTTTTCCCGCTCGGAGCGCCCGACCGGGACTGAAACGAGAGGATGAATCCCATGAACGAACTATCCATCACCCGCCATATCGCCGCGCCGCCGGAAAAGGTGTGGGACATCATGGCCAACCACCAGGAGGAATGGTGGTGCCCCGCGCCGTGGCACGCGAAGATCGACCTGCAGGAACGCCGCGCGGGCGGCGCCTGCAACATGACGTTCTATGGCCCGGATGGCGAAGTAATGCCGCAGGAAGGGATCTATCTGGCCTTCGACGAAGGCCGCCGCTTCGTGACGACCGACGCGGTCAAGGCGGATTTCCAGCCGTCCGGCCCGTTCATGATCGGCCTCTGGGAAATCGACCCGGACGGCGACGGCACGCGCTATACCGCCACGGCCCGCCACTGGACCGAGGAGACGATGAAGCAGCACGAGGAAATGGGCTTCGCCGAAGGCTGGGGCGCCTGCGCCGACCAGCTCAAGGCGTTATGCGAGGAAGGGTGAGAAAGCGGGATCAGGCGAAGGCCGCGCTTTTCCGCAGCAGTTGATAGGCTTCCACCACCCGGCCCAGCCGCCCCTCATGGCTGCGGTCGCCGCCATTGCGGTCGGGGTGGTATTTGCGCACCAGCTCCGAATAGCGGCGGCGCAGGGCGGAGCGGTCGGTATCCGGGCCCAGCCCCATCGCGTTCAGCGCCTCCCGCTCGCGCGGGGTGAAGCGGGAAAAGGCGGCGTTGTTGCCTTCCGCCCGGCGCCTTATTTCGCCGGCCCGCGCGCCGATCGCATCCAGCGGATCGTGGAAATCGGCCCAGCGCGGCATCCCGTCCACTCCGGCATCGGCGCGGAAGGCCCGGGTTTCGGTGGCCCAGCCGGCGACCGGCGATTGCGCGCGGACGATCTCCTCCGGGCTCATCCCCTCGAACCAGTCGTAGCCGGAATTGAACTGCCGGACATGGTCGAGGCACAGCCAGCGCCATTCGCCCGGCCCGTCGAAATTCGGCCCGCGATAGCCCGGCGCCCGGAACTCGCCCGGCTCGTCGCACTCGGGATGCTGGCAAATGCGGCCGCTGTTCGCGAACCGCCCATGAAACTTGTCGCGCGTCACTCCTTTAGGATGGGGAACGATCGGCTATATGGGAACCCCTCTCTCCAACAAGGAACCGAAAAATGCCCGGCCCCCTCGCCCAGGAAATGGAACGCCTGCTGACAGCGCAATTCGCGCCCTCGCGCCTGGAAGTAATCAACGACAGCGCGCGCCATCACGGCCATGCGGGGGACGACGGCAGCGGCGAATCCCATTTCACCGTGGTGATCCAGAGCGCCGCCTTTTCCGGCAAGTCCCGGCTGGAGCGGCAGCGCATGGTCAATCGCGCGCTGGGCGACATTCCGGGCGAGCGGGTCCACGCCCTCGCCATCCGCGCGCTTGCCCCGGAGGAAGCATAGATCACGGCCCAGGCAGTATCGTCATTCAGAAGATGACGTGCCAAAAATGGTGGTTTAGCGTGATCCGGAGCGCAGTGGACTTACGGTCCATGAGCACAGGAAGCGCGTGAAGCCGCCATTTGCAGGTCGTCAGGGCTGAATGCCGATATTGCCTAAGTGATTGCCCTTTGCCCGCGTCGCTCCTAAGGCCCGACCCGCTATGACCGAGCCGTTGACATTCGCCGTGCCGAAGGGCCGCATCCTGGACGAAGCGCTGCCCGTGATGGCGCGCGCCGGTGTCGTTCCCGAGGCAGCGTTCCACGACAAGGCCAACCGCGCGCTCAGCTTCGCCACGGAGCGGGCGGACATGCGCCTGATCCGGGTGCGCGCCTTCGATGTCGCCACCTTCGTCGCCCATGGCGCGGCGCAGGCCGGGATCGTCGGCTCCGACGTGGTGGAGGAATTCGCCTATGCGGATCTCTACGCGCCGGTCGATCTCGACATCGGCCACTGCCGCCTGTCGGTCGCCCGCCCGAAGGACGCGCCGCAGGAAACGAGCGGCCATGTCAGCCACCTGCGGGTCGCCACCAAATATCCCAACATTACCCGCCGCCATTTCGAAAGCCTGGGCATCCAGGCCGAATGCGTGAAGCTGAACGGCGCGATGGAGCTTGCCCCCAGCCTCGGCCTGGCCGGGCAGATCGTCGACCTCGTCTCCACCGGCAGAACGCTGCTGGAAAACGGGCTGGTCGAAACCAGCGTCATCCTGCCGGTTTCCGCGCGGCTGATCGTGAACCGGGCCGCGCTCAAGACCGACCCGAGGATCGGCGAGCTGGTGGAAGCGTTCCGCGCCCAGGGCCGGAAGGACGCGGCCTGATGCGCTGGCTTTCCACCACCGATCCGGATTTCGAGCGGGATTTCGACAAGCTGGTGGCCGACCGGCGCGAAAGCGATGCCAATGTCGCGCAGACCGTCACCACCATCCTCAACGAGGTCAAGCGGCGCGGCGACCCGGCCTTGCTGGATTACACCATCCGCTTCGACGATTTCACGCCCGCCGGCGAGGATGACTGGCGCATCGCGCCCGAGGCCTGCGCGGCAGCCTATGATGCGCTGGACGGGAAGCTGCGCGACGCGCTGGAACTCGCCGCCGCGCGCATCCGCGCCTATCACGAAGCGCAGCTCCCTGCGGACCGGGACTACACCGACGCGGCAGGCGTGCGCCTCGGCGCGAAGTGGCGCGCGGTCGACGCGGCCGGGCTTTACGTTCCGGGCGGGCGCGCCGCCTATCCGTCCTCGCTGCTGATGAACGCGATCCCCGCCAAGGTCGCCGGGGTGGAGCGGCTGGCGGTCTGCACGCCCACTCCGCGCGGCGAGGTGAACGAGCTGGTGCTGGCGGCCGCGCATCTCGCCGGGGTGGATGAACTCTGGCGCGTCGGCGGGGCGCAGGCGATCGCCGCGCTGGCCTATGGCACTGGGCGCATCCGCCCGGTCGACGTCATCACCGGCCCCGGCAATGCCTGGGTGGCCGAGGCCAAGCGCCAGCTTTACGGCGTGGTCGGGATCGACATGGTGGCGGGGCCGAGCGAAATTCTGGTCATTGCCGACGGCAGGAACGATCCGGACTGGATCGCCGCCGACCTGTTGAGCCAGGCCGAGCACGATCCGTCCTCGCAATCCATCCTCATCACCGACGATACCGCCTTCGCCGAGCAAGTGGAGGACCGGGTCGATGTGCAATGCGCCATGCTGTCCACCAGCAAGGTCGCCCGCAAGAGCTGGGACGACCATGGCGTCATCATCACCGTCTCCGATCTTGCGGAAGCGCCCGCGCTCGCCAATCGCCTCGCGGCCGAGCATGTGGAGATCGCCACCGACGATCCCGAAAGCCTGTTCGGCGCGATCCGCCATGCCGGGAGCGTGTTCCTCGGGCGGATGACTCCCGAAGCGGTGGGCGACTATGTGGCAGGCCCCAATCACGTCCTGCCGACCGGGCGCCGCGCGCGCTTCGCCTCCGGCCTGTCGGTGCTCGATTTCATGAAGCGCACCAGCTTCATCGCGCTGGACGATGCGGCGCTGGCGGGTATCGGCCCGGCCGCCGTCGCGCTCGCCGAAATGGAAGGGCTGCCCGCCCATGCCCAATCCGTGAAGCTGCGCCTGCCATGAACCAGCCCGCCCGCCAGTCCCGCGCCCAGGCGCGGTCCGCCGCCCGCCTCGCCGCCGTGCAGGCGCTCTATCAGCACGAGATGGAAGCGACGCCGATCGCCAGATTGCTGGACGAGTTCCACCAGCACCGACTGGGCGAGGAAATAGACGAAGCGCAGATGGCCGAAGCCGAAGTCGATTTCTTCGACGATGTGGTGAAAGGCGCGACCGCGCGACAGACGGAGATCGACAATCTGCTGGAAGCGCGGCTGGCCGAGGGCTGGAGCCTCAAGCGGCTCGACCGGACCATGCTGCAGATCCTGCGGGCCGGGACCTATGAGCTGCTCGCCCGCGCCGATGTGCCCACCGCCAGCGCGATCAGCGAATATGTCGATGTCGCCCATGCCTTCTTCGATGCGCGCGAAGCCAAGTTCGTGAACGGCGTGCTGGATGCCGTGGCCAAGGCGGTCCGCTGAACCTTCCACGCCGGGGCCTTCCCGCCGCACCGGCCGGGCGGGGCGGCAAAAGCGGTTTTCCTACAGCGCGCCGATTTGGCATAGGTGGCCGATGCCGCGCCGCGATGCCTTCCCTTCTCCCGCCTTTTCTCAGGGAATTTCCATGCTCTGGAGCGGGTCGGGATTTTGTCCCTTGAACAGTGTCAACTGTGTCAACCTGCCCGATGCGGTAGGAGCGCGGCGGGCGCGCGGCCATGAATGAAGCCCAGAACATTGCCGCCCTGCGCAGCCTGGCCACGCACCCCGCGGCGCGCGGATTGCAGGACGATGTGGCGGTGCTGGAGGTCGGCTCGGAAACGCTGGTTCTGACCCATGACATGATGGTGGAAGGGGTGCATTTCCTGCCCTCGCAGGATCGTGCCGACGTGGCCTGGAAACTGGTGGCGACCAATCTTTCCGATCTGGCGGCGAAAGGCGCCGTGCCGCTGGGCGTGCTGGTGGGGCAGATGCTGGGTTCCGGCGATGCCCGATTCATTGCCGGGCTGGATGAGGCGCTGGCGCATTACGGCACGCCCCTGCTTGGCGGGGACACGGTTTCCGCCGCCGACGGCGCGCAGGCCTTCGGCCTCACCGCGATCGGCCGCGCGAGCTATACGCCGGTCCCCTCACGAGCGGGCGCGAAGCCGGGCGATATTCTCTGCGTCACCGGCCCGGTGGGCGCCGCCATGATGGGGTTCGAGGCCCTGCGCGATGGAACGGGTGGAGACAGCCTGGCCTATCGCCGCCCCGCCGCCCTGCTCCGCGAAGGGCAGGCGCTGGCCCCCCATGCCAGCGCGATGATGGACGTTTCCGACGGCTTGCTGCTCGATGCCTGGCGGATGGGCAAGGCCAGCAGTGTGACGCTGATGATCGAGAGCGCCGCCGTCCCTCTCGCCGCGCCCGAAGCGCGCCGGCAGGATGCCCTGCGCTGGGGCGACGACTATCAACTGCTGTTCACCGCGCCGCCGGATGCCGCATTGCCGGTGCCCGCCCATCGGATCGGCGAGGTGCGTGAAAGCAAAGGCGCGCCGCTCATGCTGGACGGGCGGGAACTCGGCGACCCGGCCACGCTGGGCTATCAGCATGGTGGCTAGCCCACCTCGAACCGGAACGGATTAGAGGGCCGAGCAATCCACCCCGCGCTTTTCCAGTATCGGCTTGAGCGCGAAATAGGCTTTCCTGGTCCGGTGATTGGGAATGCCCGGATAGAGGTGATGGATCAGGTGGGTTTCCATGCACATCGACAGCACATGGCCGAGCCTGCTCTTGAAGATGCGGGTGTTTTCATACCGCCCCTTCTTGCCTTCGCGCGGATGATGCGGCGCCCAGCTCAGATAGAAGCGGATATAGGACAGGCCGACATGGCGCGGCAGCCACCAGATCAGGGCCGCCTCGATGGCATAGCCGCTCCATGCCATGGAAAACAGCACGGTCATGAAGAACAATTGCAGGATCAGCGTATCCTTGAGCGCCTTCGCGGCTTCCGGCGTGCCCATCTCCGCCAGGATGCGCTTGTAGTGGTGGATCGAGCCATCCACCCCGGGCTGGCGGTTATACCAGGTCTTGTACCAGGCGGCCCACATATTGGGCGCTTCATCCGTATAGTCCGGGTCCTTCTCCGGATCGTTGCAATGATAGTGATGTTCCAGGTGCATCAGCCGCGCCATGCTGAACGGAAACACGATCGGGATGGTCGAAACCTTGCCGACCCATTCGTTGACCCAGCGCCACTTGCTGCCATGCCGGGCGATGTTGGAGTGCATCGCCTCGTGGCTGGTGACATAGCCGCCGGTGGCGAAGATGCAGGACAGGACGCAGGCCAGCGGCAGGTTGAGCTTGCCCATGATCGCCAGCGGGAAGAAACTGAGCCAGACGGCGAAGCAGCCGAACGCCGCCACGACATAGGGCCACATCGCCCCGCCGTGGAACTGCTGGGCGATCGCGATCTCTTCCCTGCGCAGGTCGCGCCGGGTGTAGCGATCCAGCCCGTCCGGGCCGAGCGGCAGCACGGGGCGATCGAGCGCCGGCGGCGCTTCCGCGCCGGGCTGGCGCAGCAGCAGATCGTGCTCGTTCACAGCCACCGGCCCCGGATATTGGCGATCAGCCCCCAGGCGCCGCCGAACAGCAGGCCGAACGCGACAGGGCTGAGGCCCAGCGGCGGATCGACTTCCCGGAGAACCATGATTTGCGCGGTCAAAGGCGCGATGAATCCCAGTCCGAAAAGGAACGGCATGATCGCGAACAGTTTTTTCAGAGCCCCGGCCATAGGGTTAATATTGCATAAACCATGAAATGCCGCAAGAAATCGCAGCGGCCAGTTCAGCTAATCACTCTGTGCGCTGAAATCGCTTTAGGGTTGCGCACCCCGGCACTGTGCTTAATACCTGCGTCCGAGCTTGCGGCCATGAATTACCCAGACCGCCGGCTATGAAAAGAGAAAGGGGGTTAGGGTGGACTTGATAGTCATCGCAATTGTTCTGGGGCTGCTGGCCGTATTGTACGGTTTCATTACCAGCCGCCAGATACTCGGCGCGAATGCCGGCAACGAAAAGATGCAGGAAATCGCGGGCGCAATCCAGGAAGGCGCCCAAGCTTATCTGAAACGGCAATATACCACTATCGGCATTGTCGGCGTTGTCGTCGCCGTCATCATCGCCGTGACGCTGGGCGGGATTACCGCCGCCGGCTTCGCAATCGGCGCGATCCTGTCGGGCGTGGCCGGATTCATCGGAATGAACGTTTCGGTGCGATCCAACGTGCGGACGGCGGCGGCGGCGCAAACCGGGCTGCAGCAGGGGCTGACCCTGGCCTTCCGGGCCGGGGCGATCACCGGAATGCTGGTGGCCGGCCTCGCTCTTCTCGCGATCGCCGTGTTCTTCTGGTATCTGATCGGGCCGGGCGGCTACACCGTCGGCGGCGAAGACCGCACCGTGGTCGACGCGCTGGTCGCGCTCGCCTTCGGCGCTTCGCTGATTTCGATCTTCGCCCGTCTCGGCGGCGGCATCTTCACCAAGGCCGCGGACGTGGGCGCCGATCTCGTCGGCAAGGTCGAGGCAGGCATTCCCGAGGACGATCCGCGCAACCCCGCCGTGATCGCGGACAATGTGGGCGACAATGTGGGCGACTGCGCCGGCATGGCGGCCGACCTGTTCGAAACCTATGTCGTCACCGTGGGCGCCACCATGGTCCTCACCGCGCTGCTGCTCAAGGGCGTGGGCGACCTGCTCGTTCCGCTGATGGCCCTGCCGCTGCTGATCGGCGGCGCCTGTATCGTCACCTCGATCATCGGCACTTACTTCGTCCGCCTCGGCGGCGGGACGAACATCATGGGCGCCATGTACAAGGGCTTCCTGGTCAC
>Ga0172382_10010425_pt1 | contig 12468 bp, 9 predicted proteins | sample Leawel138RmetaG_FD_122245 | JGI IMG/M metagenome (GOLD analysis project Ga0172382, IMG submission 122245) | Leachate microbial communities from a municipal landfill in Southern Ontario, Canada - Leachate well 138R metaG | ecosystem: Engineered > Solid waste > Landfill > Unclassified | place...
CGCATCACCTGGGTCCCGGAATTTTTGCTCTTCACCGTTGATAAAAACCTTTCCACTCAAGCGGTAGCCATCGGGGTTGCCAAAAATGCTCTTCGCCAATTCCGTTCGCCCAGACCCCATCAATCCGGCAATGGCGACGATCTCGCCAGCGTGTACGTTGATATCAATATTCTTGAGGATGTCTCTGCCCAGGGCGTAGGAATACGCGCCCCAGCCTTCAAGTCTGAGCACTTCTTCCCCAACCGCTTTTTTTTCACGTTTGGGGTAAACGTTATCAATAGAACGACCGACCATATACTTAATCAGAATCGGTTCACTGACTTTGTCCTGGTGGGCGTCAAGTGTCACTACGGTTTTACCATCCCGCAAAACAGTGATAGTGTCGGCGATTTCCAGAACCTCTCGCAATTTGTGAGAGATTAAGATGCAGGTCACACCCTGTTTCTTGAGCTCGCGAATCAGCTGGAGCAGATTGTCGCTATCGGTTTCATTCAGCGCCGCGGTGGGCTCATCGAGAATGAGGATCTTGACTTCTTTTTTTAATGCCTTGGAAATTTCTATCAGCTGTTGTTTACCGACCCCCAGATTCCTGACCTTGGTCAGCGGGTTGACATCGAGACCCACCTTTTTTAAGATTTCTACAGCTTGCGAAATCTCCTCATTCGAATCAGTCACAATACCTTTGGTGACCTCATTACCCAAAAATATGTTTTCGTATACTGATAATTCAGGGATTAATGCCAATTCTTGATAGATAATTGCGATTCCCGCCCGTTCACTGTCGCGGATGCTGTTAAATTTCTGTAATTCACCTTCAACATAAATATCGCCTGTATAAGTACCGTACGGGTGCACCCCGCTGAGCACTTTCATCAATGTCGATTTGCCCGCCCCGTTTTCTCCCACCAGGCAGTGGATTTCGCCCTTGCGCACACTAAAAGTGACATCGTCCAACGCCTTTACGCCGGGGAATTCCTTGTTGATGGAATTCATTTCTAAAATGGGTGTCTCCATATAGGCGTCTCCTGCGTAAAATATATTTAAACAGTGACTGGTTGCCCAGTCACTGTTTGCTTAGAAATTGCTAAATACTACTCCAAACCGGTGAAATCGCTGGCCGGATAGTAACCGGAGTCGATAATTGCGGCTTTGACATTATCCTGGGTGACGGTGACCACAGCGGATGGCTTCGCGGGTACATCAATCACGTTATTGTTATAGGTCGCGGTTTCCTCGGGGGTCTTTCCATCGAGGAAGGCAACTGCTGCCGCGATAGCGTCAGCAACCAGGGTGCGTACATCCTTCAGAACGGTCATGGACTGCTTGCCGTCAATGATGTACTGGACAGAGGCTTTTTCAGCGTCCTGACCGGTGACATAATACTTGGTCACGTCGGCATCAGCAGCAAAAGCGTCAGCGATAGCACGGGCTGTACCATCGTTCGGTGCAAGGATAAAGACTTCGCCCTTGTCCTCTGGTGAGGCGGCGGTCAGGTTGGCTTCGGCCAGATTCTTGGCTACGTTGAAGTCCCAGTTTGTGGTAATAACACCCAGGATGCGGCCCATTTCGTCACGGGTCAGGGTGGCTTTATCTTGCAGGGCCACAGCTTCGGCAGAATTCTTTACCACGAAGGTGCCATCAGCAATCTTGGGCTGCAGCACGTTCCAGGCGCCTTCAAAGAAGAGGAAGGCGTTGTTGTCAGAGGAAGCGCCCGCGTAAAGATAGAGGGGCAGGCCGGTTCCATCGGCATTATCGACCAGGTATTGAGCCTGGGCTTCGCCAACCGCGACGGAATCGAAGGTCACATAATAATCGACCGCGTCGGTGTCAAGGATCAGGCGGTCATAGGAAACAACCTTGACGCCGGCATCGCGGGCAGCTTCAGCAGCCGCAGCGGCGGCTGTGCCGTCGTGGGGGCAGATGATCAAAACTTGAATGCCCTTGGAAATAAGGGTTTCAACGTTTTGCTTTTCACGGGCAGGATCGCCCTGGCTGAACAAAATCTCGACGGCGTAGCCTTGATCGGTGAGGGCATCCTTAAAGCGGGTTTCGTCCTGGATCCAACGAGGTTCGTCCTTGGTAGGAAGCACTATCCCCACGGCCAGTTCTTCGCCGGTCTGAGGGGGCTCGACAACTTCCGGTTGCTGAGTTTCCGTGGTGCAGGCACCCAGAACCATGCTCGCAATGATTAAGACACTTGCGAACGTAAACAATAGTTTAAATCGTTTCATCTCTTCTCCTTAATTTTGTGATGACATTTTTGGCTGACATTGACGCTTCCGGCTTTGTCAGCAATTTTTTCGCCGAAAGCCTGGGGGCTCTTACCCCTGATAGGCAATTATATCTCAATTGCAAGAAATCGAGTTTAATATTGCTCTGATATACATCATTCAGAATACTGGTTCCTGCGATGTTATAATCTGCTGATAAAGAATAATTAAAGAAACGAGTGAAATTTATGGTAAAAACCAGCGTCCTCTGCCCAAATTGCCGGCAACCTGTCGTAATCGACCTGACCCGCCTGTTCGACTTGAACAGTGATCCTCAGGCGAAAGAAAAATTGCTCTCCGGAAGTGCCAATTATTTTCAATGCCCCAGCTGCCAGTTTCAGGGCATTTATCCTACCCCGATCGTTTATCACGATCCGGACAAGGAACTGCTCCTGACTTATTTTCCACCAGAACTTCACACTCCCGTAACTGAGCAGGAAAAATCGATTGGCCCCATGATTAAAAAGGTGATGGACGATCTGCCTCCTGAAAAGCGGAAGGCCTATTTGTTCAAACCGCAGACCATGCTGACGCAACAACGCCTTTTCGAGACCATTCTCGAAGCGGACGGAATTACCCCTGAAATGATGAAAGCCCAGCAAGAGAAATTGACCTTGCTGCAAGAACTGGTTAACCTGAGCCCTGAATCTTTGCCCGAACAAATTGCCCAAAATGATGAGAAAATTGACGAGGAATTCTTCGTTCTGTTGTCCCGCTTGGCACAGGCATCTGCCGATAGCGGTGACGAGCAGGCGGTTCAGGCACTTTCAGACCTGCAGAAAGCCCTTCTGGAGCATTCTACCCTTGGAAGAGCCGCCGCGCTGGAAGCTGCTGAGACCCGTGCAGCCATTACTGAATTACAGGAGTTGAGTAAAACCGGCATCACCCGCGAAAATTTACTCGACCTGTTTGCCAAAAACCTGGATAGCGAAATACGGCTGACAACCATAGCCTCCATGGCCCGAGGCGGAATGGATTACACCTTTTTTCAGACGCTGACCGATAGAATTGACCAGGCAAGCGGTGAGGAGCAGGCCCGGCTGGTGGCGCTGCGTGAAAAGCTGCTCACGATTGTGGAAGAGATCGACAAAGCCGTCCAGGCTCAGGTTGAGGAGTCCCAAAAGTTGCTTCAGGAACTCCTGGGCGCCCAAGATGTCGAAAAGGCAACTCAGGATGCCCTTCCCCGGATCAACCAGGCCTTCACCGAAGTCCTGAATGCGGAAATTAACAAAGCCCAGGAAACCGACGACACCGACAAACTGACCAAGCTGGTAGGTGTCGTTAGCGTATTGCGCGCAGCCAGCAGCAGCGGAGCCGTTCTGCAGGTTATTGAGCAAATGCTCCAGCTGGATAGCCCCGAGGAACGACAAAAGGTACTTGAAAGCGCTGGTGATGCCATTAATGACGAGTTCAACCAGACTCTCAGCAGCCTGATCACCCAGGTTGAAAACCAGGCTGATCAACCCGAATTGCTGGAACAGTTGAAGCAAATCAACCGTGAAGTCCTGCGCTTTACCATGCGCCGAAACCTCAACAACGGTGCCAAATAACAGGGGGTTCCAATATCTTTCCAGGGATGCCTTACAGGCATCCCTTTTTTGTTGCCTGCAATCGCCCGATTAGGTTTTCTTGGATGTAGATTTAAGATTGGATGCCAGCAGGTCTCCCAGGAAGTTCCGCGAATCTAATGGGCTTCGTTCTGGAACCGCAGGCCGTGCCCGCGCACGGTCACGATATAGTCGTAATCGGGGTCGAGTTGATTGAGGCGCTCACGCAAGCGGCGGACCAGCGCATCGAATGCCTGTTCCGTCACCCAGCGGGTATCCTCTTCCCATACCGCCTGGATGAGCTCCTCTCGCGAGACCACTTCGCCAGCGCGCGCATACAGGTAAGCCAACAACACAAACTGCTGATTCGAGAGCGAAGGTTCCAGCTCGACGCCTCTTACCCACACCCGCCGTGAACTTTCATCCAACCGAAGTCGGAAGACCTGGCTGATTTCGAGGGGTAGATCTGAGAGCGGCATGGTGGCATCCGAACTCAGGAAAAGAAAGGTCTGTATCACGGCAATAGCTATCTCATCCGCTTCCACCAGTTTGACCGGTTCGATCACAACCTGATTATTGAGATAGGTGCCATTCTTGCTGCCCAGGTCTTCCAGGATTACACCGTTGTTGCTCTTGATAATTTGAGCGTGTCGACGAGAAACCTGACGATCCGGAATCACGATATCGCAGTCGGGATCCCGACCAATTACCAGCCTGTCATCGATGAGCCATTGCTGACCATTCAATGGCCCGTTATTCGCAATCAGTACAGCGTCTTCCATTTTTAACACGACCTCATCATTTAACGATTATAATCCAGGCACAGGCAGTTTTTCCACGCCGAAATGGATAAAACTGTTTTCGAGAGGAAAGAAGCAGGATGAAATACGATCCCGGCAGCGGCAAAGTGCTGCACGAGCGCTACCGAATCAAAAGCATCGTTGGTCAGGGAGGCTATGGTTCCATTTACCTCGCCGATGATTTGCGTTTGGAAGGACGTCTTTGTGCCGTCAAGCAGGTTCGTTATGACGCAGCCCTTCCGGAAGAATTACTCAAAGAATCACGCGATCAGTTTCTCCGAGAAGCCACAGTGCTCGCCAGGCTCGATCACCCCAACCTGCCCAAGGTTTCGGACTTTTTCTCCATCGGCAAGGACGACTTCCTGGTCATGGATTATGTCCCCGGGGACGATTTGCGTACAACTTTGGCCAAAGCGGAAGGCAGCGGCAAATTTCTCCAGGAAGAAGACGTCCTCAACTGGGCCATGCAGATCGGAGATGCCCTCAGTTACCTTCATCACCAGGATCCGCCCATCCTTCATCGCGATATCAAACCATCCAACCTCAAGCTAACTCCTTCGGGTCTGGTCAAACTGGTCGATTTCGGTCTGGTCAAATTGCTGGCGCCAGATGAAGTCACCATCACCATTATGCAGGGGCAGGGAACCGCAGTTTATACGCCATTGGAGCAATATGGCGGCGACAGCAATCACACGGACGCGCGTGCCGATGTGTATGCCTTTGGCTGCACACTTTATCACCTGCTCACCAATACTCCCCCGATGAATGTGCGTGATCGCTTTCTCAGACCAGAGAGTTTGCCATCTCCTCGTTCCATCAATCCTGCCATCACACCAAGAGTTGACGAAGCAGTTATTTGGGCAATGGCGCTCCACCCCGATGACCGCCCCAAGGATGTAACCACCTTCGTCAAAGTCCTGACTGGCGAGAGCACTGGCAACCTGCGACGCATCGGCGGCGGTTACAGCCAGTCGCTGCGTGCGCAGGTAGGTAAGGCCGAAACCCAGCTTACGCTCGTGACCATAGCATTGGTTTTCCTGAGCCTGCTGTTCACGTTACTACACAATCTTTAACAACCGACACCTTTAAGGGTGATAGGCCAACATGCGCCACGGTGAGAGGCGGCCTCGGTTGGTTTGTTGAAAATCTTAATCTATGGGGAAGGGCTGGTTTTTTTGACTGACAATCCACCAGAGTAGAGCCACAGCCCAGCCGAACAACATGCCAATCATTGTTACCTGGGCGACAAACCAGGAGGAGCTCTCTCTAACCAACGCCACGATGGGAGTGATGCCAAAAGTAAGCAGCATATAGGCAGCCAGGCCGCCAATTACCGTGCAGAGGGCAGAGCGCAGCCCCCAGCGCACGTTTCCCCACCATTTATAGCCTGCAATCCATGACAAAAAGCTGCCCGCCAGGTTTAACAAGATTACCAATAGCCAGTCTGTCAGACGGGGATAGCCGCTTTCGTTGGCGTAAGGTATGGGTGTGGGGGTGGGTTCTACTGTCGGGGTGGGGCTGGCGATTTTGGTCGGAGTTGGGGTCGGGTTGGGCGTGGCTGTCGGCATGATCACCTGGGCTAAACCGCCTTGCGTGTTTAATATGAGCAATCCGGAAGTCTTGGCGGGCTCGCTCATGGCGGTAACCTCAAAAACTCCTTCTCTTTCGATTCGATAATCTACCGTTGCCAGGCCCTTCTGGGTGGTAGTTTCGGGTTGAGCGATGATCAGGTTTTCCGTCGCCAGCCTGATGGTAAATTGAACAACCGTGCCATCAGGCACCTGGTTGCCATTGTTATCGATTATTGGTCCCGCCTGGATGCGCACGCTTTCACCCAGAACGAACAGAGGCACCGGCGTCTCGACTGTCAGTGTTTCCGCCGTTGCTGTTGGCTCGCTTTGCTGGGGTGTCAGCAGCCTAATCTGAATGACCTGGTCCGCATCTGGCGCGGTCACCTCACCCAGTTGATAGTCGACAGCACTTACCGAAACCGGCAGCGAGCCGCTCGCGGTTGTCTCCCGCATCAGCACGCGGGCCGCGATATCCATCGCGCTTTGAGTGTTATTGTAGAGGGCGTAATAAGCGCTGATGTTGGCTAAATCGGTCGAATCCAGATAGTAGGGCACATCGTAACTGAACACGATCACGTTTTTGTCTCTCAGCAAATCCAGTCTCTCTGAGAGCAGCCGTTTCAAGGCACGGGTTTCGGGCAGGTCCGGGTCCTCGTTGAGGATATTAAAAACCAGCCACTGTGAACGTCTCAGGTTGTCCAGCCGGTTGGGGTCCGCTGGCTCAGTTCGCTGGTCGAGGATTTCGACCAGATCAGAAAAATTATAGGAAAAAATACGATCCGCGGTCAACTGGTTGGTTCCGAGCGAACCATAAAAGCGGTTGAGAGTGTCTTCGAAATCCAGGGTGTCGAAGGTATATTGTCTTGCGCAGTCCTCACATTGCTGCCGCAAACGAGTATCGGTGAAAACCGTGATGCGGTCAAACAAGGCTGGTGGCTGCGGTATGGTTGCGCTCAGAAATCCTGGCGAAGGTGCCAGCAGCGTTACCGCCTGGCGGTTGACCTTAAGTTCAAGCGCCTCAGCCCCTCCCAAAGTGGAGAGTCCTTCCTGAGAAGCAGCGACAATGCTGAGGGTGAAATCGCTATACAACCGCCCTTTCGCGCGTAGAATCCGCAGGACAGACTCATCTACTCTTTGGGCGAAAAGGATATCTTCCTGGTATTTTTGCTTGAAAAATTCGACAGTCCTGATGATGGTGTCAGCCTGGGTCAGGTCGTTGCGACCTTTGAAGTGGTCCAGATAGAGCATGTCGTTGCCAGCCAAAAAAGCAGTTCGGGCGACGGTCAGCGGGTCGAATTCATTCTCGCCACTTCCAAAAAAAAGTTGGACGGCCTGGCTGCCCAAACTGTCACTGATGGTCAGCCCGCCGTTGGCGCGCCAGGTCGCCATGGGCTCTGGCGAAAGCAGTTGTTCCAGTGCGCTTTGATCGAAGTTTACCGGCATGGTGGTCGCGCGGATATTGCCCTGAAAGCCCTGGAAACGAATGGCAGAAATCATCAACCCATCTACCTGGCGCTGCGGGTCTTCATCCGCGACAACACTTAAATACGGCGCCAGCTCGATTTGCTTGAGCTGTTCCAATGTCTTTTGTATGGTCGAAACTTCCTCGTATGGCGGTCGGTCCACGCTGCCCAGACCGGGGAAGTGCTGGGCAATCACGCTGATCCTTCCGGCGCTGCCGGCATGCACACCCTCCACATAAGCCTTGCCCATTTCCCCAACCCAATACGGATCACCGCCAAAACTCTGAGTGCCGGCATACATGGCTGCCGCGGCATTTTTACTATCAACCACATCCAAAGCGGGCCCAAGCAGCAGATTCACACCCAAAGCAGAGAGCTCCTGCCCAACAGCGGCACCGACCTCTTTGGCTGAGGCTGTTGACCAGGTTGCGGCGATGGACATAGGTGATGGAAAGCGGGTCAGCCCACTCAGCAACTGTGGGGTGCGGTTATCGCTCTGCACCAGGCTCATGCCAATGTAAAGTGGGATATAGCTGTCCTGCTGGTCAGCAGGAGCCTCAGCATCCAGAGGGTTGTTGGATTGCCAGTTGATTTCTTGCAAAGTTTGAATCAATTGCCAGGCAGATGCGCTGTCATCCACAAAATTCCCGTGCTCCGCGCTCAGCACCACCCCACCGATATGGTAATTGTTGATCAGGCTGTAGATTCTGCTGTTTTCACGGATCTCAGTGCCATCAAACGTAATCAGAAACAATTGACCCACCTTTTCAGCTGGGGTCATGAGCGCGAGCAGTTGTTCGGCTTTATCTGTTGCCTGGGCCCTGGCAGTTGCCATGGAGAAAGGGAAAATAGGCAGGATGAGAACAAGACAGAACAAATAGCGCCAAATTTTTGCTTTCATTCCGTCACAATGACACCGCGCGCGTGGGCTGGATCGTTGCAGATGACCATATCGACACCTAAATGTTTCATCTTGAGCAGGTCATTAGCTCTGTCTACGGTCCAGACATTGACTTGTTTCCCCTGCTTGTGTAGAAAGTCGACCGACTTGTGACTGACATCTTTAAAATTAGGGTGCAGCGCGTCAAATGGATATCGTCTCATCCACAAACCCAGGAAAAGGCTGCGCCCCAAACCGGGCAAAGTCAGCAGCCCCTTGCGAATATCTGGTGCCATGTTGTCGGCTACCAGCAGATTACGGGCGGTGAATGAAGAGAGCAGCACTGTCTCCGCCAGGCCCATAGCCTGAACCAAGCGGATAACTTTTTCAGTTAACTGATCTTTGGGCGTGGCGTTGTTTTTTAGTTCGACGTTAATTAAAAGTTGTCCGCCCAGCTCTTCGAAAACTTGTTCGAGCAGAGGCAAAGGTTCTCCCGCGAACTTTTCAGAAAAACTTGAGCCGGCTTCCAGGTCTTTTAACTGCTCCCAACTCATCTCGTTGACCTTGCCCTGTCCGTTCGTTGTCCGGCTGACATTCAGGTCGTGGATGACCACCAAACGCTCATCGGCAGAAAGCATCACATCCAGTTCGATACCGTCGGCGCCGAGATCTTTGGCAAGCCGAAATGAGGCCATCGTGTTTTCTGGTGCCAATGCTGAGGCACCACGATGCGCAATGATCAGGGGTTGATTTTGAGTGGTTTCTTGGTTCATGTTAAATATTATAGCATGCAGCGCTTTTTCTCCAGCCCTGAATTGTCATTTTTTATTGGGTTCCTTAGCTTGCCAGGTTGAGGGCAAAAAAGGGTAGTCCACCTTCCACCCAAGGTTAACAATCAGGCATACATGCTATAATTTTCTCGTAGTAAAGGAGGTTTGCATGACCAAGCTCACCCATGTTATTAAACGCGACGGGAGTATCGTGCCCTTCACGCCCGAGCGAATTACCAACGCCATTTACCGTGCCGCAGTGGCTTTAGACGGGCGGGATAGAAAATCAGCGGAAGCTCTGTCTGCCCAGGTCGTGGAAGAGTTGGAAAAAACCGTCCCCGAAGGTGAATACCCCAACATTGAAGCCATCCAGGACGTGGTTGAAAAGGTCTTGATCAAAAATGGCCATGCCAGGGTTGCCAAGGCCTACATCCTTTACCGCGACGAGCGCGCCCGTCAGCGCGCCAAACGCGGTGATGCCGACAAAACTCCTTCAGGTAATATCCCTTGGGCGAAACTCTGGCAGGTCTTGGATTGGTCGGTCGCTCACAACGTGCATACCTCTGAAAAGCTGAATCAACAAATCAGGGACGGCAAGCTGCACGAAATCGTGACTGCCGCAGAAGCCGCCTACAGCGAAGATGTCGAAAACGCTGCCAACCTGATCCTTGAACGCAGGCACCAGGTGCGCGTAGTTTTTATTGCCGGTCCATCCTCCAGCGGCAAAACCACGACCACAATCAAAGTAGGAGAACGCCTTGCCAAACAAGGCATCAAATTAATCACACTGAACATCGATCACTATTTCTTTGATCTCGAGATGCATCCCAAGGATGAATTCGGTGATTACGATTTCGAAACCCCGCAGGCCCTCAACATGCGGCTGATTAACCAAAACCTGGTCGATCTGTTTGAGGGTAAGGAAGTACGCATTCCTTATTACGACTTCAAAACCGGAAAGAGCCTGCCAGAGCACACGCCCATGCGCCTCAACAAAAATGAGATTGTCTTGATCGATAGTTTGCATGGTCTTTACCCGGAAATGACCGAAGACATTCCTGATGAATGGAAGTTCAAACTCTATATCGAGCCGCTGTTGCAATTAAAACTTGGAAACGGCCGCTATGCCCGCTGGACTGATATTCGCCTGATGCGGCGTATGCTGAGGGATGCGTCTCACCGCGCCTATGACCCCACCCAAACTCTGCTCCACTGGCATTACGTGCGTTCCAGCGAGCTGCGCCATATCATTCCCTATGTAAACACTGTCGACACCGTGGTAAACAGCGCCATGCCTTACGAATTGCCAATCTACAAGGCCAAACTTGGCAATAGTTTCGTCCGCTGGACCGAGGAATATCGGGACAACCCCCTGCGAAAAGATGCCTGGGAGCGGGCCGAGCGGGTCAACCGCATGTTTCAGGAAATTGACGCGGTTGAAGATGACAGCTTTGTACCAGAAAATTCTGTGATTCGGGAGTTTATTGGCGGCGGGGTCTATAAATACTGAGACACGCCCAGCAGCTTCAGATAGATCAGACGTGACGGGGTTTTGTGATTTCCGGATAGTGGGCAGCGGAAAATAACTTTTACCAGCAGGGGGCTGAAAATTCTTCCACACCGGCAGGGATGGTATTGACCGAATAGTACCAACCACACGCGTCGTAACAGCTCATACCAACATAACAGCCGGCATTATCCTTACGGTATTCAATTTCACAGCTCAAACCCCTGCCTTCTTGCGCGCAAGAACTTGTCCGCCAGCTCACATTTGCCTCTGTGAAATGTGCGCGGGGCCAGATTAGCCCACCGGTGGTCTGCTCGGTTGGCAGTGGGGTGGCTGTGGCTGTCGGGCCAATCGTTGGCAGCAGTAACTTGGGTGGCCGGTAGGTGGGGAGCGGCGTGGCAGTTGGAGCAGGCGTGTTGGTGAGAGTGGGTTGTGGCGTATTGGTCTTTACACTGATGGCAGGTTCAAAAGGGGTGGGTTGAATCACTGTCGCAGCTGAACATGCGCTCAAACTCAAGGTGATCAGGCTACAAATAAGGATAAAATTTTTCATACGGGCAGCATTCCAGTCAATATCTAAGATATTCTACTTCAATTCCCAAAAGCAATTCCTCAAGCTTAATTCGGATTGGGATACTGCCGGGCATTGTTGTATCGCAAACGATATATAATCACTGTATGTTTCGCAGCCAAAAACCCTCCAACCGCAGCTCGGGCAACCACATCCTGGGGGTAAATATCGATAGTGACCGGGTATTGCTGGTGTATGGCAATCCCTCAGGGACCATCAGCGAGAAGATGTCCTTCCCGTCTCCCAGGCAAGCTGGCTTCCAGACCATGCTTTCCGAAATCAGCACGCAGGCAGACCGCCTTCTGATCATCACGCAGGCCCAACGTTTGCCTCTGCCAGATGTGGTCTCGGTATCGATCTGCGGTAATTATGACTCCCAAACCAACATTCTCTCCTCTGCGGCTGACTTCCCACAATGGAAATCAGAAGCATTGTGCTCGCAATTGAGTTTGCGCTTCAACCTGCCGGTCTACGCGGAAAGTAAAGCCAACGCAGGGCTTTTGGCAGAAATTCTTTTTGGTTCTACTTCCGCGTTAGATCAAACTGTTTACGTCAGCTTTCACCCCCGCATCAGGGTCGCCATTTATTCACACGGTGAGCTTTATTCCAGCTCGGGCGGTTTTTCTGGCGCGCTCGGGAACCTGCGGTTGCGGGATGCTGATTGGGGTGAAGCCGACCAGGCAGTTTATCTCAACGAGGTCGCCAGCGCAGCCGGCTTGCTCAAGTTGGCGCAGCTGCGTCATCCCAACCATTGGGATGAGGACGCCTCGCCAAACGACATCATCGATAGTGCGCTTTCAGAAGACCCCTATGGGCTTGAAGTGGTGAATGAAGCCGCCGCCGCCTTTGGACAGTCGCTTGAAGCCCTGATCCACCTGCTGAAACCAGACAATTTTATTGTCGGCAGCCCTTTTCACTTGCTGGGCGACCTCTGGCTGGAACCGATGCAAGAAGCCATAGCCAGCTCAACTGGGCTTGGCATCGGTCAGTTGCCAAAAATCAGCGCATCAGCGCTCGGAACGCGCCAACCAGAATTGGAAGCCCTGGCACCCGCCATTATGGCACTGCGCGCCTGACTAATCCGTTTTC
>Ga0172382_10010426_pt1 | contig 12468 bp, 8 predicted proteins | sample Leawel138RmetaG_FD_122245 | JGI IMG/M metagenome (GOLD analysis project Ga0172382, IMG submission 122245) | Leachate microbial communities from a municipal landfill in Southern Ontario, Canada - Leachate well 138R metaG | ecosystem: Engineered > Solid waste > Landfill > Unclassified | place...
CAGTGCCTGAACAACGAATACCATCCGCAATGCGCTTTTTGTTGGCAGCGCGGCGCCGGGAATGTGAAGAACTGCAGAGTTTAGTGGGTACTTGTGGCCTTGTGATGCTCATTAGCCAGCTGGTGCATGATCTACAAAAGGAGCGCGGGTACTCGAACATTTTTCTAAGCCATCCAGCGAAGCTGGGCGTCAATCTCCTTGACGAGTACCGCACCAATGCGGAACACAGCGAGCGGGCATTGCGCCGCTGTTTGGATGTATGGGAGTACGCTCAGGGTAGTGCCAGACTCTTGCTGCATCTAGCCCATGCGCAACGTGCGTTGGAGACCCTTCCTCAGCTACGGCGGCGGGTGCGCGAGCGGGATATAACGAGCCAAGATGCCACGGAAAGCTTCACCCGCTTGATCGCGATTTTATTGGCCGTGATCTTCGAGGCGGGCGATGCTGCGCTTGATCCTGCCATCACCAGTGCATTGGTAGCCATGTTCAATTTCATGCAAGGCAAAGAACTTACCGGCCAAGAGCGCGCTCTCGGCGTCACGGCGTTTGCAGCCGGATTTTTCGACGAGACACAACGCGATCTGATTAAAGGGCTGCACGAACGCCAGGAGCGTAGCTTCGGGCTCTTTGTGGCGCATGTTGACCCTGCCTCACTGCGTCAATGGCAGGAATTGCAGTCAAGTGAAATAACGGCGCGCTTTCATCAGTTGCGTACACTGGGCCAACGCACCTGCCGACAAGCACCGGTTACCGCTGATCTCTGTGATCTCTGGTTCGATGTGTGCACCGAGTATATCGACGGTTTGCAGGTTCTCGAAAATCACTTGACTGAGGTTTTGTTGCAGCGCTGTCATGAGAGTATCGAGCGTGCGTCCGGCGATCTCAAAAACCGCCGCGTGCTGTCACATAAGTTAGCGGCGCAGAGTGATTGCCGCGATCCCGTTTTCTTTCGCGTCCAGGCAGATACCTTGGATGCCTTATCGCCGGAGGGCGTTGGTCCACTCATGAATCGCTCATTATTGGACAGCATGCAATCGCAAGCGATGCGCTTGCTGGCATTGAACGAGGAGCTCAAACAGACTCGGGCAGAATTGGAAGAGCGCCGCCGCTTGGGGCATGCGAAGCGTCTTTTGATGAAGCGCCTTCGCCTCGGTGAGCAAGCTGCACATGAACATCTGCAACGCTGCGCCATGCAAAGCGGGAAGCGACTCTCTGTTGTTGTCGAGGAGGTCCTGTGTGAGTTGTCTCCTGAATGTCGCAAGGAGAGAGGCTGAGGCCATGAATTCAGCTCAGGGCCCTCAGCTTTCTTGCGCTTCGGTCAGCCATCGTTCGATTCCTTCGAGGTGAGGCAAATCTCGATAATGGCGCGCTTATCGTAGCGCCCGGACAGTTTGGAGAGCATATCGGTCAGAGCCATTTTCCAACCATACTTTGTTCGGAGCGCGTGGTAGGCGCGAGCGATCTCGTTTGGATCCTGGAGAACACTTGCATGAGCGTCCAGCCATTCGCTGAGGATGCTGCCGCGAAAGGAGCAGGCGGCGAGGCGGGCTTTGCCATTGGCGCGTATGCGCTTGACCTTGCCAGCGTCGGCGGCACTGAAGAGGTAGTACCGACCATCCCCGCCCGCGATCCACACAGGCGTGCGTACTTCTATGCCGTTCTTTCTGTAGGTGGCCAAATTGACATAGGGTTCCGTCTTTGGGTCGAAGGGCATCGCGTTCATTGTGGAATCATTTGTTGAGCGTGCCCGACAGCATAACGAGGTGGTTGGTCTCAGTCCAATATGCAGTTTTTCGAGGTGATGACGGACTTTAAGGTTCTATAAAGATTAGGGATCAAAAACGAAAACCCCCGGGACAGGCCCAGGGGTTTCGCTGAGAGAGGTATTGGGACTTGTCCAGTACCCGTTCTCGAGTGCCTTATTACAGCAGTTTGAGCTCTTTGACGATGTCGAGCACACCGGCCTGGCCGTCGGCAAAGAACATCACAGTGTTGTCATTGGCAAATAGGGGGTTGGGAATACCCGCAAAGCCAGGGGACAACGAGCGCTTGATATTGATCACCGAACGAGAGCGATCCACCTCGATGATTGGCATTCCGGCAATGGGACTGTCGCCTTTACGCGCATCCGGGTTCACAACGTCGTTGGCGCCAATCACGATTGAAACGTCAACTGTGTCAAAGGTCGGGTTGATGTCATCCATTTCGATAAGGCGGTCGTAAGGAATGTCGGCTTCCGCCAGCAACACGTTCATGTGCCCGGGCATGCGTCCGGCAACCGGGTGGATGGCGAACTCGACGCGGCACCCGCGTTTTTCCAGTGCCAGGAACAGATCGCGGACGGCGTGCTGCGCCTGAGCAACAGCCATACCATAACCGGGAACGATGACCACACGACGAGCGTCGTCCAGCATGAGCGCGATTTCTTCTGCCGTAGTGGATTTCACCTTGCCGCCATATACGTCGTCCGCACTGGCCGTAGTACTGGCTTGAATCTTGCCAAAGATTACGTTGAGCAGCGGGCGGTTCATCGCCTTACTCATAATAATGGCGAGGATCAGACCTGAGGCGCCGTCGAGCGCACCGGCAATGATCAAGATGTTGTTATTCAGCGCAAAACCGGTAGCGGCAGCACCCAGGCCGGCGTAGCTGTTCAGCAGGGCAATGACCACGGGCATGTCGGCGGCGCCAATGGGCAATACCAGCAAAATACCGAACAATAGACCCAGTACCAGCATCAAGTAGAAGGCCCACTCCTGACTCGGATCATAGATGGTGTAAATCATCAGAACCACGAGGGAAACGGCCAGACCTATAGAGACGTAGTTCTGCCCCTTGACGGCATGGTTGCCTTTTATCCATTCGTGGAGCTTGGCAAATGCGACCAGCGAGCCTGTCACAGTCAGCGAACCGAGCATCACCTCCAAACCGAGTGCGATACGTTTGACCAGGCTGAGTTCTACAAGGTCAATCGAGGCATCGTAGAAGTAGGCGGCGCCCACCAGCGTGACCGCAAGGGCACCGAAGGCGTGGGACAATGCCGTACGCTGTGGCATATGGGTCATTGGCGTCCAAATCGCGATCACTGCCCCCAGGGCGGTCCCGATGGCGACGCCGATGATAATCCACATGTAGCTGGTAACATGTGGATCGGCAATCGCACCCGCCATCGCCATGGCCATACCTATGGCAGCCATGATCATGCCGCGCCGCGCGGTCCGCGGCGAGTTCATGGACTTCAGTCCAAAGATGAATAGCATTGACGCGGCAAAGTAAGCCGCTTGGATTAGAACGATGCGGCTCATTGTTGCTCCCTCTTAGCAGCCTTAAACATCTTGAGCATGCGATCGGTGATCAAAAAGCCGCCGACGACGTTGGTCACCGCCGATGCGACAGCGATGGTGCCAAGTACGGTGCTTATTGTGCTTAGGCCCGCGCCGGCCACCAAGATGGCGCCGACCACGGAAATAGCCGAGATCGCGTTGGTCGCGGACATCAGCGGCGTGTGCAGCAGAGGCGGTACTTTATGAATGATGTGATAGCCGACTACAGCGGCCAGCATGAACACATAGAACCCATTAATTTGTAGTAGAACGTCCATAAGACCTCACGCTTTCAGTGCTTGCTCGACGCGCGGATGGGTGATTACCCCATCTTTGGCAAAGCGAGTTTCTCGAACGATTTCATCGTCTTCTCTATCGGCGAACTGGCCTTCGCGGTCGGTGATATGCAGTAAAAAGTTGACGACGTTACGCGCATACAACTGACTGGAGTGGTAAGCCAGACTTGAAGGAAGGTCCGTGGGACCAAGCATGGTCACGCCATCGACCACATGCGTTTGACCGGGTTGAGTCAGCTCGCAATTGCCGCCGGTTTCCGCTGCCAGGTCGACAATGACGGAGCCGGGCTTCATGCCTTTCTGCATGGCGGCTGTCACCAGAATCGGCGCCTTGCGGCCGGGGATCTGGGCCGTGGTGATCACGATATCGGCACCGCGAACGAACTGGGCCAGCGCTTCTTGCTGCCTAACAATGAAATCCGCTGATTGCTCTTTCGCGTAGCCCCCGGTATCGCTGGTATCGCTGGTGTCCAGCTCAAGCTCGACGAACTTGCCGCCGACACTTTGTACCTGCTCTTTTACCTCAGGACGAATATCGTAAGCCTCCACGGCCGCGCCAAGGCGTTTGGCGGTAGCGATCGCTTGAAGACCCGCTACTCCTACACCCAATACCAGTACTTTAGCCGGCTTCATGGTACCCGCGGCGGTTGTCATCATGGGCAGGATTCTGGAGATTTGGTTGGCTGCGAGCAGGACAGCCTTGTAACCGGCCAGGTTGGCCATGGATGACAGGGCGTCCATGGATTGAGCACGTGTGATGCGCGGCACCAGTTCCATGGCATAGGCGGTACCCGCCTGCGCCGCAAGTTGCTGAGCATTGCTAGGGGTGCCCAAGGGATCGAAGAAGCCGATGACGCTGTGCTGTCTGCCGATTTTGCTAAACAGCTCCGTACCCTCGGAGCTCAAAAGGGCAGTGCCTCGCACGAATGCCAAGACATGAGCGTTAGCAAAGATCTCGTCTCTGCTCTGCATCTTGGCGCCGGCTTTGATGTAGTCATTGTCCAGGTAGCCGGCGGCTTCGCCCGCTCCGGACTCGAAGATCACGTCGATCTTCTGTTTCGCTAGCAACGCGACCGATGCGGGCACCAAGGCCACCCGTCGTTCGCCAGGATAAATTTCCTTAAATACGCCGACAATCATATTTGGTTTGCCGCCTTGTATAGTTGGTTTGTGGGACTAGTTCCAAGACTAGGGTTTTAGAAAACCCGGCATGCTAGCACAGTGTTTAGTGAGCGTCGATACAGTATTTTGAGTGATTTCTTGCCTGAAAATAAGTTGCAAAACGAGAGATTAAATGCCATGCAAAAGCCATCCTCAACATAAAATCGCGCCTATAACTCTTTGATTTAGCGAGTTTTGTTCGGAGTGAAAATGCAGTGGAACCTATTATCGCTAACGCTCGAACATTGAGCCTTGCGCTTTCTTCAAAAACTCACCTGTCAAAAAGCACAGGTGTGAAAAACACTCTTAATCGTCGTTGTGATCGATTGCTATTCGATTTTTGTCTGTGGGCACTTCTTTTATATGAGCGCCGCCTCATTTTTTGTTGAGTAATTTTTTCAAGAAACGGCCAGTATGGGACGTCTTGTGTTTCGCGACTTGTTCCGGGGTGCCTGTGGCGATGATGGTTCCTCCGCCGGAACCTCCTTCCGGACCGAGATCGATAATCCAATCGGCGGTCTTGATGACGTCGAGATTATGCTCGATGACGACAACGGTATTGCCGTGGTCGCGCAAGCGATGCAACACCGTCAGCAGCTGAAGAATGTCCTGAAAATGTAACCCGGTCGTCGGCTCATCGAGAATGTAAAGCGTTTTCCCGGTATCACGTTTCGATAATTCGCGACTTAGCTTGACCCGTTGTGCTTCTCCGCCAGAGAGTGTGGTCGCGGATTGGCCGAGGCGAATATAAGAAAGGCCAACATCCATCAATGTTTGCAGTTTCCCGGCGATGGCGGGCATGGCATCAAAAAATTCTCGTGCATCCTCGACAGTCATCTCCAACACTTCGTGGATATTTTTCCCTTTGTAGCGAATCTCCAGGGTTTCCCTGTTGTAGCGTTGGCCTTTGCACACATCGCAAGTCACATAAATGTCCGGCAAGAAGTGCATTTCTACTTTGGTAACACCGTCACCCTGACAGGCTTCACAGCGACCTCCTTTGACATTGAAAGAAAAGCGACCAGGCTGATAGCCGCGTGAGCGTGCCTCTTGCGTGTTCGAAAATAGTTCTCGGATAGGCGTAAAAATACCCGTATATGTGGCAGGGTTGGAGCGGGGTGTGCGGCCGATTGGACTTTGATCAATATCGACACACTTATCGAAATACTCGAGTCCTTCAACGCTTTTATACGGCGCGGCTTTTAATGTAGTTGCTTTGTTGAGAGCCGTAGCGGCGAGTGGAAAGAGCGTTTCATTGATGAGCGTAGACTTGCCGGACCCGGATACGCCCGTGACGCAAGTGAAAACGCCAACGGGAATTGTAAGGTCCACATTTTGGAGATTATTGCCGCTGGCACCGATGATTCGAAGAGCCTTGCCATCCTTTGCACTGTGGCGCTTGGCGGGAATTTCAATGGCCTTCTTGCCGGACAAAAATTGCCCGGTGAGGGAATCCTTGGCTTTAATGATATCGTCGACTTTACCTTGCGCGATGATGCGGCCGCCATGCACGCCGGCGCCAGGGCCGATGTCTACGATGTGATCGGCAGCGCGAATGGCGTCTTCGTCGTGCTCCACTACGATCACTGTGTTGCCGAGATCGCGCAATCGGATCAACGTATTGAGCAATCGCTCATTGTCCCGTTGATGCAAACCGATGCTGGGTTCGTCGAGAATATACATGACTCCGACGAGGCCAGCGCCAATCTGACTTGCCAAGCGAATGCGCTGTGCTTCGCCACCGGAAAGCGTCTCCGCGCTGCGATCCAAGGTTAGATAATTCAGACCGACGTCGACGAGAAAATGGAGGCGGTTGCGAATTTCTTTGAGAATTTTCTCCGCAATTTCGCCTTTCTGTCCTTTGAGTTTGAGGCGTGCGTAATATTCCGCCAGGGTGCCGACCGGAAGAGCGGTAATTTCAGTAAGCGATTTTTCGTCAATAAAGACATGGCGCGCTGCTTTGGTCAGGCGCGCACCCTTGCATTCAGGACATGCTTGGGTGCTGATGTATTTGTGCATGTCCTCCCGTACGGATTGGGATTCCGTTTCACGGTAACGGCGCTCCAAGTTGGGGATAATGCCCTCGAAGCGGTGCCGGCGTTTGAAAACTGTGCCGCGATCATTGACGTAATTGAATTGAATTTCTTCATCGCCGGTGCCGAAAAGGATCGCCTGCTGATGGGCGCTCTTCAGTTTGTGGAAAGGTGTATCGATATCAAAGCCGTAGTGCTCCGCCAGCGAGGTAAGCATGTTGAAATAAAAGAGGTTGCGCCTATCCCAGCCGCGGATAGCGCCTTCCGCGAGCGTCGCCTCTGGGTGCTGCACCACGCGGTCGACGTCGAAGAATTGTTTGACGCCTAGACCGTCGCAGGATGAACAGGCGCCCGCCGGGTTGTTGAAGGAGAATAACCGCGGTTCTAATTCGCTGATGCTGTAGTCACATACCGGACATGCAAAACGCGACGAAAAAATTTGCTCGTCGTCTTTACTGCCGTTATCCATAGGAGCGATGACGGCAATACCGCCAGACAGATTCAGGGCTGTCTCGAAGGATTCGGCCAGGCGAAGGGCGATGTCCGGGCGCACCTTAAAGCGATCCACGACCGCTTCTATGCTGTGCTTCTTGTTTTTTTCAAGTTTGGGCACGTCGTCCAGGTCACAGACCCGGCCATTCACCCGTGCACGCACGAAACCCTGACCGCGCAGTTGATCAAAGACTTGCAGGTGTTCTCCTTTGCGATCGCGGATGATAGGGGCGAGCAGTAATAGCCTGCTGTCCTCCGGTAGAGCCAGGACCTGATCGACCATCTGGCTCACGGTTTGCGCCGCCAGCGGCTCGCCGTGTTCAGGACAGCGGGGCTCTCCTACCCGCGCATACAGCAGGCGGAGATAATCGTAGATTTCGGTGATGGTCCCGACCGTGGAGCGAGGGTTGTGGGAAGTGGACTTTTGCTCAATGGAAATGGCCGGAGACAGACCTTCAATGTGCTCCACATCTGGCTTTTCCATCATCGACAGGAATTGACGCGCATAGGCCGACAGCGATTCCACATAGCGGCGTTGACCCTCGGCATAGAGTGTGTCGAAGGCCAGGGAGGACTTTCCCGACCCAGACAGACCGGTTATGACGATGAGCTTGTCGCGGGGAAGATCCAAGTCCACATTCTTGAGGTTGTGGGTCTTTGCGCCGCGGATGGCGATAGTATCCATAAGAAGCTGTGGCCGCTAAGAATAGAAAAGGGGCAAATAATGGCCAACGGGCTGCCATAAAGCAACCGTCGACGCTTTGTAGGACCTAAGCGAGGAATAAAGCATCTGCAATTTTTCGGTCGGCATCTCCGATCTCAGCCTGCTATCATTTGCGCACCTTCTCGAATGCAAAGGCTTTTATGCAGCTTTCTGTGGATACCTCCATTGCGGTGATCGGCTTAGGCTATGTCGGGCTGCCTTTGGCGGTGGAGTTTGGTAAGCGCTACCCTACGCTTGGCTTTGACATCAATGGCGAGAGGGTTGAGGCCCTGAGCGAGGGGCAAGATGAAACTCTTGAGGTTTCGGCCGAGGAATTAGCCAGCGCCGGGCGACTGCGCTTTACGTCTGATTCGCGGGAGCTGCGCGGTGCGCAGGTGTTCGTTGTCACGGTGCCGACACCGGTCGATGCCCATCATCAACCGGATCTGACCCCCTTGCGCAGCGCGTCTGAAACGGTGGGGCAGGTCATTGCTCCAGGTGCGGTGGTTGTCTTTGAATCCACGGTATATCCTGGGGCTACAGAGGAGCAATGCGTACCTGTCATAGAGCACGTTTCTGGGCTGCGTTTCAATATCGATTTTTTTGTCGGCTACAGTCCGGAGCGCATCAACCCAGGGGATAAGCAGCACCGCTTGCCAGACATTGTCAAGGTGACCTCGGGGTCGACCCCCGAGGTTGCCGCGTTTGTCGATGATCTTTATCGCAGTATCGTCCACGCCGGCACCCATAAGGCGCCCTCAATCAAGGTGGCCGAAGCGGCCAAGGTTATAGAGAATACACAGCGCGATCTCAACATCGCACTTATCAATGAATTGGCAATGATCTTCAATCGCCTCGACATCGATACGGAAGCTGTGTTGACAGCGGCAGGCACCAAGTGGAACTTCCTGCCGTTCCGGCCAGGTCTGGTCGGCGGGCATTGCATCGGCGTTGACCCTTATTACCTAACCCACAAAGCGCAGGCCATCGGCTATCATCCCGAAGTGATTCTCGCGGGGCGGCGCATCAACGATGGCATGGGGCGTTATGTGGCGGCGCAATTGGTCAAGAAAATGCTCAGGCGCCGACTCCAAGTGGAAGGGGCGCGTGTGTTAGTGCTGGGCTTGACCTTCAAGGAGAACTGTCCAGATATCCGTAACACGCGCGTAGTGGACGTGATCAGGGAATTGGAGGATTACGGCATTCAAGTCGATGTACATGATCCTTGGGCCGACCCGGCTAGTGCGCGTCGTGAATACGGGCTGGCGCTTAGCGAGCAACTGAACAACGCCACTTACGACGCTGCCGTGGTGGCAGTCGCGCATGACAGCTTCCGCCGTCTGGGGGCGGATGGCGTCCGTGCATTACTGCGCCAGGGCGGCGTTCTCTACGACCTGAAATACGTATTCCGAGCGGAAGAGGTGGATTTGCGGCTGTGAATTGTTGCGTTGGACATTTTGCGCCCGGCGCAACAAAGTTTTCCCCAGAGAAATGACGTGCGATGCTTAGGCTGCCTCGATTCTGAAGCGTCAACAAAAGCGTCAGACGTCCAACGTCAGACATCATCAGCGGACCTTCAACAGTGACACCCTATCGACAAGCCCTGACCGACCTGCAAAGCAACCCCAAAACATGGCTCATCACTGGTGTGGCTGGGTTCATAGGTTCTAATTTGCTGGAGACGTTGCTGCGCGCAAACCAGCGGGTAGTTGGGCTCGATAACTTCGCCACCGGGCAGCGGCGTAACCTGCACGAGGTGGAGCGCCTAGTGGGTGCCGAAGGTTGGCGCAATTTTCAGTTTCATGAAGGCGACATTTGCGAGTTGCAAGATTGTCAGCGGGCGGTTGGGGGTGTCGATTACGTGCTGCACCAAGCCGCTCTCGGCTCAGTTCCCCGCTCCATTGCCGATCCCGTAGCGACTAATCGAGCGAACATCGACGGCTTCCTAAATATGTTGGTCGCTGCACGGGATGCGGGCGTTACCCGTTTTGTCTATGCGGCATCTAGCTCGACGTACGGCGATCACCCCGGATTACCTAAGGTGGAGGATCAGATTGGTCGCCCGTTGTCGCCGTATGCGGTGACCAAATATGTGAATGAATTGTACGCGGATGTCTTTTCGCGGAGCTATGGCTTTCACAGTGTCGGCCTGCGTTACTTTAATGTGTTCGGGCCGCGCCAAGACCCAAACGGCGCTTATGCTGCGGTCATTCCAAAATGGACGGCGGCGATGATCGCCGGTGATGATGTGTTCATCAACGGTGACGGTGAAACCAGCCGTGACTTTTGTTTTGTCGAAAATGCCGTCCAAGCGAATATCCTCGCGGCTCTGAAAACAGATCTCAGTGCTAGCGTGGTGTGCAACGTCGCGGTGGGAGAGCGCACGAGCTTGAATCAACTATTCAGGGCCATCCGTGACCAACTGGCGGCCAACGGGGTGCATTATGGACGTGACCCCGTCTACCGCGAGTTCCGCTCAGGGGACGTGCGTCACTCGCTGGCCGACATTACCCGAGCTCGCTGCGAGCTGGGCTATGAGCCTAGCCACGATATCAGCGCAGGTCTTGCGATCGCCATGCCCTGGTACATTTCTCGTGACGCATAGGATGGGCATTGGCACGGCCATGCGCACCGGTGGCGACCACCAGGCGCCAGCTTGCATGTGAGCGGGGATAGCACTGGCCTGCACTGTCCGATACCTGCTTCGTGGCCGCGCGACGGTGTCCCCGTGGTCAGCCGCTTGCGGTACGCAGGAGGAAACGCAAACAAGCCGCCAGAGCGCAGAGCTTCTGTATAATGTCACTCCTCATGTTAGCCCGCAGTTTCCCTGATGAATAAACTTGAAATCCGCAGCCTGCTCGGACTTATTGCGCTATATGCAACGCGCATGCTTGGGCTGTTCATGGTGCTGCCGGTATTAAGCCTTTACGTGTCAGAGTACTCGGGCAGCACCACCTTCCTGTTAGGTGTGGCGCTCGGCGTCTATGGTCTGACACAAGGACTGCTGCAGATACCCTTGGGAATGCTGTCGGACCGTGTTGGACGCAAGGCGGTAATTCTTGGGGGGATGGCGGTATTTCTGGTCGGCAGTCTGGTCGCTGCATTAGCCGATTCAATCGTGGGGTTGATTGTTGGGCGCGCGTTGCAGGGCGCGGGGGCCGTAGCCAGCACCATCATGGCCCTGCTCTCCGATCTGACCACGGAAGAGAACCGCACCAAGTCCATGGCCGCGGTGGGCGGCAGCATTGGGATAGCCTTCGCCTTAGCCATGGTGCTGGGGCCGCTGTTCGCGTCGGTGGGCGGCTTACAGCTGATTTTCTGGCTCACTGCTGCACTCGCTGGAGTGGGGATGTTGATTGTGCTCGGGCTTCCCACGCCGGAAACCACCAGTCGCCTGACGGCCAGCGAGGCGTTGACCATGCCGGCGTTGATCAAAACGACGCTAAAAAATGGCGAGCTGCTGCGCCTGGATCTGGGCGTTTGTGTGTTACATATGGTGCAGATGGCAAGCTGGGTATCCATTCCGTTCATCTTGCGCGAGCGTCTTGGATTCGGACTTGAACACCATTGGTGGTTGTATCTGTTAACCATGGGGCTTGGTTTTGTGGTCATGCTGCCCTTGATCATCGTGGGTGAGCGCCGGCGGCGACTCAAGCATGTCTTTGTGGCCGCTATTTTGTTGTTGGCCGTAGCGGAAGTATTACTGTTTAGATCCCACGCCAGTGTTTTATTGTTTGCCTTTGCGATGTTCCTGTTCTTCACGGCGTTCAACTTGTTGGAGGCCGCGCTCCCCTCTCTTGTCAGCAAGATGACGCCGAGTGGCAGTCGCGGCACGGCGATGGGAATTTACTCAAGCAGCCAGTTTCTCGGTGCCTTTTTAGGTGGAATCGCCGGCGGATACATCGCTCACCGTTTCGGGTACCAATATGTATTTTTGTTTTCCGGACTGGCGATACTGGTCTGGGCAGGTGTTGCGCTCAGCATGGCCAACCCGCGACACTGGGGTACGGTAGTCATCGATTTGGTCAACTACCCCCATGTGCCCGCCGATGGTGCAGCTGTGCGCAAGTTGCTTAAGGGCGTAGAAGAGGTCACTTATATTCTCGACCGCAAGCTGATTTATTTGAAGGTGGATAAAGATCGCTTCGACAAGCGTCAGCTCGATGCGCTCCTAAGAGGGACGGGGATGGCGAGCGGGCCCACATCAAGGTAAACTCGCGACTCAATCGCGAACATATCTAATGGAGACTCTCATGGCGCGGGGTATCAACAAAGTCATTCTAGTGGGCAATCTCGGACAGGACCCGGAGACCCGCTACCTGCCGAGTGGCGGTGCGGTGACGAATGTCAGTGTGGCAACCTCCGAGAGTTGGCGAGATAAGCAAACTGGACAGAAGCACGAGCGCACAGAGTGGAACCGGGGGGTCTTTTTCAACACACGCAGAGAAATGGCTGGGAAC
>Ga0172382_10010427_pt1 | contig 12468 bp, 11 predicted proteins | sample Leawel138RmetaG_FD_122245 | JGI IMG/M metagenome (GOLD analysis project Ga0172382, IMG submission 122245) | Leachate microbial communities from a municipal landfill in Southern Ontario, Canada - Leachate well 138R metaG | ecosystem: Engineered > Solid waste > Landfill > Unclassified | place...
CTGGGGGCCTCGGTGGCGTTCGCGCGCGGGCAGCATATCCGTATCGCCATCGGCGTTGAGAAGCTGCCGCGTCCGTTTCAGGTGGCGTGCGAAGTGGTGGTGCTGGCCGTGTCGCTGGCCATGTTCTCGCTGATTATCTGGTACGGCGGAACATTCGCCCTCGATCAATGGGAGTACGGCGAGACGTCGGCCGGGCTGGGCTACCCGACCTGGATCTACACGATCTGGCTGCCGCTGCTTTCGCTGGTTATCGTTGCGCGCATCATCGAGCGGTTCTGGCGCACGGCTAAAAAGAAGGCCGCGCCATGACGGCCAGCCTCGCCCTCGTCGGGTCGTTCATCGCCCTGCTCGCCATCGGCTCGCCGATCGCCATTGCGCTTGGCTTTGCCGGGGTGGTGGGGATTTGGCTGGGTCTCGACGTCTATGCCATGGGGACGGTGGGGACCAATACTTACAACAGCATCGCCAAATACCCGCTGATCGCCATTCCGCTGTTCATCCTGACCGGCATGATTTTCGAGCGGTCGGGGGTCGCCAAGTCTCTGGTGGACTTCGCCTCGGCCATGGTGGGGCCGCGGCGGGGAGGGCTGGGTGTCGTCGCAGTGCTGGTGTGCCTGTTGATGGGCGGCATGTCCGGCTCCGGCCCGGCCGATGCGGCGGCGGTGGCGATGGTAATGATCCCGTCCATGCTCAAGGCGGGATACCCCAAGCCGTTTTCAGCCAGCGTCATCGCGGCCGGAGCATCCACGGCCATTCTCATTCCGCCGTCCATCGCGCTTATCATCTATTCCATCATGGTGCCCGCAGCCGACCTGCGCGCCCTGTTCGCCGGGGGACTGGTGCCCGGTGTGCTGGCTGGGCTGGCGATTGCCATTCCGGCGGTGTGGCTGGCCCGCCGCCATGGCTTTGGTGCCGAAGCCGGCCTGGAGCGCCAGCCGCTCGGCCGCAGCTTTATCAAGGCAATACCGGGCCTGATGGCGCCGGTCATCATTCTTGGCGGCTTGCGCTCGGGCCTGTTCACGCCGACCGAGGCGGCGGTGGTCGCGGTGACGTATGGGTTGCTGGTCGGCACGCTGGTCACGCGGACGCTGACGCCGCGCGGGCTGTATCAGGTGTTCGCCGACTCGGCGGTGACGTCGGGCATCATCATGCTGATTATCGCGCTGGCCGGGATTTTTGCCTGGGCGGGCAGCACGCTCGGCACGTTCGACATGACGGCGCGCGGGCTGCTGTCGATCTCGGACAATGAATGGGTCGTAATGGCCCTGATCATGGTGTTCCTGCTGCTGGCGGGCATGGTTCTGGACGGTATTTCCATCTACCTGATCATGCTGCCGTTGCTGATGCCGGTGGTGGCGGCGTTCGGGTGGAACGTTACGTGGTTCGGCGTGCTGATGGCCATGAACATCGCCATCGGTCAGTTCACGCCACCCGTGGCGGTCAATCTGATGGTCACGACGACCGTGGCCGGTATCCCCATAGAATCCACGATGCGATGGATATTGTGGATGGTAGTATCGATGTCCCTGGCGCTGGTTCTGGTCATCATCTTTCCGGGTTTGGTTCTGTGGTTGCCGGACGTGCTCGGCTATCGGATCTAAGGGGGGCGGGTTGCGGGGATGTGCGCACGCAGAATGATCCGGCGGAAGCTGCTGGCGGGGTGGATAGCCTCAGCCGTGCTGCTGCTCGTGGTCACGGGTCTGGTGTTCGGCGTAATGCTCCGCTCCACCCAGCGCGATTACATCCGTAGCGATCTTGCCAAGTCGTTCGCCCAGATAAGTCAGCGCCTGGACGAGCGGCGGGCGCAGGTCCATCGCGCCGCGGTCCTTCTGGCCGAACGGCCGGAGGTGATTGCCGGGCTGCACCTGATCGACTCCTACGAAGACCCCAAGGCCTATGAACCGCTGGTGTTCGACCCTGAAAAGCGTCGGCTGGCGGCGCTTGCCCGTGATGAGGCGCGCTCGGTCGGTGTCGATGCGGTTGGACTGTTCGATCGCCATGGGGGCATGGCGGCGGTGTATACGTCGGGCCGCGCATCGGGATTTCCACCTGGGGCGGGATATTCCACCTGGACTGATGGCAAACGCCGGACCCTGCCTCTCAGCGAGGCCGATTCCCTGACCCACCGGACGGGCCTGGAGCGGCTTGCGCCGTCCCGGCCGCCCCTGGAGCCGCGCGACCGCCTTCTCACGGTAAATGATCGTTTTGCCCTGCTGACGGAAGCGCCGGTGCCAAGCGGCATGGCGACGCCCGATGGCAATTCCATCGGCATGGTTATGGCAGGGAACGTGTACGGATTGGACGATATCGCCGATATCGTCGCCAGATCGTCACTGCGCGCTGCCTTCGTGGCACATGGAACGCCGGTGCCAGCGGCGTTTGTCGGGGTGGATCTGGAGCGCTCGGTCATCGGCCTCGCCCAGGCGCCGGAAAACCTGATCCTTCAGGAAAGAGGCGGCTGGCTGACTGCCGTGGTGGCTTTGCCGCTGGAAGGCGACGGGCGGGTCTTCATCATCCTGTCGGTCGAGCCGCCAAATCTGGGCGCGGTGCTGTCGACCTATGGCGAGGCAAGCCTGCTCGCCCTCTTGCCGATGGTTCTGTTTTTCATACCGGCCGGTGCATATGCCTTGCAGCGATGGGTCATCGGGCCGCTGGAGGTGCTCGCCGGGGCGGCCGAGGCGGTGCGTCGCGGAAATGCCGCCGAAGTGCGTCTGGCCGAGCGCGACGACGAACTGGGCAGCGTGGCGCGGACCTTCAACGGCATGGTGCGCGATCTGGTGACGCGCGAGCACGACCTGATGGAAAGCCGCCGAAGCTATCAGGAACTGTATGACTACGCGCCGGCCGCCTATGCCACTGTGCGCGCGGATGATGGGGCGTTCCTGCGCTTTAATCGGGCGTTCGTCGCCCTGCTGGAATACACGGCCGATGAACTGCCGGCGATCCATGCGCTCGATGTGTACATGCCCGATGGAGCCGGTGGCGTGGCCGAGGCGCGGGCCGCTTTCACCCGCTTTCGCAATGGCGAGGCGGTGCGGGATCAGGAACTCCGCATGCGCCGGAAGTCTGGCGCGGGACTGTGGGTCAGTCTCACCCTGGAGCCGGTGCGCGATGCCGAGGGCCGGGTGGTCGAGGGCCGCTTGATCGTCATCGACATCGACGCCCGCAAACAGGCCGAGGAGGCCCTGCGCCAGAGCGTGGATGCACTGACCCAGGCCAATGTCGAACTCACCCAGTTCGCCACCGTGGCGGCCCATGACCTGCGTGAGCCGGTTCGCCAGCTCGTCAGCTATACCCAGTTCCTTGAGCGCGATCTGGCGGCCAGCCTGACCGACGACCAAAAGGAACACATGGGGTATATCGTCGACGGGGCACGCCGGATGTACGACTTGGTGGGGGCCTTGCTCGACTACGCGGGGGCCGGGCAAGGAACGGGACGGCGCAACGGTGTGGACGTGGGGCGGGTTCTGAGTGTGATTCTCGAAACGCTGCAACTGTCGATCAAGGCGGTCGGGGCCGAGGTTGTCGTCGGCCCGATGCCCACCGTGATGGGCGACGAGGTGCAGCTTGTTCAGGTTTTCCAGAACCTTATCACCAACGCCCTGAAGTTCCAGGCACCGGACAACACGCCGCGCGTCAGGGTGAGGGCTGAACAGAACGGGCCCAACTGGGTATTCCACATCACGGACAACGGCATCGGTTTTGATGCGTCCCAGACCGAACGCGTGTTCGGCATGTTTGAACGGCTTCACCCGGAGCAGAACTACGTCGGGACGGGCATCGGCCTGCCGATCTGCCGCAAGATCATCGAGGCCAACGGCGGCCGCATCTGGGCAACGTCGAGCGAAGGGGAAGGCAGTACGTTCTCGTTCCTGTGGCCCGGCAACTGCTTTGCCGATTTCCCGGTGCGGACACCGGCGGAGGCGTGACTCCGGCTGCGTCGATTACTCGGGCGGCGGGGCTGGGGTGCAGACGCCGTCCGGGCCGTGGACGTGGTCGTGGTGGTGGGTATAGACGGCGACTTGCCCAGCCACCTCGCGCCCGAACAGGGCTTGATAGCGCGGGTCGCGGCTGACGTCGTGGGGATGCCCGGTGCAGCAGACGTGCCGGTTCAGGCACACCACCCGGTCGGTGGCGCCCATCACGACATGCAGGTCGTGCGACACCATCAAAACTGCGCAGCCGTGGTCGCGGCGGATCTCTCTGATAAGGCGATACAGTTCAGCCATACCGCCGACGTCCACACCCTGCGTCGGCTCGTCCAGCAACAGCAGGTGAGGGCGTCGTAGCAGGGCGCGGGCCAGCACGGCGCGCTGCAACTCTCCGCCCGACAACCGGCTGACCTGCGCGGCGGCATGATGCTCCATGCCGACCTGGGCGAGGGCGGCGCGCATGGCGGCCTTGTCACGGTTGCCCGACAACGCGAGAAAGCCGCCGACCGTGAGCGGAAGGATGGGATCGATGTGCAGGCGCTGCGGCACATACCCCAGACGCAGTCCCGGCCGCCGTTGCACGCGGCCCCTGTCGGGGGCATCCAGCCCCATCAGGACTCGCAGCAAAGTGGTTTTTCCGGCGCCGTTGGGGCCGACGATGGTAACAATTTCACCGTCGCTGATGCTCAGGTCGATGGCATCCAGCAAAAGGGAGCCGTCGCGGCTGAGGCTGACGCCGCGCGCGTCGATCAAGGGAAGCTTTGTCATGGCGCACCCTTTGCGCAGGCGCGGCAGCGTCCGGCAATTTCCACGACCGGGGCTTCGAGCAGAAATCCGGCGGCGTCGGCAGCGGTCTTGAGGTCGTGCGCAAGCCGCGTATCGTGCAGTTCGACAGCAATTCCGCAGTCGCGGCAGATCAGGAACTGTGCGGCATGAGCCTCGCCGCCCTGGGTGCAACCGACAAACGCGTTGATGCTCGCCAATCGATGCACCAGCCCCAGGGATTCAAGGAACGTCAGGGCGCGGTAGACCATGGGCGGCGCGGATCCCCAGCCTTCCTCGCTCAATCGACCGAGGAGGTCATAGGCCCCAACCGGGCGGTGGTCGCTCCAGACAAGTTGCAGGACGCGGCGGCGGATGGGGGTCAGGCGCGCGCCACGTTCACGGCACACATGCTCGGCGCGGTCCAGAGCGGTATCCAGGCAATGATCATGGTCGTGCGGTTCTGCCACCTGTGCGAACGCATCCAGGGTCATCGACGAAGCCATTCGACCGCCTCCTGAGCCATGTTATATCATAGCATAAGGTGCCCTTAGGCGGCGGTCCAGGGGGGGCGGAACTTTTGGATTTCCTGCGTTACTAATTTGTCAGACCCCTTCAGGAGAACCCTCATGCGCCCGTCCCCGATGATGACCCGCCGCCGCCGTATCCGCATTGCCCTCACCAGTGCCTTGCTCGCCGTGATCACCATTCCCGCCGTTGCCGCCACCTGCTATGAGCAGAGCAGTGGAACCATGGGCTTGTCGGGTTTCCCGGGCGTGCAGGCCAAGGTGGAGATCGGTGAATGGGTCGCCATTACCTGCACGTCGGGCAAAATCAAGCAGATGCATAGTAGCGCAACGGGCGTTATCTTCACCTGTAAGTAGGAGTAACTACCGGGCCTGCCGCCACTTGTCGAAGCTGCGGCCCGCCGTGTAGCCGGTGTAGCCGGCACCGAACAGCCACCACATCGGTTCGGGGATCGCTGCCAACCATGCACGCATTCCCTCGGCCACGGCATGGGCGGCGGCGGGTTCCACGGCTGCGACAAGGCCCATCGGCACCGATGCCAGGATCATCAAGTACATGATATAGAGGAACGATGGCCGCGCGCGGCTGGTCCACGGGTCCGTGCTCTGCGCTTCGGCCAGGATGGCGGTCATTTGCTGGGCGGCTTCCTCCAGGCGTTGGCGCCCGTCGGTTTCCAACAGGCGGCGCTTGGCCTCGGCCCGTTCGGCATCGCTGGTGAACAGGCTGTCGATGAGCGAAAACAGCGGTGCGGCGAGGCCGGTGACGGCCCCGGAGACGAGGGACGAGGGGAGGGTCATGGCGTGATGCTCCGATCAGTTCGGGAAGGGATGGGCGAGGCGCTCGGCCACCCAGGCGTCGCGGCGGGCCTCACGCTGCGGGCGGCTCCAATACCAGGGCGGCAGGGTGTCGTGAGAGACTTCCATCTGTTCCTCCCAGGCGCGCCTTAATGCCTCGGGGTCTGGGGGTGCGGCAGTCATGCCGCCACCGCGCGGGCTAGCGCCGCAACGAGCGCCCGCAGGTGGGCCTCGGCTTGATCGGGCGGCACCGTACACGCGGCATGATGCTCGGCGCAGTACGGGGACCCTTCGATTTGGGGTTTCTGGCAGTAGTGCCAGTCCAGGCCCGGCACATCGCCGTGGATATAGCGGCAGCCCACCGGATCTTTCGGGTGCGGAAAGCGTTGAGGCATAAATATCTCCATTAAAAGGCATAAATGCCGTTACGTGGGCGTGCAGGTTCCGGCCGATAAGGCCTGTGGAGAAGCTTTCGGTGAAGTAGGCGCATCCGGGCGTGCGGCTATAAGTTCTTGTACCGCTCTGCGGGTGTTGCGTCAACCGATAATGCTAAAACGAGGCAGTTATGCCCTTTTTATCGTTCGTGTGGTGGTGGGTGTGCAAAAGGAGAGGTCGCCAAGGGTGCGATTGCTTGTCGTTCCGTTCGTTAGCACTCTTTCAGGTAAGCCGGTAACGGCAGCCACTTAGGGAGGATTAGCGGATGATGCATCATGCTGTTCTTGCTGCCGCGGCGTTCGCTGCGGGGTACTCTGCTTTCGGGTCATGGGCCGCCGCAGCGGAACCGGCGCCTTTGGCCGTCGATGCGCCAGCCTTCAAGGAGCCTTGGACCCGCTACAAGGGCTGGCCGCAGGATGACTGGAAATACAACACCTTGCGGGAAGATCTGTCGCCGCCCGCGCCCACCGCACCGCGCAAGATTGACGCTCCCATCACCGGGAACGTAGAAAACGGCAAGGCTTTGGTGGCCGACCGCCGGCGCGGCGGCAGTTGCCTTGCGTGTCACGTCATGGGATCGGGGGAGTTGCCGGGCAGCGTGGGCGTGGACCTGTCGGAGGTCGGCACCTGGGGGCGCACCGACGAGGAACTGTACAACACCGTCTATGACCGCCGCGTCTATAATCCCGAAACGGTCATGCCTCCGTGGGGCACGCACGAGATTTTCAATGACGAGGAAATCCGCGACATCGTCGCCTTCCTCAAGACCCTGACCAAGCCAACGGTGTTCAAGGCGGACCTGGACAATCCCGCCAATCGGCCGGAACCCGTCGAGGACCGCGACAATCTGGACCCCTTCGTCAACCCGGCTGCCGAGATCATCGACGAAACCGGCCCGGCGACGTTCGCCCAGGCTGGCCCGAACGGCAAGGCCTGCGCCGACTGCCACAAGGATCCCCAGGCGCTCAAGGGGTGGGCGGCCGTCATGCCCAAGTGGGAGCCGCGCCTGAACAAAATCATGGGCGTCGAGGAATTCCTGGCCCGCCATGCCAAGGCCACCATGGATGCCGACTGGTTGATGCAGGGGCCGGAAAACACCAACCTCGCAGTCTATGTCCGTACGCTGTCCAACGGCGTGCCGCTCAAGCCCGACGTAAGTTCTGCCGAGGCCAAGGCGGCGCTGGAACGGGCCAATATCTTGACTCATCGGAAAATCGGCCAGCTTCATCTGGCCTGCACCGATTGCCATGAGATTGCTGCCAAGACGTGGATACGCGGTCAATGGCTTGGCGAGTTTAAGGGGCAGTTGCCGCACTTTCCGACATGGCGCACCAGCCGTCAGGAAATCTGGGACATCCGCAAGCGCTTCCAGTGGTGCGGGGTTGCCATCCGGGGCAACGAACTGCCGCCCGACGCGCCGGAATACGGGGACCTCGAACTGTTCCTGACCGTCAAGAACGAGGGCCTGGAGTTGAACGCACCGGGCATCCGGCACTGACCGGTCGCTGATAGCTCTCCGACTCCGGGCCTTCTGGCCCGGATTTTTTTCTGGGGGTGGTGCCGACAGGATAGGGGAAGGGGGTAATCGGAAGCGGTAGGCGTCGCTGCCGGTCGAAAGGCGTACAGGCCGGCCATAAGGCTACATGCATAAACGTTCTGCTACGTATTGATGCGTTCAATGTGATTTGATCAATGTATAACGCAAGAATAAAAGTCGAAATAAGGTGGTAAGATAGTATCCTCATGGCAACAATAAGGCGCCATAGGAGTAGGTAATTGTTAAGGATTTGAGGCCGACATTCTGTTCCGTCGACGCGATACCGTTTTGTGTTGCGCCCCATTTACAGGAACCGGACCATGGCCATGACCAGGACCAAGGACGACCAATTTCAGCAGGTGTGGACGAAGTGTCGCCGCGCCCTTGTAGGTGCAGGCTTCTTCAGCTTGTTCGTGAACGTGCTGCAACTCGCAGTGCCCCTTTATATGATGCAGGTCTTTGACCGCGTTCTCAGCAGCGGCAGCATGCCGACGCTGATCTATCTTTCGCTGATCGCCGCTGGCGCGCTGTTGACCATGGCGTTGCTCGACATGGTGCGCACCCGCATCGCCCATCGCACCGGCAACTGGTTCGAGAGCACGCTGAGCACGCCGGTGTTCACCGCTGGCCTCACCTATGCGCTGGACCGCCGTGTTCAGGCGACGGATTCCACCCGTGACCTGGGAACCGTGCGCGGCTTTCTGACCAGCCCCAGCTTGTTCTCGTTGCTCGATGCCCCGTGGGTTCCGCCCTATCTGTTGGTGGTGTTCCTGCTGCACCCGGTGCTGGGTGTCGTGGCGACCATCGGCGCGGTGGTCCTCATCGTGCTGGCAGTGCTCAACGAGGTGCTGACGCGCCGCCCGATGCGTGAAGCGTCCGGTGTCCAGCGCGAGGCTATCCGCCGCTCGACCAGCGCCCAGCGTCACCCCGAAGCCATCGACGCCATGGGCATGATGCCGGCCGTCGCCGGCCGCTGGGCTGCCATCAATACTCAGGTTCTGGAAATCCAGGGCCGTGCCGCCGACCGTTCGGCGACCATCAGCGCGGTGTCCAAGTTCGTCCGCATGGGCGTTCAGCTTGCCGTTCTTGGCGTCGGAGCGGCTTTGGTCGTGCAGCAGGAAATGACTGCCGGTGCGATGATCGCCGGGTCGATCCTGATGGGCCGCGCCTTGGCTCCGGTCGAGCAGGCCATTGGCGGCTGGAAGACCCTCATCATGGCACAGCAGGCCCTGGCCCGTCTGCGCCAGTTGTTCCAGGAAGCCCCGATCCGCAACTCCGGCATGAGTCTGCCTGCGCCCCGTGGCGAGGTTTCGGTCGAGAACGTCAGTCTCGTGTTTCCGCCGTCCAAGCGCCTCGTGCTCAACAACGTGACCTTTGCGCTGGAGCCTGGAACCGCGCTGGCCGTGACCGGTCCCTCGGCGGCCGGCAAGTCTGCCCTGGCCCGCCTGCTGATCGGTACGTGGAAGCCCAGCGGTGGCGTGGTGCGCCTCGACGGTGCCGATGTTTACAACTGGGACCGCACGCAATTCGGCCGCCATGTCGGTTATTTGCCCCAGGACATCGAACTCTACGGCGGCACGGTGCGCGAAAATATCGGGCGCATGGACCCCGCGGCTGATCCGATGGACGTCGTCAAGGCCGCCAAGACCGCCGATTGCCACGACATGATCCTGCGCCTTCCCGAAGGCTACGACACCCACATCGGCGACGCCGGGGTGGTCCTGTCGGGTGGTCAGCGTCAGCGCATCGCCCTTGCCCGTGCCGTGTACGGCGACCCGCGTCTGGTGGTGCTGGACGAGCCCGATTCCAATCTGGACCGGGCCGGCGAAGAGTCCCTGCTGCGCGCCATCCAGAACATGAAGGAGCGTGGTGCCACCGTCATCATCATCGCCCATCGCGGCGGTGTGCTGAAGGTCGCCGACAAGGTTCTGCTGCTGCGTGACGGTGAAGTCGAACTGTTTGAATTCGCCGCCCGCGCCTTTGGCCGCATGGCCGCCGGGGTTGCCGACCGCGCTGCTTCCGCCCCTGCCAATGACGTTGCTGCCGCCACCACCGGCCGTCCGGCTCCGGCCACGGTCCGCCGCAGCAACGGCGCTGCCTGAGAAAGGATACAGCCATGAGCACCCCGACTCCCAAAACGCCGCAACAGCCCAAGGCGCCTTTGACCAAGGCCCCTTTCAACAATCCCCTGGCGGCCCTTCTCAAGCGCGTGTCGCGCAGTGCGGCGGACGTTCCGCCGACCCGCGCGGCCTTCCACACCGGCATGGCCATCGTGGTCGTGTTCTTTGGCCTGGGCGGCGCGTGGGCGGCCTCCGCCGAGTTGTCCAGTGCCGCCGTGGCCCACGGCCGCGTGACGGTGGACAGCAATCGCAAGACCATCCAGCACCTGGAGGGCGGCATCATCCGCACGCTCCATGTGAAGGACGGCGACACGGTGAACGGCGGTGATCCGCTGATTACCCTGGAAGATGCGCAGTCCCGTGCCACGTGGGACCTGCTGAACGCCCAGTTCATGAGCCTGCGCGCCTTGGAGGCCCGTCTGGTCGCCGAGCGTGACGGCTTGGACAGCATCGTCTTTCCGCAGGATCTGCGCACCACTCAGGACGACGCCGAGGCCATTCAGGTCATGGCGGGGCAGAAGTCCCTGCTGGAAAATCGTCGCCGTGCGCTTGGAACGCGGCACAACATTCTCAACCAGCGCATCAGCCAGCTTCGGCTGGAGATCGACAGCTTGAATAACCAGAAGGCCGCCACCGATCAACAGATCGCCTTGGTGACGGATGAGGAAGCCACCGTGCGCGGCCTGGTCCGCAAGGGGCTGGAACGCAAGCCGCGCCTTCAGGCTCTGGAGCGCGAGCGCGCCCGGCTTGAGGGTGAGCGTCAGGAACTGGCCGGTGCCATCGTGCGCGCCGGGCAGCAGATCGGCGAGGCCGAGTTCGAGGCGACCGGCCTGGACCACGAGTTCCAGACCGAGGTCGCCGCCGAACTGCGCGAAACCCAGACCAGCATTGCCGACCTGCGGGAGCGTATGGCGGCTGCGGCTGACGTTCTCAAGCGCCAGGTGGTGCTGGCCCCCATGGCCGGTGTGGTCGTGGACATGCAGTACTTCACCCCAGGCGGCGTGATCACGCCGGGCCGCGCAATCATGGATATCGTGCCGAAGGGCGACGACCTGATTGTCGAAGCCAAGCTGCGGCCGACCGACGTGGACACCGTGGTTGCCGGACTTAAGGCCGAGGTCAATTTCACCGGCTTCAAGGCGCGCACGACGCCGACGCTGAAGGGCAATGTGACCTACGTGTCGCCCGACAGCCTCAAGGACGAGCGCACCGATCAGCACTATTACACCGCCCGCGTCAGCATCCCGCCCGACCAACTCGCGCTGCTCGGAGATCAGGTCCTGACCCCTGGTATGCCGGCCGACGTGCTGATTGTGACGGGGGAGCGGACCGCGCTTCAGTACCTCGTTCAGCCTCTTACCGAAAGTTTCCGCAGAGCATTCCGGGAACTTTAGGTAAAAAGAACTAGAGCGACCTCTAGAAACGTAAAGCGTAGCTAAAGAAAGAACGTGTGTTCTTGCTTTGGTGCGAAATGGACTAACCTTTGGCTGATTTGAGCCACAAAGGTAGTTCATTCCTTCACTGCCAGGGGCGACCTGGCACACGCTTATGCCGGTTCTTCCGTCTTTTACCCTCTGACCCTGCTGGGGAGCGGGCAGGAGAGCGGAGACGGGGTCAGAACCGGTGCTACAGGAGAGTGAAATGAACGCCATCACCACCCATACCGGCACCTTCACGGTGGCCTATGACCAGCCGCTGCCCGAAGGTGTGACCATCCGCGCCGAGGGCGGGGACCTTTACAAGGGCCAGAGCAAGTGGGGCGCGGGCTTTGGTGTAACCGGCCTGACCAACCTGACCGGCGCCGCCAGCGGCACCGATTTGGGCTACAATCCCGTGACCAAGACCTCGGAAGCCCTGGTATTCGGCTTCGGGCACAATGTTGTCGAAGCCAAGATCACCTTTGATGCCTTCCAGACCGGCGGCTATGAGGGCAACGAGCGCGGTGTCTACGAGATGCTCGACGCGACCGGTAAGGTCATTGGCGCTCCCGTAACGTTCACGGCGTCCCAGGTGAAGGCCGCCGGTGGTGTTCTCACCGTCACCTCCGACGAAGGCTTTGCGTCCCTGCGTTTGACGGCGACCTCGTACGAGTCCGACACCTTCGGCCTGGAAAGCACGGTTGCCACCAAGGACGGCGTCAACTTTGCGGTGGATTCCTCGGATTTCCTCGTCAAGTCCGTCGCGGTGTCCTATGACGACACCCCGGTCCAGCCCGGCAACATGACCGAGGCGACCAAGGAAGACGTCGCCGTCACCATCGACGTGCTGGCCGGCGTAACCGGCGAGCCGAGCGAACCGACGGTCCCGACCAAGGGGGAAGGCATCGTTTCCTTTGACACGGCCCTTCCCGAAGGCGTCAC
>Ga0172382_10010428_pt1 | contig 12467 bp, 14 predicted proteins | sample Leawel138RmetaG_FD_122245 | JGI IMG/M metagenome (GOLD analysis project Ga0172382, IMG submission 122245) | Leachate microbial communities from a municipal landfill in Southern Ontario, Canada - Leachate well 138R metaG | ecosystem: Engineered > Solid waste > Landfill > Unclassified | place...
AAAAAGTGAGGGAAGAAGCGTTTCGCCTGTGCGAAATTTTCAACTGCGGAGGCGGGTTTGTTTTCAATGCTATTCACAACATCCAGGCCAATGTCCCGACAGAAAACATTGTAGCCATGATTGGTGCTGTAAAAGAATTCAATGGGGAATAGGCGAGTGCTTAATAATTAACTAAAAACCAGGTATAAAATATTTCAATAGAAAAAAGTACAAATGTTGATATTATAAACTTTAACATCATTGCGAAAAAGAAAAGGGAAAATTGAACGGGTTAATGGGCCTGTTTGGGAAGAAACAGAAATTAACAACGGCAATAAATTGTTGCCGAAAGTATTAACAAGTTTAATTTTTTGCCATGGAAACACATTTTCAGATCGTTGCTGATTTAGAGAACAAGTTAGCAAAAACGAAAGAGGTTTCAGAAAAGATTTTTGAACAAATGGAATACGCCATCGGGCATTGCAAAGCAGCGCTGTGCCTGATGCGTGAACGGGCGGTCCGGGAGGGGTTTCCCGATAAGCAATCGGAAATCCTGTTTTTTAAGAAGATCAAACCTTCGGTTTACAGCAAACTGCTGTATTACCAGTCGGTTTTTGAACTGGAGAGCAAACGGCTCCGGTTGGACAAAGAAGGGAGCAGGAAATGGTTTCAAAAAGAACTGGAAAGAATAGAGGATTACATGAAACAAAACCAGGTAAAAGTCCAGTATTACCGTTGTAACTTTAACCACCTGGATGAAAAGTACTTTTTACGAAAGACTTCCGAGATACCGTTGGAACTAAAGGACAGCCACTGTTTGCTGGATGAAAATTTCTTTACCTGGCACGACCATACTTTTTCGACCATCATGGCCAACGAAATGCTGACGGAATACATTATAAAAGAACTTGAAAAGATGGACCATCCGGGACAACAGGCAACCAGGAAAGAAACATCGTACCTGAAGTGGACCGGGCACAAAGTTTACTTAGTGGAACTGCTGTATGCCCTTCACAGTTCGGGAATGGTCAATAACGGGCAGGCAGGGATCAGGGAACTGGCAGAAGCGCTTGAAAATGTGTTTAACGTTGACCTGAAAGATTATTACCGGTCGTGGCAGGAAATTAAACAACGGAAGATTGAACCGGCCAAATTCCTGGACTACCTGAAATCTGTCCTTCTCAAGAGGATTGAAGATTCAGACGAGTAATATCAGCGCCAAATGAAATCATTAAACGATGTTTTCTATCTTTGCTGAAGGTATGACATAACGATTGAACAATGTATCCGGGCAAAGTCCTGGGGAAACTGAAAATATAGAAGCGTTGGCTTTTTATTCTTGCTACCCAAAAACGCCAAATTATTGAATGCAACAAGAATATTAAGTATAACGCTCACGTCAAAGGCGTGGGCTGTACTTATTTGTTGCATGGGCGATTGGCGTTGCCTGGATAGCGGTAAGTTATGGTTCCACGCTTCTTTTTAATAAAATCAGGTAACGAATACATAAAAACCCAAAACGATGACTTTTGATAACCCTAAACTTAAACAAAACGCCGACCTTGTGGTCCCGGCTTCCGCCTGTCCGTTCGGGGAACCGGTTGCAGGTTGCCCGTTTGTCCCTTTCTATCAACTGAATGATGAACGTTCACAAATACTGAAACTCATTGACATCCCCCAGGAAGAGCTGGACAAGATGCGCAAATTCCACAGGGAATGTATGGGCGAACTGGTCAAAACACGGGACGTACAATTTCCGAAAACCAGATATTGATCTTTATTGCCTGTTTAACCATATAAAACACCCATATTGGGACGGCCTTGTGAAAAAAAGTTTCCCGGAGGCTGCAATTTTGAACGGACCCAAAAACGGGCCCTTTAAAATTGATTGTTATGCCATCAGAAATTATCACTACCGGCGACCTGAGGGAATTCAAAACCGAATTGCTCGCAGAGTTTAAAAAACTGCTGAAAGAACATCACGGGCAACCAGCCAAAAAATGGCTTAAATCGTACGAAGTGCGCAAGTTGCTGGGCATCTCGCCCGGGACGCTCCAGAACCTGCGGATCAACGGCACCCTCCCCTACACCAAGATCGGCGGGTCGCTGTTTTACGATTACGAAGATATCCGTAAAATGCTGGAAGAAAACCAGGTGAAAAACCGTTTTTCTTTTGAACGTTCCCGATGAACTACATCAAACACCTGAACGGTTTTTTTGAACGGTTATCGGAAGACAAAAGGATGTCAGCCTATCACCTGGGCCTGTACATGGCCTTGTTTTACCAGTGGAACCTGAACCGTTTCCGCAACCCGTTCCCCATACTCCGGGAGGAACTGATGGAACAGTCCCGCATCGGTTCCAAAACCACTTATGCCCGCTGCATGAAAGAACTTCACGGATGGGGGTATATCACCTATTCCCCGTCCGGCAACTGGCATACCGGGCGACAGGTTAGTTGCACCCGGTTTGATACGGAAGACAGTCCCGGTTTTGATACCGGAACCGGGACGCGGGACGGGACACAAAACAGGACCGGAACAAGGCCGCGAACCGGGACACTTTTTATAAACAGTACAAACAATAACAAACGGGACAAACAGGGGCGCCACAAAAATTTTCAGGATGGGGGAAGAAAAAAAATCAACGGGCACGACCGGCTTAACACCTGCAACGACAAGGACTATTCCGAACCCTTATAACGGGCTGGCCGAACTGAAAGACGGGGTTTTTCATTTCCGTTTTTCCGCCTGCTTAGACTGGATGGAAAAACAGGGGAAAACCCTGTTTGGAAACCATTTTGCCATTTTCCCGGAAGACCATTCCCTGATTTACAAGCTGTTGGTTTATGCCATTGGCGACCAGGAAAACACTGCCCGTCAAAACATGGATTTAAAGAAAGGGATCCTGCTAAACGGGCCAATCGGCGTGGGGAAAACCGCTATTCTGACACTGGCCAATTTCTTTTTCCCACCGGAAAAACAATACCTGGTCAAGCCCACCCGGGAGATCAGCTTTGAATTCGAGAAAGACGGGTATAGTGTGATCAACCGGTACAGCAAAGGGGCATTCTGCCCGGGTGAAAGTTCGCCGGTGCCAGTGGTTTATTGTTTTGACGACCTGGGGATTGAACAGCCCCGGAAATATTTTGGCAACGAGTGCAACGTGATGGCCGAAATCCTGCTTTCCCGCTACGACCTGTTTGTTACCAAACACATGCTGACCCACATTACCACCAACCTTTCCGCTTCGGAACTGGAAGCCATTTACGGTAACCGCATCCGCAGCCGGATGCGCGAGATGTTTAACCTGGTGGCTTTTGACCGGGACTCGAAAGACAAGAGGCGTTAAAAATTGTTGCCCGGGTTTGTATGGATTATCCCCTGTGCCCCGGCACATTCGCTTCGCTTCGCTTTACCGCTCCCTTTTCCCGTTCACTTTCGCTCACAGGAACCGGTCGCCGGATCAGCCTGTTCAGCTCATAAACCGGGCTGCACCCCGAGGCAAGAGCTGCCTGGCTTATTCCGCCCCCGCTTCCTTCGCAGGCAGCACATGCCCTTTGCCTGCCCACACTCCGGTACTTTTCAGCAGGTCAACCATTTCGTCAAAAACCAAAAGAAAAGCCAAGTTAGCCGCTCTCCCCGCATTTCCCCAAGCCGGACAAAATGCAAGGCCGGGGCAAGTGTCCCGCTTTTTTACACGTTTTAGGAATCAATTTTTTTTAGGGTTGGCTTTATGTAAGCGGTACAGCCTTGCATTTTCGCCCCGACCGGCTTTGCTGTTGGCTTTCTTTTTCTTTTTTGACTGTTTTTCTTTTTGTTTTGAAAAAAATCTTGCCATCCAAACAACATCAAATCAAATTCTTTTAACTGAAAGAATACCATAAGGGACAGAAAAGGGGGCAAACACTTCAAATCCCTTCCAAACTGAATTAAAGAGGCCTCAATTATTTAACCATATAAAACACCCATATTGGGGCCACCTTGTGAAATTCCCCTGTCCGCATTTCGGACATTTGCAGCTATGTCAGAAACCTGACAGGCAACATTAATCCTCAAATAGAAACAACATGTTTGGAATTGATCAGATCAGTTGGGATAGTTTTTTAGGTTTTATCATTTCTATCCTGCTTTTGTGGTACCCGGCAGTTCTGCTATGGGCCTGGTTCCGGGGAAAAAGCCGGAACCGGAGACTGCTTTTCGAGGAAGACTATTCAACGACTGTTTTTACCGAATCAACAGGGCCGGTTTCAGTCAGTTCACAGGATTACCCGGCAGGACTGGTCCCGCTTCGCCTTTCGGAAGACATCCCTCTGCCGGTTTCCCTGTATGAAGAAACCAGGATTGACGACGGATACCCCATTGAATGTTTTACAGAACCCGGCCATCCGGAACTTCCCAAAATCCTGGAACAAGTCCAGTTTCAACAATAACCCTTTAAATTTTCAAAAAGATGAAAAAACAGATTCAACAGTTTTTCTTAAAAGCGCCGGTCACTGCCGCAATCCTTTTACTGGCCATTCCTCAAATAATGGCCCAGTCAGCCGCCGGTATTGACCAGGCCACGGCAGAAGTCAGTTCGTATGTCGACCCTGTCTCCAACCTGATCATCGCCATTGGCGCGGTGGTCGGGCTGATCGGCGGCATACGTGTGTATATAAAATGGCAAAGCGGCGACCAGGACACCCAGAAGGCCATCATGGGCTGGTTTGGCGCCTGTTTGTTTTTGATTTTGGTAGGTGTGGTCATCAAAGCCTTTTTTGCCTGATGGAAAGCTATCCAATCAAAAAAGTGGATACCCGGCTGTACATCAAAGGGCTTTCCGGCCCTTTGGTCTTCCGGGCGCTGTACGGGATCATCGGCGCCTTCTTCGGGTTCTCCGGCCTGTATATCCTGGCCGGGGTGTTCCCTGCAGTATTGTTGACTGTCCCGGCTTTCTTTGCGTACCTCTACCGGTTGAACACCATTCAAAAAAAATATGGCCCGGAAGGCTGGGGAAAGAAACAGACCGCCCGGAAACTGCCCCAATTCATTAGCTGCAAACGGAGGGTCCCTCAAACATTTTTCAATTGAAAATTAACATGAAGATCAAAAACCTTGAAACAGTCCTCCCGGTACTGGGATTTAACGGCGATGTACAGGTTTCCAATAACCTGGACCTGAGCATCGGATTTAAGCTTCAGCTTCCTGAAGTTCTCTCCAACAGCACAGACCAACTGTATATGCTGCACGATACCTTCCAGCGGATGATCAACCTCTTGCCTGCCGGAAGTTTTATCCACAAGCAGGATTTCTTTTTGGTCAACGAATTCCGTCCAAAGGAATCGGAATCAGAAACAACCGGAGCAAAGGAAAGCCTGAATGAATCCTACCTGGGGCATTTTGACGGAAGACATTATTTGAAGCACAACTGCTGTTTTTACATCAGTTTGCTGAACAAGGGCCTTCTGAAAAGCTACCTCGAATCCGCCCTGATCTTTTCCCGCAAAGAGCGAAACCTGGAAAAGTTGCAGTACGACAAGATCAGCGAACTGAAAGGAAATGTAATAGCCATCTTTCAGCAAAACGGGATCGGTTGTCAACCTATCACCAAAGAAGAAGCTATTGGCGATCAGCATTCCCTGGGACTGATCGAACGCTTTTTAAGCCTTAATTTTACGGAAAACCACCCGGCATTGGGCGGGATTGATTTTCGGGACAGGCTCAAAGTGATGGACCAGTTTGTGGAAATCCTTTCACTAAGCGACTATTCCCACATTCCGGCAGAACTCAAACCGGTATCGGAACACCCGCAAACAGGGTTGCCGGTATCACTGGTTTATCCATTATGCTATCATTTGCCGTTTTCACATGTCACTAACCAGTTTATCTACATTCCCGATCAGCAGGAGATCAAAGGCTTTCTGGAAAACAGCTACAAAAAGATTTACAGCCTTTCGAAGTTTTCATCCGAGAACAAAGTGAATGCCGGATTGATCGAATCTTTTTTGGACCAGGTACAAACGTCAGGAGAAAAGATTGTGAAAACGCACTTCAACGTGATGCTTTTTGATCGTTCCCTGAAGGGTTTAAAACAGCACAAAAGCGAAACATCATCCGCTTTTGCACTCATGAACTGCTTCCCGTACCAGCACACGTATGACCTGCCCCTGCTGTTTTTCTCGTGCGTTCCATTCTCCACACAATTGCCGGAAACCGAACTGTTCATTACCCAGGTACCGCAGGCCTGCTGCCTGACCAACTTCGAGGGGGAATTGAAGAATAGCAATTCCGACTTTGTGATCCGGCTTTCCGACCGGCTGGAAGGTTGCCCGGTGAAGATCGACATATCGGACGAACCCATGTACAAACATTTGATCCATAACCGGAACAAAATCATTATCGGCGGATCAGGCTCCGGAAAATCGTTTTTCACCAACCATTTGCTCAGGCAATACGCCGAAAGTGAAAATTGTCACATCGTTTTGCTGGACGTAGGAAGAAGCTATGAACTGCTGACCCGTTACCTGGATGAACGGCTGAAAGCTCAGGGCGGAGCCATGATGGTGGAGTTTACCACCGACAACCCGATTTCGTTCAACCCTTTTATCCTGGAAGGGGAACTGGACATCGAACGTAAACAGACCATCCTGTCGGTGATCTACACCATTTACAAGGAAAACCTTTCGGAGATGGAAAAGGATGTGATTGCCCATTCGGTAACTGCGTTCTTCGGTTCCGATGAAATAACAGATCGTTCTTTCAATGGTTACTACGAGTTTTGCCGGGATTATATCCCAAACCTTATCAGGGAGCAATCCATCCAGTTTAATGCCAATGAGTTTTTCTTTATCCTGGGCAAATACTATCGCGGAGGCGAATACGATTATTTGCTGAACAAGCAGATGGATACCGACGAATTTTTCCATTGCCCGTTTATTGTCTTCGAATTAGACAATATTAAGGAGCACGCAGTAATTTTTCCGGTCGCCACCCTGATTATTATTGACATTTTCATGCAGAAAATGAGAAGGTTAAAAGGCATCCGGAAAGTCATTGCGATAGAGGAAGCGTGGAAGGCCATTGCTACTCCCCAGATGGCCAGTTACATCAAATATTTTTATAAAACCATCCGCAAGTTCTTTGGCGAAGCGATGGTAGTCACACAGGAAGTGGACGATGTGATTTCCTCACCGGTGATCCGCGATGCGATTATCAACAATGCCGATACGAGAATCCTGCTTGACATGAGCAAATTCCGGAACAAGTTCCAGAGTATCAGCGATACCCTTGGGCTCTCCGAGTTCCAGAAAGAGCAGATCCTTTCGATCAACAAAAAGCTTCCGGCAGACCGGAAACTCAAGGAAGTGTTTATTGGCCTCGGGAGCTACTCGCAGGTCTATGCGCTGGAAGTCAGCAAACCCGAATATTTCTGCTATACCTCTGAACAAAGCGAGAAGGAACTGATCCTGAAAAGGCTTCATGAGGACCGGGACCAATCCTTTGCCGAAATACTTAGAAGCCTCCCCTAACCCCTCCAAAGGAGGGGAATAAGAAACACAACGAATAATCAAAAACAACAACGAAAACAATTTTAACAATGAAAACCACGACAACAAAAGCAACGTTTTTGACCATTTTGGTACTTACTTCTCTCAGCATTTATACAAACAACCGCACCTTTGCCCAGGCCCCGGTTACCGATGTAGGCGCCGGTATCCAGCGGGAAGCCCTCTGGGAACAGGAAAAAGAAATCCTTTCAGAAATCAACTGGTACAATGTGCTGATCAAAGTCCTGAACGGCGACATCAAAGGGCTGACCCAGGAATTAGTAGGCATTGACAAGAAGAAACTGGAAAGCCTCCAGAAAGTTTCCTACCTGATCAAAGACTACAAACGCATCAAACAGACCAAAGAGATGCTGGACAAGATCATTTACATTTACACCACCAAGCTGCCGTTATTGGTACAGGATGAAAACTTTACCACCCGCCAGGCGGCGGTGATTGTCGAATCCTTTGACCTGGTGCTGGACGACAGCCGTCAACTGGTCACCTCTATTTTGAATACCATCGTGAAAGACGACCTGTTTATGATGGACGATAAACAACGGTATGATGCCATCAACGGGATTTACACCGAGGTGAAAAAGCACTACGGGACGATCTGCTACCTCTACAACAAACTGGCCTGGGCATCCTACCAACGCAGCTTCAATACCGGTCAGATCGAGCAGTTTGCCTTTTACTACACGCTGTACGATTAATTACAAATGATGAATGTTGAATTGTAAATGACTGGAAACAGCAGAATCAACAGAATCAACAGAAACAAAAAACGAAATCCATGAAAACAATCCTTTTCATACTCCTCCTTCCTTTGGTAGCGCTGCTGCCGGGGAAGGAACTCAACGCCCAGGTTTTTGACATCAAACCCTGGAACGGCGCTTACCCCGATATGCAGGGGACTTACCCGCTTTCCTTTATGGCGTTCAAAGGCTGGCTGATCCCGGTCCCCCATGTGTTTATCCGCACCTGGCCGACCCACTACTATGTTGAAGTGGATGCCGCTTTGGTTTACGACACGGAAGAATACGCCGGGTTGCTGAAAACCAACCTGCTGAAGATTATTGAAAAGCTGATCGAAAAATCGCAGATGCAGAAAAGGCAGGAGGAAACCGGGCAGATCAAAGACAACACGCAAACCCAGCGCGACATTGAGAAGAAAATCTTCGATACGGAGTCTGACCAGTTGCCCGATGTGTACAGTATCGCCTCTGGTTTTATCCGGCTTTATTTAAGTATCGAGGCCCTGGATAAACTGCCTAACTGCAAATGGCTCAAACAAACTTACCAGAAAGAAGCCGATGAATTGCTCACCCGGTTTATTTCTGTCAACCTGTTTCTGACCGACCATGGCAAAAAGCTGGAAGCTTTTTCAGAAATCAGGGAAGAGCTTTATAAACAAATCGGAGAGACAGACTACATCTACCGGAAAGTGCTTCATCTTCAGGCATTCAACAACAACGTTCCGCAATCCTATGTTTTCCTGAAAGAATAAAACAGATTGACTATTGATTTATTTACGATTTACTATTCATCAATTTCCCTTTCCCTCCCTTTTCGGCTGGTGAGCCTGTCGAACCAGGGAGGTTAGGAGGGGCTCTTAATCCATTTATTATGCTTTTACAAGTAATGAGTACCCAAAGCTTTTTCCAGTTTACCGATGTATTGGTTCAGGGGGGACTGGACAACGCCCAACTGCTGACTGGCATGGCCCGCGCCATTGGTGGCATCGCCGCCTTCCTGTACATTGCCAAACGCATTTACGAGCAACTGATTGCCGATAACCCGATCTCCCTGCTGCCTTTGCTCCGGCCCTTTGCGCTGGTGTTGGTCATTACCTTCTGGAGCCCGTTTGTCCAACTGCTGATGGTCCCTACCAAAGGGCTGACCCGGCTTTCTGAAGCCATCTATGCAGATAAAAAACACATTGTAGCCGCCAAGCTGGAGGAAAAACAGGATGCTGTCCTTGCTGTCGATTTGCCATCCTTTCAGGAGAACCAGGAAAAAGAAGCCTCGCTGTGGGACAAAGGCGTCAACCTGCTTTTGACCACCTACAACATTGTTTCCGGCAGGGCCTTGCAGCACCAGATTAACTTCTACTTTATGGACTCGGTCCGGCAGCTCCTGGAATCCTTTTTCGAAGCGCTGGTTTACCTGATCGCTTTTCTTAGAACCATTTTTTGTGTGCTGCTGATCATCTTCGGACCTTTAGTGTTTGCGATCTCCATTTTCGATGGCTTCCAGGAGAATTACCTGCAATGGATCGCCCGGTTTGTGAACGTGAACCTGTACCTGCCTATCGCCATGATTGTCCTTTCGCTGGTACAGGAAGTGCTGATTTATGTACTGGATGCAGAAATTGCCGCCACCAAAACCTCGCTGGTTTACCAGCCCTCGCTGTACTACGTTTCCAACATGGTAGTGCCGGTGTGTGGTATCGTCGGATTGGTGATGGTCCCCAAGATTGCTTCCTGGATCATCTCCGCATCAGGTACCGGAACAGGTGGAGGACGGCTGGTCCGAACGGTAGCTACGATGATGATCACTAAAGGGGCCATGAAATAGCAAAAGGCAAAAAAATGAAATGAGGAATACCCAATACCCAATACCCAATACCAAATATCCAATACCTAAATATCCAGAAATTAAAATCAATCATCATTCATCAATTATAAATTATCCATGAAAAAGGTTTTTGATATACAGCGCAAATTCCGGTTTACGGTCTATGTCCTTTTGATGGTCAGTTTGCTGCTGATCGGGTACAGCACTTTTGTGTTTACCCGCTCCATCGGTTTGGTTGAGCGGTCGCGCCAGAAAATATATGTGCTGGACAATGGCAAGTCCCTGCTGCTGGCCCTTCGTGCGGACATTACAGACAACCGTCCGGCAGAAGCACGGGACCACGTCAAACGTTTTCACGAGCTGTTCTTCACGATGGAGCCCGACAAACAGTACATCGAGAACAACGCCAAAGAAGCGCTGTACCTGGCCGATGGTTCGGCCATGAAACAGTACCAGTCCTACAAAGAAAACAACGTCTATAACCAGGTTATTGCCTCTGACATCAGTATGACCCTGGCTACCGATTCGGTGCAGGTCGATTTTTCGGCTTACCCTTACCAGTTCCGGTTTTTCGGACGGCAAAAGATTGTTCGCAAATCCAACATCACCATCCGCAACCTGGAAACTTCGGGAAGGCTCCGGAACATCTCCCGGACCGATAATAACCCGCACGGGTTTATGATCGAGGACTGGCTGATCACCGACAACAAAGATTTGGAAACGCTGAAGAGGAAATCATTTTGACAATTAAAAACTCTTGCCATGAAAATCATTTACAACAAAAAAGAGGAAGATCAGAATAAGCCCACGGAAGAAAAAGAAACCCGCCTTTCCCGGCTGATCAAAAAACTGGATACGCAGGACGAAGGGATGGACCCGGAAAAACGCAAACACAAGTGGGTATATATTCTGGCCCTGTTATTCTTCCTGTACCTGGTTTCCTTCCTGGTCCCACCGCCTGAACTGACGCACCAGGCCCTTCAACCAAAAGAAGCAACTGAGAAAAAAAGCCAAAGTTCTTCATCCGCTACTGAAACGCAAAAGCCTCTGACTTTTGATATGCCGGTCGATTCATTTGAAAACATTTTAAAAAAGGATATTCATGAAAAGTTACCTGAAAAGAAATAAACCCCTGTTGTTCCTTCCTTTGGTACTGGTCCCTTTTATAGTCCTGATCTTTTACATACTGGGCGGAGGGACGAAGAAGACGAAAGAAGAAGAACAGCAAAAACAGCAGCAAGCTGCCAAAGGCGCCAATTACACCCTGCCGGATGCTGATAAAAGTGTCGTGATTTACGACAAGATGGACAACTATTCCCCGAAAAAGGAAGTCACTGCCAGTCACGATTATAAAATTGCCGGAGAAGCTGATTCACTAACAGAGGAAGAAAACTCCGAAGAAGAAATACTATCCGAAGAACGCTTGCTCTCCGGTAAACAGGACCTTTATAAAAGCGATCCGGTCCCGATAATGGAGCAGGAACCGTCAGTTGACCTGCTGGCACATATCCGGCAAAAGGAGCAAACAGTCCGGGAAGATTTGGAAAACAGTCAAACCAAATCCGGGAATAATGGACCCGGTACACAAACGGGCGCAGTAAAAGAAACAACCCCTAAAAAAACATCACCGGAACCTCCGGTAACCGGTATTGAAGAATTAGACAAGGTTTTCCGGCACAACAGTAAGCTGACTAAACTGAATGATTCACTGAGTATCCGTTTAAAAGAATCTACAGCTAAAAACGAAAAACTGGAAGCCGAAAAAAACAAGCGTTTCACCTTAGAGAAAGGCGGAAAGTCAGGTTTTAAACCCAAAGATACGGCAGTTCCGGTGATCGAAGCCGAAGTGTATGAGACGGCAACTGTTCTGACCGGCAACCGGGTGAAACTGCGCCTTCTGGAGGAAGCCTGGCTCAACGGGGTGAAAATCCCGGCCAACACGTTCCTGTACGGAACCTGTGAAGTCAGCAATGAACGGCTTCAGATCGAGGTGCAGCAAATACCGGTTGGCGAAAAGTTTGTCCCGGTAGCTATCACCGTTTGCGACCTGGACGGACTGCCCGGTTTGTATGTGCCGGATAATGCTTCGCGAAAAGTGGTCAAAGAAGTAGGCAGCAGCGCCAACACCTCTTCTATGTTCGGGGTAAGCAACAATCCACTGACCTATATGGGGATTCAGGCAGCAGACCGCACCGCGCAATCCCTGTTGAAAATGATCCGGATCAAGAAAGTCACCGTCAAGAAAAATACCCTGGTCTATTTAGAGTCTGTCCATAGAGTCAATGATTTTCGATCCGGTTTGTCCCGAAAGCTTCAGGCCAGGCTCCTTGTTTAGAACCGTTCTTAATAGCTTGGCGCTATATCGTCGTCCTTCGAGCCT
>Ga0172382_10010429_pt1 | contig 12466 bp, 8 predicted proteins | sample Leawel138RmetaG_FD_122245 | JGI IMG/M metagenome (GOLD analysis project Ga0172382, IMG submission 122245) | Leachate microbial communities from a municipal landfill in Southern Ontario, Canada - Leachate well 138R metaG | ecosystem: Engineered > Solid waste > Landfill > Unclassified | place...
CGAGTGGCTGTAGGCTTTAAGGCGCAGCAGAGAGGGGGGAGAGTTTGTCGGGCCTGTGATGACGGCAATCCTCCCGTGCCCCAGGGATAGAAGGTGATCCATAGCCTCCAACGCGCCCGTGTAGTGATCCACCACGACGGAATCCATTCGTCTTCGGCCCCCTTCGCGGTCCACCAGTACGACGGGAACGGAGACCCTTAGCCGCGCCATCTCCCTCAGACGCGAGCTTCGGACGTTGAAGAGGATGATCCCCTCCACCCTCTTTTCGGCGAGCATCTCCAGGAAGCCGTTCTCGCGCTCCGGCTCGCCGCAGGAGTTGCAGACGAGGATGTTGTATCCGGCCTCAAGGGCCGCGTCCCTGACGCCTCTTGTGGACTCGCAGAAGAAGGGGTGGGTGTCGTCCACGAGGATGACCCCGATGGACCCGGAGCCCTTTTTTCTAAGGCTTCGGGCGATCAGGTTAGGCCTGTAGCCCAACTCGTAGATCGCCTGATTCACCCTGTCGCTCAGTATGCTCCCAACCTGCCTGGTGCCGTTGATAACGTGAGACACGGTCGCAGTGGACACGCCCGCCAGAAGGGCGACGTCCTTGATTGTCGCTGTTCGTTTCACCACTCACACCTCCAAAAGAGTAGCTACTCGAATGGAAAAGAGCACCGACGAAAGCAACAGATAAACGTTTTTCCAGCTATACTCTCTCTATCGCACTGTGGGCTGTTGATCTTTAAAATACAGCAAGTCCGACATCATTTGAGACCCTATAATACCACCCGAAGGCGTTTATAAGCCACGATCGCCTGAGACGCCCCTATTTACACTACAAAATTAGCGCGAAACTTACGCGACCCGGGATATGGCTGCTGTGTTGCAGTAGCAGGCGGCATCGAGCGAGGAGATAGCCAGAGCAGTTCAGAACATCGCCTCGTGCGTCACTTCGCCCGCCGCGAACTTTCCGGCCTCCTCCACAAAGCGAAGGAAGAGCGGGAGCATATCGTCGCAGCCGGTCAGCATCATCTCCGGATGCCACTGAACCCCCACTACGAAGGGGACCCCCTCCATCTCCACCGACTCTACAACTCCGTCCATCGCCCTTGACGTGACAGTAAGCCCTCTACCAAGCGCCTTAAGCGCCTGATGGTGGAAGCTGTTCACCGGGAATGAGCCGCCGAACAGGCCCGCTATGGCGGACTCGCCCGCAGTAACGACGGTGTGGCTGGGGTAGTGGCGCTTTCTGACCTGCGAGTGCTGCACGAAAAAGTCGGGATTATCTCCCAGATGCTGGTGCAGAGTACCCCCGCAGGCCACGTTCAGAAGTTGCATACCCTTGCATATTCCGAGGATAGGCATCCCGAGATCAAGCGCGGTCTTTATAGCGCGGAGCTGAAATATGTCCGTGTCCCTGTAGACGTACTCAAGAGCTCGCGCAGGCTCCTCCCCGTAGAGCAGCGGATCGATGTCGTAACCGCCGGGCACGAGAAGCCCGTTTACACACCTCGCCTGCTCCTCCGCAATATCCTGTCCTTTCACTACGGGCAGGACCAGCGGAGTGCCCCCCGCCCTCTCCACCGCCGCAACGTAGTCGTTGTTGGTATAATTCCGCTCAAGCCCGGAAAACGCCCATTCCCTCTCGATGTACAGGTTGCCGACAATGCCGATTAAAGGATGCCGCACGGCCTTTTCCTCCTTTTTTTACACTTGTAGTACGCCTCGATCGAGGCTGATTTTGCCATTTTACATTAAACGCGAGACTGCGTGTATAATTATACGATATATATTCGACAGGCAGGTGCGAAGACACGATGAAGGGGATCGGCGTTTCTCCGGGTATTGCGATAGGCAGGGCGGTCATTCACTGGAAAGAGCGGATTGATATTGTAAAGGAGTATGTCGACGACCCGGAGCGCGAGCTTCGGCGCTTTCGTAATGCCCTTGAGTTCGCCGGGGAGCAGATCCGCGAGTCTTACTCAAGAGTGCTTGAGAACGTCGGCCCCAACGAGGCCGCCATCTTCGAGGCCCACGGGCTGATGCTGCAGGACCCTGACTTCACCGGGAGGATCGAGGGGCTGATAATCGACGAGAATGCGAACGCCGAATGGGCGGTGAAGCAGGTCGCTGACAGCCTCGTGCAGATCTTCGAGGACATGGAGGACGACTACATGAAGGCCCGCTCCGACGACGTGAGGGATATATCCGAGCGGGTGATAAAGCTGCTGCTGCAGGTAAGCGGCTCGGGGATGACCCAGCTTCGCGAAAGGGGCATCCTTGTCTCGCGCGACTTCACTGCCTCGGACATGTCGCAGATCGACCGCGAGATGACCCTGGGGGTTATCTCGGCATCCGGCGGCAGGACGTCACACGCTGCGATAATCGCACGCACCATGCAGGTCCCCGCTGTCATGAGCGCGCAGGGCATTCTGGATGCGGTGGATGTCGACGACCTGCTTATCCTGGACGGCGAGACGGGCGAGATCGTGGTGAACCCGGACGAGGCCACCCTGGCCAGATACAGAGAGAGACAGGAGAGGTACGAGTGCTTTCTTCGCAGGCTCTCTGAAATTCACGGCAAGGAGACTGTCACGCTGGACGGCGTCGCAGTGGAGCTCGGCGCAAACGTCGGTTCTTCGCGCGACCTGGACGAGGTGATAAAGAACGACGGCGAGGCTATCGGCCTCTACCGAACGGAGTTCCTCTACCTCGAGAGCTCCATGCTCCCCACGGAGGACGAGCAGTTCGAGGCGTACAGGACTGTCGTCGAGGGCATGAAAGGCCGCCCGGTGGTCATCAGAACGCTGGACATCGGCGGCGACAAGAAGCTCGACTACCTCTCCATCCCGGAGGAGGAGAACCCCTTCCTCGGATACCGAGCCATCAGGCTATGCCTCGACCGGCAGGAGATATTCAAGGTCCAGCTCCGCGCGATCCTTCGCTCGAGCGCCTTCGGAAAGGTGCGCATACTCTTCCCCATGATCTCCTGCCTGAGAGAGCTGCGCGAGGCGAAGGTCATACTGGAGGAGGTAAAGGACGATCTAAGACGGACATCCACCCCTTTCGACGAGGGAGTGACATCCGGGATAATGGTCGAGGTACCCTCCGCGGCCATCCTCTCCGACCACTTCGCGCGCGAGTGCGACTTCTTCAGCATCGGGACGAACGACCTCATCCAGTACACGGTCGCTGTCGACCGGGGGAACGACAAGCTGGCCTCCCTCTACTCCCCCTACCACCCCGCCGTCCTGCGCCTGGTGAAAACCGTAATAGACAACGGCAAGAGCGCGGGCATCCCCGTCGGCATGTGCGGCGAGGCCGCGGGCGACCCGAAGCTGATACCGGTGCTGCTGGGGATGGGACTGACCGAGTTCAGCATGAGCCCCGCATCCATACTGCAGGCCAGATGGATAGTTCGCGGCCTTAGGAAGTCCGATCTGGAGAGGGCGGCGGCTCACGCCTTATCGCTCGAGACCGCAGCGGAGGTCGAGGAGTTCTGCGAGACCCTGCTGCAGTCCTTCGACCTCTGCAGATGACAGTTTGAGGGGCGCCCCTGCGACACGGGCACCCCTGCTCTTTCTATCTGGCCTTCACTGTGAACTCGTCCCCCGGAGCTCCTGCGAACATTATCAGCGAACCCACCGGAGCGTACAGCTCGCCGCTGTCGACGGCACTATCATAGATGATGTCGGAGACGGCGCCGTCTGGATTCACAGCGACCACTCGCCCCTTGTGCGGAATGGAGAACGAGAGGATCATGTCCTCCTCCGCCCTGCGCCACTCGTTCTCTCCATCCTGAGGGGTCACGACGCCGCTAACCCCTGCGGCCAGCGCCTCTGCCTCGTCCGCGCGCGAGAAAACCATATGCGCGGCCCTCATTCTGGTCTTTCCGCCCCTCTGAAAGAACGTCAGCGAGAACTGATCCCTAAAGGATGTCGCGGCAATGCTCGCTGAGTCCGCGTTCTCGACCCTCTGCGGATTGAGCGTGAACACGTAGCCGGGTAGCTCCGGGCTGATGGACGAGCGTAACGTCAGCCTTCCGTCCACGATCAGTTCGGACGGAAGGGCGTTGCGCGTTATCCACAGCACTCCGTCCATCTCCAAGGCCAGGCGCTTCGGACTCTCCACTCCCTTCAGCTTCTGATAAGCGAGCGTGTTCATGCCGTAGCCGGAGATCCTGTCGGCAAACAGATATTTTTCGTCGCCTTCGGATACGAAGTAGTAGGATGTCCCGGCGTCCAGGTCGTGAAACATTCCCTCGCTGTAGACGTAGGACATCGGGGGCGGTGCTTCCTCACCCTGCTTAGGCGCGGGAAGCAGGCAATGGATGTTCAGAATGCCCTCGTCTCGGTCGAAGACGAAGCGCACGGCACAATCACCCTTGACGTAATCCCCCTCGAACGCCAGCAGCTCCTCTGGGATCGGCTGCGGGGCCTTGGGCTTTTCAAGAGGCGGCTTTGTATAGTGGGGAAGCCCCTTCTCCTTCATAAGGGCGTCGAAAATAGTGCGGCAGATCCCCGGTGCGTCGACTCCGCCCGCTATGCTCACGGCCACTGCTAGACGCTCCGACGGAGCGACAAGAAGGTTTGTCGAGAAGAAAATAGTGCCACCGCTCTTCCCAAGCACCTGTATTCCGTCGTCTCGGTAGGATGGAATCCATGCGTAGTCCCAGCCGAAGGCATCCAGAATGGCCCTCCCCCTCAGATGCTTGGTGAAGGGGGTCGGATGGCTCTTCAGAGCCTCCTCAAGCATGGCGTCGCTCAGTATGTGATCTCCTCCCGCGGTGAAGCTGTCGGCGAAACGGCACAGATCCTCGGCGGTCGACGACAGTCCCCCCGCCGCGTGCACGCGGACCGCCTCAAGCGGGAACTTTCTACCCTTCGGAACGTCGTAGAAGAAGGCGACCTCGCCTCCGGTCTCGCCGATGCTGGCCGCGCTGTCCTGCATCCCGAGCGGGGTGAAGATGCGCTCCGCTACGAAGTCGATAAAGCTCTTGCCGGACAGCCTTTCGACGATCATCTCGGCCAGGGTGAAACCGTCGTTGCAGTAGATGCCCATCGCACCGGGAGAGTGCTTTAGATCCGACTCGCGCAGAACTTCAAGCAACAGAGCGTGGGTGTCGAAGGATGGCTCGTACTCAAAGGTGAAGGTCGAGCCGGGAAGCCCGGATGAGTGGTTAAACAGCATCCTCACGGTGATATCCCTGTATCGCCCGTCGCGCATCGTGAACTCGGGAAGATGTTTAACCACCGGGTCGTCGAGCGTCAGCTTCCCGTCATCGGCCAGCAGCAGTATCGCTACGGCTGCGAACATCTTGCTGGTGGAACCGATATTGAAGCGCGTCCGGCTGTCGGAAAGGCGGTTAGTCGCACGCTCCGCCGCTCCGAAGCACTCGGAGTAGACAATCTTGCCCCCGTCCATTACCGCTACGGTGGCTGTGTCTCCCTCTCCCGATGTAATCGCCCTCCAGACCCCCTCCCTGGCCACCGCCGCGGTCGCCTCGTACCCGACGGAGAGATGCGCCTCGCACCGCATCGCCGTAAGCAGACACAGAGCCAGTATCAGTGTCGCAAACTTTCTCATCCTCACACCCCCTTTTTTCAATCCTCCGCCCCGGGCGCTGCTGAAAAAACAGTTGTCCGCGCTCGTGTCGGTCCAAAACCCTGAATCTCCCCCGCTAATCTCCCTCCAGCCCATTCGGAAGCCACTTGTTCAGCACTGAGCGCAGCGCGTCCACTGTGACAGGTTTCGGCAAGTAGTCGTCCATCCCTAGCTCCAGGTACTTCTCTCTGTCACCCTCCATCGCATGAGCCGTCATGGCCACGATGGGGATATTGCGGTACTCTGCGTACTCGGGCTCGTTCTTGATTATTCTAACGGCCTCCTCACCGTCCATCACCGGCATCTGCACGTCCATGAGCACGAGATCGTAGTCCCTCATTCTGAGGGCAGCAAGCGCCTCGGCTCCGTTCGTCACCGAGTCCGCTTCAAAGCCGAGCTTTTGCAGCATTACAAGGGCGACTCTGGTGTTCAAAGGGCAGTCGTCTACGACCAGTATTCGCCTGCTTGAGCCTGTAATGCCCCCCTGTCCGCCCCGGCCTGAATCAAAAACCCGGCGTACCGCCCGAGCCTCGGCGGTCTTCGCCAGACGCACCTCCAGCCAGAACTCCGAACCCTGTCCTACGCCGGGCGTGGATGCAGCAGCGGGGCTTTCGACACCTATTACGCCGCCCATCATATTTGACAGTTCCTTGGTTATGGCGAGCCCAAGCCCGACTCCACCAAACTTTCTGGTGCTTGAGGGGTCAAGCTGAGTGAACTTGTCGAACAGATGCTCTTTGACGTCAGGAGCGACCCCTATGCCCGAGTCCAGCACGGAGAGGCGAAGCAGGACATCCCTCTCCGTCTCCTCCCTGACATCTACGCGAAGCGTGATATACCCCTCGTTCGTGAACTTCACCGCGTTGCCTATAAAGTTCACGAGAATCTGACGTAGACGGTCGGGGTCTCCGATAAGCGGCGACGGGAGAGCGGGGTACACCTCCGTTCGGAAGACCAACCCTTTCTCTCTGGCGCGCAGAGCGAACATCGAGCTCATTTCGTCCACCAGAGAGCGAAGGTCGAACTCCGCTGTTACGAGCCTCATCTTGCCAGCCTCTATCCTGGACAGGTCCAGGATGTCGTCGATTAGCGTGAGGAGGGAATCGCCGCAGTTTTTGACAGTCTCGGCGTACTCGATCTGCTCTTCGTCCAGTTCGGTCGAGAGCAGCAGCTCTATCATGCCTATGATGCCGTTCATGGGAGTGCGGATCTCGTGGCTCATGTTGGCGAGGAACGCACTTTTTGCGATATTCGCAGCCTCCGCCCGGCTCGCCATCTCGGCGGCCTGACGCATGGTCGCGACCAACGACTCGTTGGTGCGCTCCAGCTCTCGATAGTTGCGCGTGTTGGCGACGGCGAGGGATAGGATCGGTTGCACTGTGACCGCGCTGTTGAAATAACGCTCCCTGTTCTTCGGAATCACCAGTTCATCGACCAGGAGGAAGCCCATTCTCTCCCCTTCGCGGCTGAGCCGCAGGAGAAAGCCTCCTTCGTCCCCCCACCATGAACACGCCTCTTCCACCGCTTGCATCCTCTCTACAGCCCCTTCGGGCAGAACACTATGCTCGGGGAAGACAAGCGCCTCGCCCGCGCCCTCCTTAGAAAAGGGGACATAAGCCTGAAAGGATGGCGCACAGAGAATATCGAACAGCTCGAAGAAGGCCCTTGCGACATCCTCCTCGGCAGTATACTCCACAAGACGGCTCATCATGTCGAGCAACATCGCATAGTCGGCGGCAAGCCCCGAGGGCTCGGGAGCGGCCTGTTCATCCTCGCGTCCGCGCGGCGCTTCGCCTCGGAGCGCGTCCTTCAGAAAAAGCCCGGCCATGTCCAGACCTACCGGCATGATCTCGAACGGACGGTCGACATAGGCGGCGAACTCGGCCATTCTGGACGCGCAGTCGGTGTAAACTCCAGTATCAAGCAGAAGCAGTCTGTCGCATGACTCGGCAAAGAAGCTCCTGATTCCGTCGGCGTCGAAACCCCACGCCGACCCCACCCTCTCTCTCCAGTTATCGAGCCATCCGGGAGTTATGATGTACGCTCCCTCTCTCTGCAGACGCCCGATCAGAGACGTCGGGAGAAAGAGGTCGAAGCCGCGCCTGATGATGGAGACAGCATCGGGAAGACGGGCGGCGGGATCCCTCTCCAGAAAGCAGGGCCTGCCCACGATGACGACGTGACCGAAGCGATCCGTCGCCTCCTTTATCATATCCACCAGATGCACATTGGGGCGCGATACAACAGAACAGTCGCACGGGAACGGTACTATCTCGCAGGAGCTCAGTCTCATCTGAGAGACGAGCGCTTCCATCTCACGGAGAAGCGTCCTGCACGCCATGATGCCTATTTCTGTGGCCATCTAGCTTAACCAGCCAAGAGGGTAGCTCCCCCACTTGCGGACGGCCTCTCCTGTGGCGTGCAATACCTCGTCCGTGACCAGCCACGGTATCTCTCCGTGGCTGTCGGAGAGGATAAAGCCTCCTCCCGGAGCGGCGACAGCGAGGACCTTTTTAACTTCCTCTTCGGCACGGGTTGGAGACCACCTTCTCATCTCAAGCCCGTTAAAGTTCCCCACAAGCGCGATCTTGCCCGCGGCCAGCCGTTTCAACTCGCCCAGGTCCTCCTCGCACCCTGCGGACACCGCTCCCACGCCGGTCTTCAAAACATCCTCCAAAATAGGTATGCACCTTCCGGAGGCGAAGTGCATTGCTGCGGTGCCGCCGATTTTGGATATAGTGCGCCTCGCTACGGGGAATCCGGTCTTGAGATAGAGCTCCCTGGGTATGATCGTCGGGGACGAAATCGGGTCAAAATAGATGATGGCCGTAGAGCCCGCCTCAATCTGCGCCCTAGCCCATTCGACGGCGAACTCCTCGTTGATCTCCATGAGGCGGGCGAAGAGCTCCGGCCGCTCGCAGAGCAGCTCGATGTACGACTCAAGTCCCATCTGCATCGCAGGGAGGGAGAAGGGGGAGATGACCACGCTCAGAATCGGAACCTCGTCGCCGATGTCGGCCTTCATGATCCCGATGGCATCAAGGGTCTTCAGCAGCGAGGGGGATTCTCTCACCAGCGGAGGGTGCAGCGATAGTATCTCCTCGGACGACGACAGTGGCGGTATTCCACAGTTCGGCGGCCCGTCATCGGAGTATGTCGTCTCGCCCCCCCACGCCTCCACCTCCGCGGATGCATAAAAGAAGGCATAAAGACAGTCATGTCCATATTTCGCCCTCATTCGAAGCTGCCCTTCGGCCACGTTCACGCCCTTCGAGAAGTACTCTTTTATAGTCAGGCCCAGCTCCCTGGCCCCGGTCGTGGTCAGCAGAGGAAACCAAGGCACTCTGTCGGGTTCCTTGAGAGAGAGAGCGGCCATCACCCTCTCCATGGAGGTCATCGAACCGGCGCGTTTCATCTCTGATCACCCCTGGAGAAAGATTCCACAATGGAAACGACCTCGCTTGCGTTCCTGCACATCGCGTCGGCCCCTGTCTCGCGCCAAAGCTCCGGCTCGAGGCGGAAGGGGGCCCCACCGACCACTATCCTCACAGGACGTTTCAGACGGTCAAGGCCTTCGCGCACCTTGCGCACTCTAAGCGCCGAGTTGAGCATCAGCGTCGAGACAAGCAGCAGATCGACTCCGTCCGACTCGATGCGGCTCACCAGAGTATCCGCGTCCGTGCTTCCGTAGTCGAAGAAGGGATGCCCGGACGCGGTAAGGGAGGCCGCCACCATTCGCTTTCCCAACATGTGTCTGTCCTCGAGCACCGCCAGCGCCGTCCTGACTCCGCCGCCCGACGGCGTGCTATGTTGCGGCAGTAACCTGAGGACTACCTCCTCGCATATCCTGCCGCTCATGTACACCTGGGACAGCGATACCTTTCCACCCTCCCAAAGCCTGCCCAGTCTCTCCATCGCAGGCACCACGTCCTGTTCCACGCGCAGCATCACGTCGCGCTCGTCGCTCTCATCAGTAAGAAGCCGCGCCACTTCAAGGCGGTTAAGGGCTATCAGGGCGGCTTCAAATTCACCTGAACGCTTTTCTTTGTCTTTCATTAACTAACCTCCGAAAACGCCTTAAAACGGCCCGGCTATAATCTTCGGCAACCCTTCGACCAACTAAAGCAAGCGTCATGCGCACCGCTCTCTGCAAGTATACCAGCAACTTTTTCCGTGGAAGACATTCTATTAAATCAATTCTATCACGGATTTCACAGACGTTCATTTCGGGTGGTATTATTTTATGCGTGATCGGTTCACCAGCCCGCGCGCACCCCTCTACTCGCCATGTGTTAAAATTCCTCTAAGATTTGAAAAAACACAGGAGGCCTAATATGACCTTTCCCGAGAAGAACACACTGGCTATTGTATGCGGAGGAGGCCCAGCCCCCGGCATCAACAGCGTTATCAGCTCCGTCACCATAGAGGCGATGAAGTCGGGGTGGGAGGTGTACGGCATATATGACGGCTTCGAACACCTGGGTAAGGGTGAGAGAAGGGCCGTTCCGCTGACCATCGATACTGTGAGCAGGATTCACTCCGACGGAGGCAGCATCCTGCGGATCTCACGCTTTAACCCCACCAAGAGCGAGGAAACGCTGCGAAACGTGGTGAACACACTGGCGAAGATGGGGGTGACCCATCTGGTGACCATCGGAGGGGACGACACGGCCTTCGCAGCCTCCTGCATATCCGACTACGCAAAGAGCCACCTGGGGCTGTCGATCAGGTTCGCGCACGTCCCGAAGACCATCGACAACGACCTGCCGCTGCCGGAGGGGATCCCCACCTTCGGCTTCGAGACGGCGCGCTCCCTCGGAACTCAGCTCGTCACCAATCTGATGGAGGACGCAAAGACAACGGGCAGGTGGTACCTGGTCGTCGCCATGGGACGGGTCGCAGGGCACCTGGCGCTCGGAATAGGCAAGAGCGCCGGGGCCACTCTGACCATCATACCGGAGGAGTTCCCCGGCACGGAGAAGATCCCCCTCTCCCTCGTTGTGGACATCATCGCCGGCGCGATAATCAAGCGGCTGGCCTCCGGCAGGGATTACGGGGTCGCAGTTGCGGCGGAGGGGCTGATCGAAAGGATAAGCCTGGAGGATCTGGAGGCGGCCGACTGCATCGAGCGCGACGACCACGGACACATCCGCTACGCCGAGATCAACTTCTCGGACGTCCTTAAAAAAGAGCTGCTGGCCACTCTGCGCGCGCTTGGACTGAAGATGACGATAAACAACAAGGAGGTGGGGTACGAGGTCCGCTGCGCCCCCCCCAACGCCTTCGACATCGAGTACACGAGAAACCTTGGGTTCGGCGCCTTCGAGTTTCTTCGTGACGGCGGGACAAACTCGCTTATCTCGATACAGGACAACCAGATAGTCCCCATCCCCTTCAACAAGCTTATCGACCCGGCCACGGGGAAGACCCGCGTCAGGAGGGTCAACACCGGCTCGATTCAGTACCGGATCGCGCGAGAGTACATGATAAGGCTGGAGAGAGAAGACTTTCTGCCCGGGGCGGAGCTGGAGCGCCTCGCCGCGGCGGTGAATATGCCCTCCGCGGCCTTTTGCGAGCGCTTCCGTCACGTAGCGGACTACTGAACTCCGCGCCTGGCCTCAATGGACGACAGAACCACTTCCTCCAGAAAATCGGAGAACGACAGACCCGCCGCGGCGGCTGCCTTCGGCACAAGGCTGCTGGCGGTCATGCCCGGCACGGTGTTGACCTCCAGCACGTACGGGCGCCCCTCGTCGTCGAGCCTGAGGTCGACCCTGCCGTAGGAGGCACACCCAAGGGCCGCATATGCGTCGAGCGAGGCGCTTTCCACGGCCTTCGTAGTGGCATCGGAGAGCGGGGCGGGGATCAGATACTCCGACATGCCGGGGGTGTATTTGGAGCTGTAGTCGTAAAAACCCGCTACGGGCTGAATCTCTATGATCGGTAGGCAGTACGGAACCCCGTCCCTCTCGGAGATGGTAACGGTCAGCTCCCGTCCCGGTATGTACTCCTCCACCAGCGCCCTTGGGTTGATGGCGAAGGCGTCATCAAGGGCCTCGGTCAGACGGTCGGTCCCCTCGAGAATGGAGACGCCCACTGTGCTGCCCGCACAGCAAGGCTTGACCACGAGCTTACCGCACCTCTCAAGCAGAGGGGTAAATCCCGGATCCTCCATCACCTCGCGGACACCAGCACCCTGCACTACCTCGATCCCTCCGGGAGTGGGAATACCCTTCATACGGAAGAGCGCCTTGCTGGCGGTCTTGTCCATGGCGATGGCGCACGAAGCGTGCCCCGACCCCGAGAATGGAACTCCGATCATCTCAAGGGCCGCTTGCAGAGCGCCGTCCTCCCCCCACCCGCCGTGAAGGGCGATGAAGGCGAACTCCACCGACTCCTGCTTCAAAATGGCGGGGAGGTCTTCCTTATGCACCAGATCCACTGCAGCTACCCGGCGACCGCCCTCGGCGAACGCCGCCGCCACCGCCGCCCCGCTTTTGAGCGAGACCTCCCTCTCAGGGCCCTCGCCCCCGTAAAGCACGGTTATCTTCATAAACAATCAATTCCTTCCCTGTCTGCCTGAAAGATGATCAATTATTATACACTCAACCATCATTCATCGCCTCGTTTTCTGATACAATATCAGTTAAAGATAATATGTATCCAACACACTGCGGCGTGAAGGGGGGGGTCCGCGTATGGGCGTACAGTGGAGCGACGACCTTGAAATCGGCATCGGCATTATCGACGACCAGCACAGGAAGCTGGTCGAGCGCTTTGCTAGTTTTTCCCTCGCGGTTGATGAAGGCGACATGCGCAAGATAGAGGAGACGGTCAACTACCTCGTCGGCTATGCGATACAGCACTTCAGCGCCGAGGA
>Ga0172382_10010430_pt1 | contig 12465 bp, 8 predicted proteins | sample Leawel138RmetaG_FD_122245 | JGI IMG/M metagenome (GOLD analysis project Ga0172382, IMG submission 122245) | Leachate microbial communities from a municipal landfill in Southern Ontario, Canada - Leachate well 138R metaG | ecosystem: Engineered > Solid waste > Landfill > Unclassified | place...
CGTGCTGAAGGGCGAGGGCCATGTGGTGGCGATGACCGGCGACGGCGTCAACGACGCGCCGGCGATCAAGAACGCCGACATCGGCGTCGCCATGGGCCTGAGCGGCACCGAGGTCACCAAGGAGGCCGCCGACATGGTGCTCACCGACGACAACTTCGCCACCCTGGTCGGCGCGGTGCAGGAAGGGCGCACCATCTACGACAACATCGTCAAGTTCGTGCGCTTCCAGCTTTCCACCAACATCGGCGCCATCCTCACCGTGTTCAGTGCGCCGCTGACCGGACTGCCGGTGCCGTTCACACCGATCCAGATTCTGTTCATCAACATCATCATGGACGGTCCGCCGGCCATGACCCTCGGACTGGAGCCAGCGCGGCCCGGCCTGATGGAAGAACTGCCGCGACCGCGCGACGAGCGCATTCTCACCCTGGGCCGTCTTGGCCGCCTGCTGGTCTATGGCATCACCATGACCGTCGGTACTCTGGGCGTGATTCATTACGCCCTGCAAAGCTATCCGCCGGCCTATGCACTCACGCTTGGCTTCACGACCTTTGTGTTCTTCCAGCTATTCAATGTGTTCAATGCCCGCGCCGAATACGCGACCGCCTTCAACCGCAACTTCTTTCGCAACGGCAAACTGTGGCTGGCCCTGGCCGGTGTGGCGATGATGCAGGTGCTGGTGGTGCACTGGGCGCCGCTGCAGCGGATATTCCGTACCACCGATCTTGCCGCCGAACACTGGTTGTTCGCGATTGCCGCCGGCTCCTCGATCCTGCTGCTCGATGAGGCGCGCAAATTGCTGTGCCACCTGCTGGTGCAACCGGCCGCTCCAGAATAGACCTGCCGGATGGACGGGGTTCGGGCCCCGTATCACCTGATTGGTCCCCATGTGCGGCCATCCCATCACAAGGGCAGGAGCGCCGCAGTCGTTGCCACGACGTGCAGGGGCCTCAATGCAGCTGGGCAAGCTGCTTGGCGATGATGTCGTGGCTGAGCCAGAGCACCGGGCCGTGGGGGGCGGATGCTTCGCGGAATATCAGCGGGCCGGTGCCTTCCAGGACCAGGCTGCTGAGGTGGTCACTGATCAGCGACTTGCGGTCCTTGTGCAGTTCCACAATCTCTTCGGACGTTCCCACCATTACCTCGGCCAGGTCGGCGCTGTTGTCCATCGGCCAGGCCTCGAAATTGCGGAAGCGGGTAATGGCCGGGTCGGCGTTGTAGTGCTCGATCTTGTCGAGGATGCCCTGCAATTCGACGCCGTCCCGCAGCAGCGATTGGCAGTGCGCCCATTGCTGTTCGGCCCAGGTGCCGCAGCCTTCCTTTTTCAGGGCCTTGAGCAGGGGGAACAGGGACAGCTCGACGCCGACGAAGATATCGCTGGAGTTGGTGCGGATCTCCGGGCAGTTGAAGACGGTGGCCTTGATGCCCTGCGCCCAGGCCGCCTCGGCATGGCGCTCCAGGCGCATCTTGGCGTAGCCCTGGGTATAGCTGGTGTAGGTCTGCCAAAGGTATGCGCCGCCGATCAGGATCTCAGTGCCGTGGTAGCCATAGGCGGTGTAGCGCACTTCACCCCCACTCTTCGCCAGGCGCGCGCGGATGCTGCTGCTGCCCTCGATGAGGTACTGGAAGGTGTTGGCAGTGACCTCATCGAAATTCATCAGGATCATCTTGCCCAGATCGCTGTCGAGCAACGCGCGGGAGGACAGGAAGCGCTCGCCGCGCCCCTTGTAGATGCGGTTGGCGATGGCCAGGAATACCTTGGTCTTGGGAATGCCGCCGGCCATGGTGTGGGCAAACAACACATTGGCACCGTCGGGGATGGCCTGGTCCAGTTCGGCCATTACTTGCGCCACGGAGGACTTGAAGCGGGTTATCCCCACTTCGCGGCAGCGCTCGATCTGCGGCCAGTCCAGCTTGGACTCCTGCCAGTTGGTGAGCTTCAGGTCCGCCACCAGGGCGGTGGGCGTGGGTGTCCCTTCCGGTGCGTCCATATCGAAGCCGGCCATCAGCGGGACGTTGATGATGCGCCCACCCAGACGGCCTTCGGCCTCCTGCAATTCTTCGGCGGTGAGGGCGCGCAGACGGTCATTTTCGTCGCGGCGGCCCACGGTGATGCCGAGAATGGTCATGCCCGCCTTGCGGGCTTCGTCAATGAGGCCGTTGGCGTAGCCGCGGCCGAACAGTTCGCCGAACAGGACGAAGACGTCGCCCGCGCGAAAGAGGCCCGCGGCAGGCAGGTCGCGTAATGGCGTAAGTGCAGACATTGGAACCCCCAGATTATTGTTGGGCGCGATTATACCAAAAGGACAGGAAGCGAAGCCGGAGAATACAGGGTCGCAGGTGTCCGATGACCATTTTGTGATCTGGTTGGAAGGACGCCGGTGCGTAGGCAGCAACGGCGCCAGTGCGGGAAACGGCATCTGCCCGGCCAGCCGGCCCAGGTGGTGGGCGCAGTGGGACGGTGAGACGGAAGATCAGGTCGATGAACCCGCTCACATGGGCAGCGCCAGGCGGAAGCGGCCGCCGCCAAGGCTGCCGTTGTTGGAGAGTTCAATGTAGCCACGCTGCTCACCGCTGTCGTGCATTTGGGCGATGAGGGCGCAAAAGTAGAGGCCGAGACCGGTGCGGCCGGTGGCCGGATCAAGGGGGGCATCTTCGGCGATGGTGCGGCGGCCCAGCATGGCGGCAGGAAAGCCGGGGCCGTTGTCTTCCACGTCGAGCAGGAGCCAGCCGTCAACGTTTTGTGCGGTGATGCGAATGCGGTCGCGCGTATAACGCACGGTGTTGGTGATGATGTTTTCCAGTACCGCAGCGATCATTGCCTGGTCCAGGGACCCGGTGAGGTCCGGATCGCAGTCGATGTCGCAGGTGACGCCGCGGTGATCCATCATCGGCTTGTTGGACAGGTAGTAGTCTTCCAGCAGTTCGTATACCAGGCAGCTGCTGAAACGGGGCTGGTACAGGCCTTTGTCGCTGCGGTAGAGGGTGAGCAGTTGCACCAGGTTGTCGTTGACGCGGCGTGCCTCATATTGCAGGCGTGCTACCTGGGCCGCGTCACAACGGCATTCACCGGTGGCGGGGTCGAGCAGGCCATCCAGCGAGTTGAGCACCATGCCGAGGGCATTCTTGGTGTCGTGGATGCTGATGGCGAGGATGGTGCTGAAGTCGATGTTGCTCAAGCGTCTCTCCGTGCGGCCAGAATTCACGTCAGTTTGGCGGCACGCCGGTCTTCACCCAGGGTACGCAGCAGGCCGGCCAGTTGTGCGATGACCTCGGTCGGCGGCGCGGTGCCCTGTACGAGCGTGTCGAACTCCTGCAGCGCGCCGCTGCGGTCAGCGCCGGGATTGGCAGCGAGGATATGCAGTTTCGCCGTGACGGTCCACCACGGCACGTCGATGTGCAGGCGGAACTCCTGGGTCAGTTTCTTCAGCGCTGTCTGGGCATCGCGGTGCTCGCCCTTGGCGGCGAGGGTAGCGGTGAGGGCGGTGTGATAGGACGGCTGGTCCCGTTCCATCTGCCGGGCCAGGCTGATGACGCGGCGCCAGGCCCGCTCGGCAATGTCGAATCGACGCAGGGCTTGTGCCAGTCGCGCCAGGTGCAGCTGCCGCGGCAGTGACTTGGCCGAGCACTCCACGGCGGCGATAAGCACGTCGAAAGCGGCCTGCCCATCGCCACCCGCCTCCAGCGCGGCGGCGAGACTATCGTGTGCCGGCATGTAGGCGGGTGTAAGGGCGATGGCCTCGCGGAACAGCTGTGTGGCCTCGCCAAGGCACTCCTGTTGCACCGCGATTTGGCCCAGCAGGGTCAGCGCCCAGGCGGCGGGTTTGGCCGCCTGCACCTGACGGCAGATCGCCGCGGCGCCAGCGGCATCACCGCCCCTGTGCAGCAGTTCAGCCTTGAGGCGCAACAATTCGGCCACATGGACCGGCTTGCCGGCCAGTAGCCCGTCGAGTTGGGTGATGGCGGTGCTGCGGTCGCCCTTGCGCAGGGCGTTGTCCACCGCTTGCAGGGGGGTCTTGCGTGGCAGTACGCGGAGCAGGCGGGCACGCAGCAGGTCTTTGGTGAAGGGCTTGGTCAGATAGGCGTCGGGCAGGGTCTCCAGGGCACCCATCACCATCTCACTGGAGTTTTCCGCGGTGACCATGATGAAGGTGGTGCCGTAACCGACCAGGCCTTCGCTACGCGCCGTCTCCAGCAGCTGCTGGCCGTCCATGCCGGCGCCCAGGTTGTAGTCGCACAGTACGATGTCGTAGCGCTTGGCCCGCATGCGCTCCAGCGCCTCTTCCGCCTTGATGGCCGAGTCGACCTCCTGCACGCCGATGGTCAGCAGCATCTGGCGCAGGGTGGCGCGCATGTTCTGGAAGTCATCGATGACGAGGACGGTTTTTTTCGCCAGGTCGAGAGTCATGGCTTGTTGTTATGGCAGGCGGACATGGCACGATGTTAACAGGTGAACCGCATCCCATGGCACTTCCCTGTGCTGTCCGGGGCAATCGGCGGAGAGTCAATCGAGCGCGCGGATCTCCCGTGCCGCCGCCAGCAGGGCGAGGCGGGCGATGACGCCATAGGCGTAGAAGCGGTTGACGCCGGCATCGGGGAACTCGGTGCAGTCGGGCATGTTGCAGGGATCGGCGAAGGCCAGCGGCTCGAAGTGCATGCCGGGTGCGTTGAGGTTTTCATTGGGTCCGCGCCCGGTGTGGACGCGGTAGAATCCGCCCACCACGAAGTGGTCGATCATGTAGACGACCGGCTCGGCCACGGCATTGGCTTCGCCCCAGGTCTCGAAGGTGTAGACCCCTTCCTGGATGATCACCTTGCTCACCGCCTGCCCTTCCTTGGTCTTGGACATGTGGGTGCGCTGCTTGCGATTCAGTTCCTGCACCTCCTCCACGCTGTGGGCAGTCATCACCGCCATGCCGTAGGTGCCGGACTCGGACTTGACGATCACGAAGGGCGGCTTGTCGATGCCGTACTGGGCGTATTTTTTGGTGATGGCGGAGAGCACGGCGTCCACGTTGCGTGCCAGGCAGTCCTCGCCCTCGCGTTTCATGAAATCGATCTCGCCGCAATTGCGGAACAGGGGATCGATGAGCCAGGGGTCGATCTCGGCCATGGTGGCGAATTCCTCCGCCACCTTGCGGTAATGGCCGAAGTGGCCGGACTTGATGCGGCTGGACCAGCCGATGCCCAGGGGCGGGATGACCGCCTGGTCCAGGTCTTCCAGGATGGCGGGGCGCCCGCCGGACAGATCGTTGTTCAGCACCACCACGCAGGGGAAGAAGTCGTCCACCCCCACCTTGTCGCCCTCGCGCCGCACCGGTTCCAGCGTCACCTTGCGTCCGGAGGGCAACTCGATGACCGTCGGCCCGTCCAGGTCGGGCAGCAGCGAACCGATGCGGGCTTCGTAGCCGGCGCGGGCGATGAGCTCGCGCAGTGTGGCCAGGCTCTCCAGGTAGAACAGGTTGCGGGTATGATTCTCCGGTATCACCAGGACCCGGCGCGCCGTGGGGTAGAATCGCTCCAGGGCGGACTGGATGGCCTGGATGCACAGGGCCTCGAAGGCGGGGTTGAGATTGTTGAAGCCGGCAGGGAACAGGTTGGTGTCCACCGGCGCCAGCTTGAAACCGGCATTGCGCAGGTCCACCGAGGTATAGAACGGTGCCGGGCTCAGCCGCCACTGGTCGCGGAACCAGGCCTCAATCTCCGCCTGGTGGTCGAGCAGGTGGGATTCCAGCTGCAATAGCGGGCCGGTAAGGGCGGTGGTGAGGTGGGGGACGGCGTGCAGGGCAGTATTCATGAGGGTCAACCAATGGCCAGTGTGCAGAGTAAGTGTATCAGCCGGGGTGGGGCGGGGCCGATACAAGCAGAGGGAAACGCTTGGGTTAATAAGGGCTTGTGGATTGCTTTTAAAGAATATGATAAAAAGCTCGCGAGCCTGTCAGGGACTATAGAACACAAACTCAAGGCAGATTGGGGGCGCAGTGGCCAGCGACGCAACAGAAGAAGGCTTCCAGGGACTCAAGGTCCTGGTAATTGATGACAGTAAAACCATCCGGCGTACCGCCGAAACCCTGCTCAAAAAGGAGGGTTGCGAGGTCATTACTGCCAATGACGGGTTTGAGGCGCTGTCCAAGATCGCCGATTACAACCCCGAGATCATCTTCGTCGACATCATGATGCCGCGTCTGGATGGTTACCAGACCTGCGCCCTGATCAAGCACAACCAGAAATTTCGCAACACTCCCGTGATCATGCTGTCCAGCAAGGACGGGTTGTTCGACCGTGCCCGCGGGCGTATCGTGGGTTCAGAAGAGTATTTGACCAAGCCGTTTACCCGGGAAGAACTGCTCGGTGCCATCAAGCGCCATGTGCTTGATGCGGCAAAATAAATCGTGATGGCCTGCGGCAGCGACAGGAAGGTTGCCGCAGCCGATGTAACAAACAGTTAGTCGAGGGGGAGAGCAACCATGGCGCGTATTCTGATTGTTGACGATTCTCCGACCGAAATCCACGTCCTGACCGGCATTCTGCAGAAGAATGGTCACGAGGTCACCACGGCGGCAGACGGCGAGAAAGGTGTGGCGGTAGCCCGTGAGATCAAGCCGGACCTGGTGTTGATGGACGTGGTGATGCCTGGCATGAATGGTTTCCAGGCGACGCGGCAGCTCACCAAGGATCCGGAGACGGCACATATCCCGGTAATCATTGTTACCACCAAGGATCAGGAAACCGACCGTGTCTGGGGACTGCGCCAGGGGGCCAAGGATTACGTTACCAAGCCGGTGACCGAGGCTGATTTGCTGGCCAAGGTCAAGACAGTGCTGGGCGTCTGAGCCGGACCATGACCTCCCCGTCCCAGCATCCTCTCCTGTTGCTGCAAGAAATCGAGCGCCGCAGCAAGGTTTATGCCTTCGACCTGCCCCAGCAGCTGGATGTGCGCACCACCTGGGATGGCGTTGGATTTCGGGTGGGTAATGTGCAGCTGGTGGCGGCGGTGGATGAGGTGAAGGAAATCATGCCGGTGCCGCGCCTGACCGCTGTATTCGGCGCGCAGCGCTGGGTCAAAGGGGTGGCCAATATCCGTGGCACCCTGCTTCCGGTGATGGATCTGCAAGGTTTCGTGCAGGGCAGTCCGTCCTCGCCCGGTCGGCGCAGTCGCATTCTGGTGGTGCGCCACAAGGGCATTTCTGCCGGGCTCATGGTCGATGAGGTGTTGGGCCTGAAGCATTTCTACGAGGAAGAGCATGGTGCAGATGACGCTGCGGGTGACCCCGCTTTTGGTCGCTATCTGCGCGGTGTCTATCGCCAGGACGGCGAAACCTGGCCGGTGTTCAGCATGATTGCACTGGTCGATAGTCCGGAATTCATGCAGGTGGCGGCATAGCCATCTGTTGCGTGGGTTGCATTAACTTCGATTTTCCGCAAGCGTTCGTGGTGTAGGAGCGAGAACAATGAAAGCACGATCCAAAGGGACCGCCGGTACGGCAGGGGGCGATAAGTCGGTCTTTATCCTTATCTTCTTCCTGCTTTTCTTCGTGCTGGCCATGGCGGGCATTTATATCTACGTTGCCATTCAGGACGGCTACGACAAGGAGTACATCACTTTGCTCGGTGAGCAGCGCGTGCTGTCGCAGCAGATAACCAAGTATGCCGGCCAAACCTCACAGGGTACGGGCACGGTATTCAGTCAGCTCAAGAGCAGCCACGATTCTTTCCGGCACTCCTTTGGGCTGGTGAAGGAGGGTGACCCGGAGACCGGCATGCCGCCGACCCCGATCGAGGTGCTGGATGCGCTGCAGGTGGTGGAAAATGAGTGGCGCCGCTTTGACCGCAACGTCAGTGTCATCCTTTCCCGCGAACAGGCGGTGCGCGCCATGCGCGAAACGGTACAGGCCATCAACGAGCGTGCCGCCCAGTTGCTGGCACTGTCCGATGAGGTGGCAACCCTGATGGCGCAGCGTGGCACGGAATCAGGCCAGGTGTACATCGCCAGCCGCCAGCTCATGTTGTCGCAGCGTATCGTCAACAACGTCAACCGCGTGCTGGAAGGCGGTGAGGGCGCGGTAACCGCCGCCGACCGTTTCGGCCGTGACGCCGCTCTGTTTGGTCGCGTCATCAAAGGGTTGCTGGACGGCAATCGTGGTCTCGGCATTGAGCGGGTCAGCAATAGCGAGATCCGTAGCAAGCTGAGCGAGGTGAACGCGCTGTTCGACGAGATCGGCGCACAGGTGAGCGCGATTCTGGAGCGCAGCCCGGAGATGTTCGAAGTCTCCGAGGCGGTGCAGGAAGTGCTGACCCATTCCGATCGGCTGCTCGACTCCATTTCCCGTCTCGAAATCAGTTACCAGGCTTATGCGGCTGGACGTACGGTCAATACTGTAATGGGCAGCCTGTTTGGTTTGTTCGCATTGTTCCTGCTGCTCTATCTCGGCTACTCATTGCGTAAAGAGGGTGCGCAGCGTCTGCTGGAGGCCGACGCCCAGCGTGCGGAAAGTGAGGACCATAACCGACGTAACCAGCAGGCCATCATGCGCCTGCTGGACGAAATGGGCGACCTCGCCGACGGTGACCTGACGGTGAACGCCACGGTTACCGAGGACATCACCGGCGCCATCGCCGACTCCATGAACTATGCCATCGACGCCCTGCGTACCCTGGTAACCGCCATTAACGAAACCGCCAGTCAGGTATCGGCTGCGGCGCAGCAGACCCAGGCCACCGCCATCCATCTGGCCGAGGCTTCCGACCACCAGGCGCAGCAGATCGCCTCGGCCTCCGGCGCCGTTAACGAAATGGCCATCTCCATCGAAGGCGTGTCGCGTAACGCCGACCAGCTGGCCGAAGAGGCGCAGCGCTCGGTGGCAATCGCCGCCAAGGGTACGGCTGCAGTGCAGAAGACCATCGAAGGCATGGACTCCATTCGTGAGCAGATTCAGGAAACCTCCAAACGCATCAAGCGTCTGGGTGAATCCTCGCAGGAAATCGGCGACATCGTGGAGCTGATTAACGACATTGCCGAGCAGACCAACGTACTCGCATTGAACGCCGCCATCCAGGCAGCCATGGCCGGTGAAGCGGGCCGCGGCTTCGCAGTGGTTGCGGACGAAGTGCAGCGACTGGCAGAACGTTCCGCTGACGCCACCAAGCAGATTGAGGCGCTGGTTAAGACCATTCAGGCCGACACCAATGAGGCTGTTATTTCCATGGAACAGAGTACCTCGGGTGTGGTGAATGGTGCCCGTCTGGCTGAGGACGCCGGCACCGCACTGGGTGAAATCGAAAACGTATCCATGCACCTTGCCGAACTGGTACAGAGTATTTCCGGTGCCACCCGCCAGCAGGCGGCGGCCGCGGCCAACGTGTCCGACACCATGAACGTCATCCAGGAGATCACCACCCAGACTTCGGCCGGTACGACCCATACCGCGACCGCTATCGGTAATCTGGCCGAGCTGGCGGACGATCTGAAGAAATCCGTGTCTGGCTTCAAGTTGCCCGGCTAAGTGCTTTGTCGGCCTTGATATTTAGCGCGCTATGGGTGCCATGCCGATGACAGCGAAGTTCGACGTCAGCACCCTCAATTGGGTCAAGGGAGAGATCGATTCATCCCTCGATCAGGCGAGGCTGGCGCTGGAGGCGTTCGTCGCAACGCTTGAAGATGAAACCCAGATGGGTTTCTGTGTGATGCACCTGCATCAGGTAAACGGCACGCTGCAGATGGTCGAGCTGTATGGCGCTGCCCGTGCTGCTGATGAAATGGAGCAGCTGGCTGTCGCCTTGCAGGAGAAGCGCATCGACGATGCGGAGCGCGCCTGTGAAGTGTTGATGCGCGCTGTGCTGCAGCTGCCTGATTATCTGGAAGGTCTGCAGTCGGGGCAGGCAGACAATGCCCTGGTTTTGTTGCCACTGATCAATGAAATGCGCCGCCTTCGCGGCGAGCAGCCGCTGCCGGAAAACGATTTTTTCCAGCCAGATTTGACCGTCCTGCCACCGTCGGCACCCACCGCTACCGTCGACATACGTGCACTGGCGCAGAAAGCGCGCCCCTATTACCAGTCCAGTTTGTTGCACCTGCTGCGTGGCGAGGAGGCCTCCCAGAGCCTGAAGACCCTGCGGCTATTGAGCGACAAGCTGTTGGCGGCGGCAGTAACACCGCCGCTGCGGCGATGGTTCTGGGTGTTCGGTGGCTTTGTCGATGCCATCGCCGAAGATGGACAGGTGGTACGCACCGCCGCCAAACGTCTGCTCAGTAACGGTGAGCAGGTCATCCGCCAACTTGGTGAGGGTGGCGAGAGCGCCTTTGCGGCGGAGACCCTGTCACCAGCCCTCACCAGCCTGCTGTTTCACGTGGCGCAAGCCCATGGCAGTGGTGGTCGTGTTGGTGAATTGAAGGATGCCTTTGGTCTCGGCATGTTGCTGGCCGGAGATACGGCACCTGCCGGTATCGGCGGCTTCAACGCAGAGCTGAAAAAAACCCTGGCGGCCGACATGCGGGAGGAGCTTGCCTCCATTCAGGACGCACTCGATATCTTCGTGCGTAGTGAGCAGCGTGCCGCAGCATCCCTGTTGCCGCTGGCCGACAGCATGGCACGTCTCGCCAGCACGCTGGTAATGATGGGGCAACCCTCCCTGCAGCAGGCACTGGAGCAGCAGGTTGCCGTAATTCGCGAACTGCAGACGGCGGATGCAGCTCCCGACGATAACGTATTGATGAGCATTGCCAGCGCCGTACTGGCAGTAGAGTCGGCGCTGCGCGACTGGGGCACGGTACGGCCGCTGGAGCAGGCGGACGATCTGGCTGGCCAGGTGGGCGCGGCCGAGTTGTCGCCGGAGGCTGAGGCCGAGCACCAGCGCGTCATCCGTCAGGTAATGAAAGAGGCCCGCAGCAATCTGTTGCGAGTCAAGGATGCCGTTGACACCTTCGTCGCTGCCCCCACCGATGCAGCGCCGCTGGCACCGCTGCCGGGACTGCTGCACGAAATCATCGGTAGTCTGACCCTGTTGTCCTACAAGCGCGCAGCCCAGGTGTTGCGCGCGTGTTCGATCTACATCAGTGACAACCTTGCCAAGGCAGATGTCTTGCCTGGCCCGGACATGCTGGATGCCCTGGCCGACGCACTCACATCCATTGAGTACTACATGGATGCCTTCGTGGAAAGCCGTGTGCATCCGGCCATGGTGCTGGAAGTGGCCGAGCGCGCGGTTGCCAAGCTGGGTTATCCCGTAGACGCCTTGCCGGATGTGTCACCTGCCGAGCAGGAGGAGGAACACGAGGAGGAGATCGCCGCCGCCCCGGAAGTGGAAGAAATCGCTGTCGTCGTACCTGCAGAAGCAGGGACCGTGCTGCCGGAGGCGGTCACCGAGTCGGCGCCTGCACCCGTGACGGCCGTCAGTGCCGGCCTCGATCCGGAGATCGTCGAGATCTTCCTCGAGGAGGCCACCGAGGAAATTGCCAAGATCTGCGAGTTCCTGCCGCGTTGGCAGGCCAACCGTGGCGACACTGAGACACTGCATGATCTGCGCCGCTCCTTCCATACCCTGAAGGGTAGCGGCAGACTGGTGGGCGCCCTGCGGATCGGCGAATTTGCCTGGGCCTTCGAGAATATGTTGAACCGGGTCATCGACAATACCGTCGAGCCCGGCAACGCCATGTTCGACCTGCTGGATCAGGCGGCGCAGGCGTTGTCAGAACTCGTTGACGAGTTCCGTGAAGGTACCCCCATCAGTTCCGACATCGAGTGGTTGCAGGAAGCTGCCACCGCCATGAGTACGCCGGGTGGGCTGGCGGCGATGCTGCCATCAGCACCTGCCGCACCTGTGGAGAGTGTGGTAGCGGTCGAGGCGCCCGTTGTGCCGGAACTGGATCCGGTATTGCTGGAGATTTACGGCAACGAGACCGAAACCCATCTGGCGACCATCGAACAGTTTGTCGCTGATTGCCGCGCCCAGCAAGGTTGCCGGGTGAGCGAGGCGCTAACGCGCGCCCTGCACACATTGCAAGGCAGTTCGCGCATGGCGGGCGTGATTGCGGTAGCCGACATCAGCAGCCCGCTGGAAAAGTATGTAAAGGCGCTGCATACCGCGCACGCCCCTGTGTCCGACGCCGGATTGGCTGCGCTGGAGGGGTGTGTGGGATTGGCCCGCGACACACTTGCCTTCCTGCAGGGCGAGCGCCCAGAGATGCCCATGCATCAGGCGTTGCGCAGCGAAGTCGAAGTACTGTTGCACTCTGCCCAGCGTTTGTCCGAAGGACTGGAAGAGGCGCCCGAGGCTGGGCTCGCGCAGGCACCTGAACAGCAGACGGCAGGTGTTGCGGCTGAGCCGGAGCTGGCGGAAGAGGAAGCGATCACCCTGGAGGCGCCGGCGGAAGCGGAGCTGGCGGAAGAAGAGGCGCTCACCCTGGAGGCGCCGGCGGAAGCGGAGCTGGCGGAAGAGGAAGCGCTCACCCTGGAGGCGCTGGCGGAA
>Ga0172382_10010431_pt1 | contig 12463 bp, 11 predicted proteins | sample Leawel138RmetaG_FD_122245 | JGI IMG/M metagenome (GOLD analysis project Ga0172382, IMG submission 122245) | Leachate microbial communities from a municipal landfill in Southern Ontario, Canada - Leachate well 138R metaG | ecosystem: Engineered > Solid waste > Landfill > Unclassified | place...
AATGCCTGCAGCAGGTAATAGCGAAGATTTGAAACAGGGTTTAACTTTTTCTGTCGTTTTAACAGATACCCAAAAACATTTTGGATACTATCTTCAATAAGGCTCCGGTCGCCGGTGTATTTTAAAGCAAAATCGTACAGAAAATCAAAATGCTCGTAATAGATCAGGGAAAGCGCTTCAGGACTGCCATCGAGCCTGAAATTCTCCCACATTTTATTAAGGTCATCTTCCGATAATAAATTCACTTTTGGTAGTTTTGGTCATTAGTTTATTCCATTTTCCCGATCCAAAATTAAGAAAATATCTAACCGGGGAGATACTCATACCAAATTCCTTTGATTTGATATGAGTTCCTGCTTCATCAATTCATCTAAAAAACTTTATTGAATTAAAATGATTCCGCATTATCTTTCATCAGCTTCGCCATATCCTTACTAATCTTTGAATCAACGATCCGGGCGTAAATCTGTGTCGTTTTTAACGAAGTATGCCCCAGCATTTTTGAAACCGTTTCAATTGGCACTCCATTAGCCAAAGTGACCGAAGTGGCAAAGGTGTGGCGGGCAACGTGCATGGAGAGATTCTTCTTAATCCCGCAGATATCCGCCAACTCTTTCAGGTATTCGTTCATCTTCTGATTGGAGTGTACAGGAAGCAGTCTGCCTCTGTTTTGGCACACCGGGTGGTTTGCATATTTCTGAAGTATTGCTTTGGCCTGTGGTAATAATGGAACCCGGCACCGAATATCTGTTTTGGTGCGGTCGATGATAATCCATTTACCTCCGTCATTGCCTTGATGAATGTGATTCGCAGTTAATTTATTAAGCTCTGCATATCCCAGCCCCGTGTAACAGGCAAAAACAAACACATCACGAATAATCTCCATCCGGAGTGTGTTGATTTCCTTGTTTCTAATTTGCTCCAATTCATGAATTCTCAGGTAATCCCGGTGTGTCTCGTTGCGGGTAACTTTGAAAGAACTGTATGGATTATTCGAAATCTGGTTCATGGCAATGGCCGTATTTAAAACCTTCTTTAAATGTTTGTGGTAGGTCAGGGCCGTGTTGGGTTTTAGCCAGTGTTCGGCTTTCAGGTAGAGGTCAAATGAATTCAGAAGGCTGTAATCGACCATTGATAGGGGAAGGTCATTTCTGCCAAACCTGGCTTTGAAGAATTCAGCCAATCGGTCCCTCGTGGTTCTGTAATGCTTTAAAGTTCCCTCTGAATAATCATTCCCGATCCGAGCCTCTATACCTTTAATAATACCGTCCAGAATTTCCAGCACTCCCTTCTCATCACTTACGCCAAGCAATCTGTTTTTCACTTTTAAAGCAGAGAATGGTTCTCCTTTCGATTCCAATTGGTTGTAGATGTCCTGCACACGCGTACAGATTTTGTCCAGCCGGTTATTCAGGATTTTGGCTTCTTCCGTTCTTCCGTTTACCTGTTGCTTTTCATCATTCCAGGATTCTAGGACGACAAAAATTCCGGTAGATAATTCGAAACGCTGGCTGTTCATCGTGCACCGGACATAGACCGGGCATTTTCCGTCGACACGGGATTTTGATCTCTTTAAAGAGAAGTTTACAGTTACTCTCATTGCTCAACTCACTTTTTAGTTAAAAAATGGTCTCGCTTCCATGCTTAAAATTAGCCTTCCGGGGTCATAATTCCAAGCAGTAAAACGAAACAAATTCATTCAAAATGAATTGATCATCAGAAAATTACATCGATTGCCGAGACCTATTGACGGTTTTCTCCGGATAGGTCTCGATATAGTCCCGTTTATTTTGCGATTTGGTGCATATTTTGACACCTTGCCGGAAATAAAAAAGCGCTTAAACCTTTGATTTAAGCGCTTTTAGTGTCAATTGATATCTTTTGGTGTGACCCAGCTGGGGCTCGAACCCAGGACCCCATCCTTAAAAGGGATGTGCTCTACCTGCTGAGCTACTGAGTCATCCTTCTTCTTCAACAACCTTTTCTGTAAAGGCGGGGCAAAGGTAAAAACTCTGCACTGAAATGCAAACGATACCTGTCAAAATTTAAGAAAAATAAGGCGGCGTTTCCGACAATCACTGATGAACAGCATGTACCCGTTAACCCAAAAAAAGTTACTTTTGTCTGTGGTTTCCGTAAAGGCTTTTATCCGGCGGTGGTTCCCAAACGGAATGCCGCTTTCACCGGAAAGGAGAATCCGGGCGGAGCATACAAAAGAAAAATATGAAGGAAGAAGTAGTCGTTATTACCGGAGCATCTTCGGGCATTGGCAGGGCCCTCGCCTGTGAATTCGCAGCCCGGGGATACAAACTGGCCGTTGCGGCCAGACGCATTGATTTACTCGAAAAAATCAGGGAAGACCTGGCTCCTGCGCAAATACTGGTCCAACGAACCGACGTGAGCAGGGAAGATGAATGCAGGCAATTGATCATGGCGGCGGCGGAACGGTTCGGGAGGATCGATATCCTTGTCAACAACGCGGGAATTTCCATGCGTGCCCTATTCGAGGATGTCGATCTTGATGTTCTCCGGAAGCTGATGGATGTGAATTTTTGGGGCACCGTTTATTGTACCAGGTATGCCCTGCCCTGGCTGCTTCAAACGAAAGGGTCGGTGGTCGGGATTATTTCCATTGCCGGGTACATCGGCCTGCCCGGAAGGACCGGCTATGCGGCTTCAAAATTCGCGATCCGCGGATTCCTGGATACGCTCCGGATTGAAAACATGAAAAAGGGGCTGCATGTTCTGGTCGCCGCTCCCGGCTTTACCGCTTCCGAAGTGCGGAAGACGGCCCTGACGGCTTCCGGCGCGCCGCAGGGAGAAACCCCCCGCAACGAGGCAAAAATGATGAGCGCCGAACAATGTGCCCGCCGCATCGTTCATGCCGTCCAAAAACGGAAGCGGCAACTCATATTAACCTTCGCGGAAGGAAAACTCTCTGTCTTTTTGTCCAAATTCTTCCCCGGACTGATCGACAGACTGGCTTTCAATCACATGGCAAAAGAACCCGACTCACCATTTAAATAAACAGCGATGCTGGTAAGTGAAACAAAAGTCCGCGTGTATTACGAAGATACAGATAAAATGGGGGTTGTATATTATGGCAATTATCCCCGCTATTACGAAATAGGACGGACGGAAATGATCCGCCAGTTAGGATTTTCATACAAGGAAGTCGAGGATTCCGGAATTTTGCTTCCTGCACGGAGTCTAAGGATCAATTACATCAAACCGGCTTATTATGATGATCTTCTGACGATCAAAACCATCGTCGATCAAATTCCAGCTATTAAATTCCCGATCAAGACTGAAATATACAACCAGAGGAATGAACTGCTCAATGAAGGAGAAGTGACCCTGGTTTTTTATAACGGAAAAACCAACAGGCCCTGCAAGGCGCCGGAAATGTTTGTCCGACTTCTCCAAAAATATTTCTAGAAAGCCCCCGTTTTGTGAAAAGAAAATAAAAAGGAGATGAGCACGAGAAGGATGATCACTGTTCCTGCGATCTTGTTAAACCACCACAAAAAACGGAAGCTAAGTTTATGTTTGAAGGTACTGACAAGGTTCGTCAACGTCAGCCACCAAATCGTGGCCCCTGTAAAAATCCCTAAAATATGAATGAACGCCTGGTAAGGCCGGTCAATCTGAAACACGATCCCGGAACCGGCAAACACGGCCAGAAAAATGAACACGACCATCGGGTTTGGAAACGTAATCAGAAATGAAGACAACAGGTCCTGATAATAGGAACATCCTTTTTGCCGATACTTCCGCGCATCGTGGACCGGGTTTTTTTTGAAGATATAGATTCCCAGCAAAAATACGATAAACGCCCCCAAAATGTGGAAGGTAAGGTGATGCAACCGGATGAAATCAATGATGTAGGTTAAACTGAACCCGGCAATCAGCGCATAAAAGACATCGGTCAGCGATGCACCAAGACCGGTTAAAAAGCCCGATGTCTTGTCTTTGTTCACTGTTCTCTGGACAATAAGTATCCCCACAGGCCCCATGGGTACGGAAACCGCCAGACCTATCAAAATCCCTTTTATGAAGAGTGACAAAAACATGTGACAAAAATAACAGAAACAGGAATAAAAATGAGTCCCCCGCAGATAAATTCTGTCCATCTTTGGCCAAACTAATCCGACTGCAAGGTATCTTTGTACTTTAAAACGGAAACGATGACACCAAAATACATCACCGATGAAGAAAATCAGTCTGTTTTTGTTTCTGCTGTGTTCAATCATGATGAATGGAATGACCCAGGACTACCGTTTAAAGCTTTGGCCGGGGGAACCCCCGAACAAGAATACACCTCCGGGTGAAGAAAAATTCTATGTGGACCGGGGAACCAGCCGCTATGAAAATATTTCGGAGGCAGAGCTTTTTGTCTATCTTCCCGGAAAAAAGAAAAACTCCGGCGCCGCGGCCGTCATCTGTCCCGGTGGCGGATACCGCGTTGAAGCCATTCAGCATGAAGGGTTCATGATGGCCCAGTATCTGAAGGAAAACGGCATCGCGGGGATCGTTTTAAAGTACCGTCTCCCATACGGTCAGCCGGAAATCCCGTTGACCGATGCCCTCCAGGCGATCCGGTACGTCCGTTCAAAGGCTGAAGAATGGGGCATTGACCCGAAACGGGTTGGGATTGCCGGTTCATCGGCCGGAGGCCACCTGGCTTCAACCGCCGGAACACACTACGATTTGGGAGACCCTGAGGCTGCCGGCCCGGTCCGGCGACTGAGCAGCCGGCCGGATTTCATGCTGCTGCTTTACCCGGTCATTAGTTTCGATGAAAAAATCGGGCACATGGGTTCGCGCCAAAACCTCATCGGCACCACAAACGACTGGAAACTGGCCTCACAGTATTCCAACGAACTGCATGTGAATGAAAAAACCCCTCCGACATTCCTGATTTTGGCTGATGATGACAAGGGTGTTGCCCCGGAAAACTCGATCTGCTTTTATCTGGCGCTTAAAAAACATGACGTCCCGGCCGAAATGCATATTTTCCTGCAGGGCGGTCATGGTTTTGGAATGAGTAAGGTGAATAAACCGGTAGAACAGTGGCCTGATTTGTTTGTTCAATGGATGCGGTCCATGAATTACATTAAATGACGACATCGCGAATCAATGATGCAAAAAAATATCGAACCCGGCAACGTTTTTGCGTTTTGTCCCCGATGTGGATCGGCGCAATTCCGGATGACCGGTTCACGGGCAAAAAAATGCCGAAATTGTTCCTTTACGTACTATTTCAACGCGTCGGCTGCCGTCGCTGCGCTTATTTTTGACGACAAAGGCCGGCTGTTGCTCACCCGGCGCGCCGTTGAACCACATCGCGGCATGCTTGACCTTCCCGGTGGCTTCACAGAGCCAAATGAGTCGGCCGAAGAAGCGGTTGCGCGGGAACTGAAAGAAGAACTCGGCGTGGAAGTGGTCAGTCAGAAGTACCTGTGCTCCTTTCCAAATGAATATCCGTTTTCAGGCCTTTCGGTATCGACTTTGGACCTCGCCTTCACGGTACAGGTAAAATCGTTGGAAAACATGGAACCCATGGATGATATCGCAGCTTTTGAGTTTTATGCCCCGGAAGAAGTACCGCTGGACGAGATCGCAGGCTCTTCGATCAGAAAAATCGTTGAGCGGGCCCTGGGCAGGGAGCAGGGACATAGCGCGTAGCGCATAGGGCATAGGAGCAGGGAGTGTGGAGGAGGTTTGAACGTAAAATGTTGGCACTTTTTGAAAGACGATGGGAGAGCTTATCCGAAAAAGGATTGATCAGTTGCGTCAGTTGATGAAAAAGAAGGGAATTGACGCGTATTACGTATCGGGAACCGATCCGCATCAAAGTGAAGATGTACCGCAGCATTGGCAGGCGCGGAGATTCATCACCGGGTTTACAGGATCGCTGGGTATGGTGGCTATCACCGCCAAAGCAGCAGCTTTGTGGACTGACTCCCGTTATTTCTTACAGGCTCCCGGCGAACTTGAGGGATCGGGAGTTCAACTCATGAAACTGAGAGTGGAAGGAACACCTGCCCCCGACGAATGGCTGCGAAGCCAGTTGCCTCATGGCGGTATCGTCGCTACCGATACCACATGCCTGTCAATCAGCCAGTTCAGGAACTTCAAGATCGCCCTGAAAAGAAAGCGCCTGGAACTGAAGAATTCGGGCGATCTGCTTGCGCCGATCTGGATTGACCGGGAACCCATCCCTTTGTCACCCGTCTTTGAGCATGAATTGAAATATGCCGGACTGAACCGGTCGGAAAAGATCGACCTGGTCAGGCGGGAGGTCGGCAACTCGGGGGCCGATGCGACGTTGATCACTGCACTGGACGATGTGGCCTGGACGTTCAACCTCCGCGGAAATGATGTGGTTTGCAATCCGGTCTTTATCGCCTACGGGTTGCTATCGGACGTGACAGCCTGCCTGTATATCAATCCGCTCAAGCTACCGGCACCGCTCAGCAAAAAGCTGAACAAGGAAGGGATCCTGGTCAAACCCTACGAAGCTATCTTTGACGATCTCCCCCACCTGAGAGGGAAAGTGCTGATCGATCCTGACCGTACCAGCCAGGCATTAGCGGAAGCTTTACCCCACGGGGTGGGGATCATCGAACAGGTCTCCGTACCGGCAATGTTAAAGGCCGTCAAATCGGAACAGGAGCTAAGAAACATCCGCGAAACCATGCGCATCGACGGTGTTGCCATGGTGGAGTTTCTCTACTGGCTCGATCAAGCCATTGGGGGCCAAGCCATCTCCGACTGCGATATCGCACAACAGCTTGAGGTTGTCCGGTCCCACCGGGAAGGATACCAGGGTCCCGCTTTTCCTCCCATTGTCGGCTATCAGCAAACCGGAGCCGTTGTTCACCGGAGGGTAACACCGGAAAACGCGGTCCCTGTCGAGAGGAAAGGCATCCTGCTGATCGACACCGGAGGCCATTACCTGTCCGGCACAACCGACATCACCCGCACGATCGCTCTTTCTGAACCAACGCCGCAGCAAAAAGAAGACTTCACGATCGTCCTGAAAGGAATGATCAATTTAACGACAGCCCGTTTCCCCGCCGGCACCAGGGGGTGTAATCTCGATATCCTGGCCCGAAAAGCCTTATGGGATCGCGGGCTCAATTACGGACATGGTACTTCGCACGGCATCGGCTACTTCCTGAATGTTCACGAAGGCCCGATGTCGATCAGACAGGAATACAACGACCATCCCCTCAGACCGGGAATGGTTCTTTCGAACGAACCGGGCATCTACCGCGAAGGTCAGTACGGCGTACGAACCGAGAATATGATGGTGTGTGTGGGGCGGGAAAAGACAGCATACGGACAGTTCTATGGTTTTGAAACATTGACCCTCTGTCCCATCGATCGCAGGCTCATCGAAAGAAACCTGTTCTCACCCGGAGAAACCGACTGGATCAACCGCTATCATCAATGGTGTTATCATCAGTTGGCCCCGCTTTTACAGGAAGGCAAAAGATCATTTCTGAAATCGCTCACTGCGGAAACCTGACCGAATTCCAACTAACCACAAAGCCATGCCACCATTCCCCAGTCCTTACGACTTACGACCTATCGGCTGTCCTCTTCTTACAAAAAGCAAAAAGCCATTAGCGAACGGCTAACAGCTTTCTTATTTCTTATTCGAAATTGGTTATCTGATATTCGATATTCCCAATTCCTGTGTCTTGCGTCTTCGGTTCCCTACTCGCTGTTCATGGAGATCAGGAATTCCTCAATGGAATTGGTTTTCATCAGGCGGTCCTTGATAAAATCCATGGCTTCGATCGAATTCATGTCGGCCAGGTAGTTTCTCAGAATCCAGACCTTATCCATCATGGCCCTCGATAACAACAGATCTTCGCGACGCGTACTGGATGATACAATATCCACAGCCGGAAATACCCGTTTATTCGACAGTTTCCGGTCGAGCTGAAGTTCCATGTTCCCTGTTCCCTTAAATTCCTCAAAGATCACATCATCCATTTTGGAACCCGTGTCGGTCAGCGCGGTCGACAGAATGGTCAGTGACCCTCCTTCTTCAATATTCCGTGCCGCACCAAAAAACCGCTTCGGCTTGTGTAACGCGTTGGCGTCGACACCGCCCGACAGGACCTTCCCCGACGCCGGGGCAACAGTATTGTATGCCCGTGCCAGACGGGTAATGGAGTCGAGCAGGATCACCACATCATGGCCGCATTCCACCAACCGTTTCGCTTTTTCAAGCACCATGCCGGCTACGCGCACATGACGGTCGGCAGGTTCGTCAAACGTCGACGAAATCACTTCGGCATTCACACTGCGTGCCATGTCGGTTACTTCCTCCGGACGTTCGTCAATAAGCAGCACGATCATATATACTTCGGGATGGTTCGCTGCAATCGCGTTGGCAATCTCCTTCAGCAACATGGTCTTTCCTGTCTTTGGCTGGGCGACAATCAACCCACGTTGTCCCTTGCCAATCGGACAAAACAAATCAACCACCCGCGTTGACAGATTATCATGGCCGTTCCCCGTCAGGTTAAACTTCTCATTCGGGAATAAGGGTGTCAGATGGTCGAAAGGAACGCGGTCACGAATATAATCGGGGGTACGTCCGTTAATTTCAAGAACCTTGATCAACGGAAAATATTTCTCACCCTCCTTCGGAGGACGGATAGTTCCTTTTACCGTGTCTCCGGTTTTCAATCCAAACAACTTGATCTGCGACTGGGACACGTAGATATCGTCCGGTGAATTTAAATAATTATAATCGGACGAACGAAGAAAACCATAACCATCGGGCATGATCTCCAGAACGCCGGAGTTGGTGATGATCCCCTCAAATTCATAGGGCTTCTCATTCTGACTGCCATTGTTGGTCTGCTTGGGCTTATTCTGATTTTCCCGCTTCTGGTGTTTACCCTTGTATTGCTCTGGTTTAAAATCCTTCTGACTCTCCCGCGGAGCATCCTGCTTCTCCTCAGAAGACTGCACCTGCTCTTTCTGCGTGATTTCCGCGTTCTCGTCTGCAACCGGTGTCTCTACGGGCGTCTGCTTCGTTTCTTTGGCAGCTTCCTCCTTTGCCTTTACCGGAGCAGGCTCTTCTTCTTTCACCGGCTGATGCAGCTTATCCCTTTGCCGGCGGGCAAAATCAAACGCCGCAGCAGCCTTGAGGACAACGGCTGTCCGACGCCTCTTCTTGGGCTGTTCCTGATCATCGGCAGCACCCTCAACCTGGGCCGCAGCAGAATCTTCTTGCTTGCTACCTGGCGCGACCTTGCTCTTGACTGTTTTTTCCCTGGCGTTTTCCATCTTCCGCTCGGAAGCCAGAATGGCCTGTGTGTCGAGGATCTTGTAGATCAGATCCTGCTTCTTATACGACTCAACTTTTTTGATTTTAAGCTCTTTTGCTATTTCCCGGAGATCAGGCAGCAACTTTCTGCTTAATTCAATAATATCATACATATCTTGAAAATTAACTTTTACATCCAAAAAATCTGGAGAAATTTTGATAAATATAGGATTCTATAATTGGATTATTTCTTTCGAATAATGGTGCAATTATAACCAATAAATAGGGATTCGCCAAAAAAAATATTTTTTTTTGATTTTTCCGGGAAGAATCAGCCAAATTTTAACATTAAAACAATGCACATCAAAAATAGTTTATTCATGCTTCCAAAACGACACTTCATCCGGAAATGATGCTCGTTCGTAAAAAATATGTCAAAGAATTCTGAAATGAGACGATTATTGATTATTTTCAACACGGTTAAACTTTATATGTCCCTGTCAGTTTTATATGGTACCAGACATTTCACAGAATTAAGGGTTATTCAATGAGGCAGCTAAAAATAACAAAGCAGGTTACGAATCGTGAAACACTGTCGTTAGACAAGTACCTTCACGATATCGGTAAAGTTGAGCTTCTTAGTGCAGAGCGGGAAGTGGAATTGGCAAAGCGAATCAAAAGAGGTGACCAGCAGGCGCTCGAAGAATTGATCAAAGCCAATCTCCGGTTTGTTGTCTCTGTTTCCAAGCAATATCAAAACCAGGGACTGAGTTTGCCCGACCTCATCAATGAAGGAAACCTTGGGCTGATAAAAGCCGCACAACGATTTGATGAAACCCGCGGGTTTAAGTTCATTTCCTATGCAGTGTGGTGGATCCGGCAGTCGATTTTGCAGGCATTGGCCGAACAGGCCAGGATTGTCAGGTTACCCCTGAATAAGATCGGGTCAATCAACAAGATCAACCGGACATTTTCAAAACTGGAGCAGGAATTTCAGCGTGAACCCACTCCGGAGGAAGTGGCCGGTATGCTCGAAACCACGTCGGAAGTGGTGGAAGATGCCATGAAAGTATCCAGCCACCATATTTCCATGGATGCTCCGTTGCGTGATGAAGATGATAACAGTTTATACGACATCATGCTCAACAACGAATCGCCAAGTCCGGACAATATGCTAATTACCAACTCTCTGAGAAAAGAGATTGAACGCACCTTGTCCACCTTGGGTGAACGGGAAGCCGATATCATTAAATATTATTTTGGATTGAACGGTTACCCGCAGCATACCCTGGAAGAAATCGGAGAGGTATTTGGCCTCACGCGCGAGCGGGTCCGGCAAATCAAGGAAAAGTCGATCAAGAAATTGAAAAATCATTACCGGAACCGGTTGTTAAAAGCGTATCTTGGTCAATAGGCCGGATACGTCATTTTTGAAGTCATTACGTCCGGAACGCCATTTCGCCGCTCAACAAACCCGAATAAATTCGACTTAACCGTCGCTTAATCGAAACGTTCCGTTATCTTTGCCTGCGAAACCAGAGTTAAATACCGATGACTGAGAAATTCATTGCACCGTCCATTCTATCGGCCGATTTTACCCGTTTGGGTGATGATATCCGGATGCTGAACAGAAGCGATGCGGACCTGATTCATTGTGACGTGATGGATGGCGTGTTTGTTCCCAACATTTCATTTGGAGTTCCGGTCATCCAGCAAGTCAGCCACATTGCCATCAAACCGCTGGATGTCCATTTGATGATCGTGAATCCGGACCCGTACATTGACGTTTTTAAACAAGCAGGGGCCACCTTTCTGACCGTTCATTATGAAGCATGCACCCATTTGCACCGGACCATTCAACAAATCAGAAAAGCGGACATGAAAGCTTCTGTTTGTCTGAATCCGCACACTCCGGTTCATTTGCTCGAAGAGATTATAACGGACCTGGACATGGTCCTGATCATGTCGGTGAACCCGGGTTTTGGAGGCCAGACGTTCATCGAAAGTTCCTATGCGAAAGTTTCGCGTCTGAAAGAATTAATCCTGGCCAGGAATGCACCGGCGCTGATTGAAGTGGACGGAGGTGTTAATTTTGAAACCGGAAAAAGGCTTTACGATGCCGGTGCCGACATTTTAGTCGCCGGAAGCTTTGTTTTTCAGTCCGGCTCTCCCGAAGAGACCATCAGCCGGTTGAAAAGGCTGTAACCCCACATTCGCCGGAACTCTGGAATCACTCCCTGGGAACACAGAAATAAAGTTACCCGGAAAGCCAACCGGAGAATTGGATCTTCCTTAAAAAGAGGAAAAGAAGCCCAATTTTTGGGAATCTCCTTTAAAAAAGTAAAAAAGCGTGGTATTCCCTGCGCTTTCGTTTATCTTTGCAGGTTTAGAAAGCCACCATGGAAGAGAACAGTAATTTAAGAAAGATACAGGAAGCTATCGACTCCCTGCCCGAAAATTTCAGCATCCTGGAAGAGCAAATTGACGTGAATCTCCAAATGGAGTATTTTGATTATACCAGAGACAAGAGAAACAATCAAAAAATTGAGGATTTTGCCGCGGCCGAGGTGCAACTGAATGACCCCGCGGAAAAGACAAATACAAAAAAACACCTCCTGGTCCAATTGGCAGGACATGACCAGGTGGAAGCCTTCCGCGTCATTGAACGTTTCCATAAAAAAGCAAAGGGCAAACTACGGAAATGGACCGTCCTGGCCCTTCAGGAAAGCAGAATGATCCTGCAAAGTTCGCTGCTGGGCGAACAACAGGTTTTTATCTCGACCGGACTCGGGGGAAAGGGACAAAACATCCGCTATTTTATCGCGTTGATGAAGAAAGACACGAAATCCCCTTTCTCCGGGACGCAAACCAGGATCATCGAAACGGAATTCAGCTTCTTCCTGAGCAGGAGCGAAGGGGAACTGGAGAACATGCGTTTTGAAGGGGAATTTGCCCTGGGGTCCTTTCTTTTTCCGCTAAAAAAGAACCTGCAGGATATCTTCCGTTCATTTATCGAAGAGTGCAACCAATATGGCGATTTTTTGCACGAAGATGTGATTATCACGAACGTGAAGACCCTGACGGTCGACGAAGTCCGGAAATTTCTAACGCAACATCCCAATGAAGCAGAATAGAATCAATGCCGCCCTGCAGATAATACAAACT
>Ga0172382_10010433_pt1 | contig 12462 bp, 10 predicted proteins | sample Leawel138RmetaG_FD_122245 | JGI IMG/M metagenome (GOLD analysis project Ga0172382, IMG submission 122245) | Leachate microbial communities from a municipal landfill in Southern Ontario, Canada - Leachate well 138R metaG | ecosystem: Engineered > Solid waste > Landfill > Unclassified | place...
GGTAGTGGCCGGGTACGTGGTGGCGTTGAACGTGGATCAGAATGGCGTGGTGGTGGCGTTCGTACCCGTCGTCGCGACGGTGGTGGTGGGTACGTTCCTGCTGTTCGGGCATGGGAGCGTGAAGCTACTGGAGCTGTTCCGTAGGGCTGAAACCCGCTACCTGCACGGGACACGCATGCTGGTCGTATCGCAACTACTGTTCCGGGCCCGCGACAACGCGCGGCTGCTAGCCACAATCGCCACCCTCAGCGCGGTGGTGCTGGCCGCCGCCGGCGCGTTCTACATCTTCACGCGGCAGCTGGCTGAGACCACAGCGCTGGCGTTCCCGCAGGCCATCACGTTCGTGGAGAGGGTAGAGGGAGAGGGCCCGCTCGCCAGCCCCGACCACGGCAAGCCGCTCACGCACGAGATGATCGACGCCCGGTTCGCGGAGCACAGCGTTACGCCTACGCTAAGGTCGTCGACCGACATACATGAGCTGCGTTACCGCCGGATTGGCGCAACGGGCACCAGTTGGCTGACGCTCGTGTCTGAGAGCGAGTATCAAGCGCTGGCGCGGAGCGGTGGCTTCGACGCTAATGAACGGGGTTCGCCTACCTTGATCGCGCTCGACGGCGGCGAGCTCGTCCTCGGTGCGGCAGCAGGCGCGGAGGCTTGGCCGGTAACGCCGGACGTGAGCTTACCGGTCGTAGTGCTGAGCGACTGGTACGTGATGGCCGACGCGGACCTGGCCGCGATACCCGTGGAGGGGCGCGAGTACCAGCCGGCGGAGTTGTGGCTGTACGACTGGCCCAGCTCGGACCGTTACGACGCGTTGGGGGTCGACCTTTACGAGCTCATGGTCGCCGCTTCGTCCGTGGACGCGTCGGGCAGCCTGGTGGTCAACAGGATGGTGCGGGAGGTCTTCGGGCTCTCCATGTTCGCGGGCCTGTTCGTTTCGCTGCTCTTCTTCATCGGCGCGGGTAGCCTGATCTACTTCAAGCTCTTCACCGAGCTGGAAGGCGATCGCCGCCTCTTCGGGCGTCTGCGTAGGCTCGGAATCACGCCGGCTGAGACGAGGCGAACCGTCACGCTGCAGATCGCCATGATATTCCTGCTGCCGTTCGCCATCGGCGGGTTGCACGCAGCGGTAGCGTTGGGTGCTCTTGGCACGCTGGTCATGGCCAACGTGGTGCAGTACACCCTTATCGTCATCGGTCTCTTCGCCCTGGTGCAAACGGGCTTCTTCCTGCTGACGCGGTGGACTTACTTGCGGGCACTAAGGCCCGCTCGTTAGAGAACGCTCGCTAGACGCCGGTAGTTAATGGTCGGGGCGGCGCGCTAACGCCAGTAGTTGTTGGCCGCCGCCACGGTCTGGAAGTTGATGGCCACCACCTGTGAAGCCCACGTGAGGCTGTCGGCGTTACTGGCGTAGGCGTCCCTGAGCGAATCGCGGACCTCCGCGGCCTGCTGCGTGTACTTGACGCCCATGCGGGCCATCTTGATGGCCAACTCGAACCCCTGCTGCGGTGTGTCGGTCTTGAGCGTCGTGAGCCAAGTTTCCATCGTTTCCTCCCCAGCGTGGAGCACCGTGCCGCCCAGGCAAAGGGTCGACCGCGCCACTAGGGCGATGGTACCGCCGCGAAACCCGTTTGCGGGGGTCTGAGGGACGGACGGGCGCGTGGGAGTGCTGCCGCTAGGGGCCCCCGGCTAGTCGAGGGCGTTCAGGTAGCCGCGCCAGACGGGGAGGTGGCTTACCTCGTCTCGGTAGAACTCCCTAAGGTTCAGTTTGGCGGCGGCTGCCTCGTCGGTGATCACGTGGCAGCGGCGGTGGAACTGCAACGCGGTGGCGGTTATGACCCCCACCACGGGGCCCTCCAGGCTTCGCGCCAATATGTCGGCCTTGTGCTCGCCAGTGACCACCAACAGCGCCTCGCGCGAGTCGAGGATGGTGCCCACCCCCATGGTCAACGCCGTGGTGGGCACCTTCTCGGGATCGCCGCCGAACATGCCAGCGTTCTGCTCGCGTGTGTGCGGCGCCAAGGGCTGCACCCGCGTGCGCGACTGGAAACCCGATAGGGGTTCGTTGAAGCCGATGTGCCCGTTCGAGCCTAGGCCCAGGAGCTGTAGGTCTATGCCGCCAGCGGCCACGATAGCGGCCTCGTAGGCGTCGCATTCTGCCTCCAGATCGGTAGCCAGACCGTTCGGTACGTACGTGTTGGCCGCATCGATGTTAACGCGTGAGAAGAAGTGGCGGTTCATGTAGTGGCGGTAGGAGCGCGCGTCATCTGGGCTGACGCCTACGTACTCGTCCAGGTTGAACGTGCGCACACGAGAGAAGTCCAGTGCGTGTGCCTGAGCCAGTGACACCAGTTCGTCGTAGATACCTTCCATGGTCCTGCCAGTGGCGCAGCCCAGCACCAGGTTGGGCTTGGCCTTGATTCGGTCTGCCACCAGTCGGGCGGTGAGCTTCTCTACATGCTCTGAGGTTGGAAGGATGACGATGTCCATGCGACTAAGGTAACCAAAGCGCGCTGCCGCGGTGCGCGGTGGCTCAGCGCAGCAGCAGGTCGTCGCTGGCCTTATCGGGGGCCTCGCGCAGCCTGCGCAGCAACTCCCGACCCTCGTGCAGGGCCGCCACGCCGGTTTCACGCGTTGGCGCAGCCAGAACAGCCGCCACCGTGCGCGTGAACGAGAAGAGCTCGACGTCGAAGATGGCCTCTAGGCGCTTCTGCGCTGCCACGGACCGTACATCTGAAAGGAGGTTCTTGAGTTGTGCCTCCTGGTAGAAATGGATGTCGCGCTCCATGGCAGTAGCCCCTTCCTTCTGGACCCAGATTCTCTTACATGTCGTGGCCCGCCGCAAGAGGTCCTTGCTACCCAGCGAGCACAGCTGGCGTGCTAAGTGGGGTCCCTACGCGCGGCGAGGTACCACGTGTGGATGGTGCCGAACAGCTGGCGTGCCAGCTCGCCGCTGAGACGCGCCTCGGCGCCGCTGAAGAACTCGTCGAGGTGACGGTGGCCGCCGCGGGAGGGGATCAGGACTGAGGGGTCGTAACGCACGTCTGCTTCGTACAGCAAGCCCTGCAAGCACATGTCGATCAGGTTCATGTCGCGGACGAACAGGGCTTCCGGGCTCGAGCGCTCCTCGTACTCGAGCCATAGCGCCCTGAGGTCCGCCACAGTCTCAGGTAGGAGCGCCTGGATGGCTTCGTGCTCAAGCTGCGACTTTCGCTGTTCGCTGACCTGCCTGTCGGCCGGGTCGAGGCGCGCGGCGACGTCGCCGGTGGTGGCCTCGGCGAGGTCGTGCAAAACAGCGATCGCCACGGCACGGTTGCGGTCGACGCCGGCCTCCTCTGCGAAGAGCAGGCACAGGTACGCCGTGCCCCACGCGTGGGCCGCCACCGACTCGGGGTTGCTGACGCCGTGCTGCGCCCAGCCGGACCGAGGCTCGTCTTTGAGTGCGAGGGCGGCGTACGCGAGCCTTAGCCGCGGTGCGTGAGGAGCTTGCGCCACTTGCTCAGGTTACCGCGAGTTCAGTTGGCTTCCTCGGCGGGCGAGGTGGTGAACCCGCCGCCTTCACGTTCGGTCGTGGCCACCTGGCTGGTCGCGCCGGTGCTGGGCGTGAAGTGCCGCGCGACCATGACGTACGCCAGGGCGGAAGCCACCGTGATGGCGCCTGCGATGCCGAGCGCTAGCCGGGGGCCCTGCACCGTTGCCAGCCAACCCAACGGGCCGGAGGCCAGCGCGATGCCGCAGAAGAACACGAGGGAGTGCACGCTCATCATCGAGGAGCGCCGGGCCGAGGGGATGGACTCGTGCAGGATCGTGTCGTGCGGGACGTTACTGGTGGCCAGAGCGAAGTAGACGAGGGCGAAGGTGAGCCCCAGCCCGAACGAGCCTGTCATCATGGCGAACAGCAGGATCGCCGCGCCGCGCAGCAGCGTACTGACTCCGGCCAGTGCGGCCGGGCCGCCCGGGAACCGCTTGCCCCACTTCATGACCGCGAGGCTGCCGCCCAGTAGCGCGACTCCGGACAGGGTACCCAGCACCCCGAACGGAACGCTGTCAGACGCGTCGGACCCGAAGGTGAAGGCCGCGATCGGTTGCCAGAACGTCTCGATACTGACCATTGCCAGACCCGAGGCGAAGGCCGCCACCAGGAGCCAGCGAACCTGGGGGATGGAGCGCGACAGCGCGAACGAGTCCTTGAGGATTCCAGGCACCGCAGAAACCCCCACCGGATCGGAGCCCTGCGGCTTGATGGGCTCGCGCATGAGGGAGAAGGTCATGAGCCACACCACGAGCCTCAGCGCCAGCCCTGCGAACAGAGCGACGCCGAAGTCAGAGAGCGGGAACGACAGTTCTAGCCCGGCCGTTAGCCTGGGGAGGAAGCCGCCGAGCGCGGTGCCGAGCAGCATGCCTACCGCCTGGAAGACGTTGACCGCGGCCAGGTGCGGCTGCAGGTCGACCGTGGGCTCTATGCGCTTGAGCTCGTCGACGTACCACGCGTCGAGCGCGCCAGAGTGCAGCGCCGCGCCGACACCCTGCAGCAGGGCGTAAACGAGGGCCAGGAACGGCCCCGTTACGAACAGGAGCGCCAGGAAGGAGACGGCCGTGAACAGCTGCGAAGCCAACGCTATTGGCCGGCGCCCAACCGCGTCCGCGAGGCCGCCGGTGGGTAGCTCCAACAGCACTACCAGCACGGCCCTGATGGTGAAGGCCAGCCCGATGACTGCCAGGTCGAGGCCGCGCCCGGTCATGTGCAGTACTAGCACGGGCATCGGTACGGCGATGGCCAGCTCGAGGAGGCCTATAAGGAAGGCGTAGCGGTAGGTGAGAGCACGACTCTGGCCCGGTTCCACGCTCACCACTGTCCAGCAACTGGACCGTAGACGGGCCTTGGGGTCACACGGTTGGCTGCGCGCCTAGCGTGGGTCCTCGCTTTGGGTGTGCCTGCTTGTAAGGCGGAAGTTAACCGGGCCCCCAGCCCGAACGGTTTCGCCGTTCGCACCATCTGTTTATCCTCCAGGTTGGCGCATCATAGCAAGGCCCGCATCAGAACGGAGGCCGCGCGGGACCTCATGGCACGTGAACTGTAGGCACAAGCCTAGAACATCTGGGCATTAGCCCCCAGACCCGGGCCCCCGGATTACAGAACGGTTAACCACGAACCGGGCTCCTGGACTCTATGCTCGGGAGGATGAACCCACCGCGACCGTTCAAGGCTCGCCAGCGGGCGCTACTGGCGCTGGTACTGGCGCTGCTGCTCGGCGCGGCGGGCGTACATGCCCAGGTGACAACGAGCTGGTACCAGGGACCGGTGCTGCCAGAGCCGCAGCTCCAGGCAATGCAGGTCAGGCCGGTCTGGCGCGACCAGGTGGACGCAGCCAACGCCGTGGTCACCGACACGGGCGTCGTGTACCTGCGCGGTGGCCGCCTCGTGGCCACCGAGTTGGCTTCGGGGTGGCAGCAGTGGTCCTACGGCAGCGGCCTGACGGGGCCCCTCACGCTGGTGCTGGACACGGTGCTCGTGGCAGAGGGTGGCAGCGTGACCGCGCTCGACGCTCACACGGGCGAGGTTCGCTGGACAACGCACGTGTCCGACCTGCCGGTCCGGAGTCTCATGCGAAGCGGTGACGCGCTGCTGGTAACCAGCGGAACGACGGCGACCAGCGCGCTGCTAGACCTGCGCAGCGGACACGCAGATCACTGGCTGAACTTGCCAGCCCCTGGCGCCCCAGCCTTCGTTGCCGATGACGTTGTGCTGTTCAGTGTCAGCAGCGGCGAACCGGCTTCGCTCTGGTATCACGCATTCGATCCCAGGAGCGGTCGCGAGCTGTGGCGTGGCGCTGGCTGGCGGCAGGTCCTGGCGGTGGAGCAGGGACTGGTCTACATGCTCAACCAGGGCGGTGTGGTAGAGGCCGGCTTCTCCATCTCGGTCGTGGACGCGGTCACCGGTAACAGGGTCGACCACTGGCGTTACGAGTTCGGAGGACGAGTCGCAGCCTGGGTGCCAGGCTCGGGCCGTCTCACGCTTACAGGGGAGGCGCTGTACGTGACGGACGCGTCCGGCGAACGCGTCTTCCGCTTCCCGCGCGGCGGAGCCCAGGCGCCCGTGGCGTCGTACCGGGTCGAGGGTTCCAGGTTCCTGGTGGGACCCCACCTGGGACTGCTGTTCTTCGAGGGTGTCGACAGCGGACAGTTGACCGCGCGCTCCTCTCACGACGGCCGCCTGATCGGTTACCTGGGCCCTGGCGCGAACGTCTCGCGGCTCGACCTCTCAGGTACAACCGCCTACGTGGGCCGGACCGACGGCACGTTCCTGGCGCTGGACCTGCGCACGGCGCGCGCGCACTACCTGCTGAGTAGCGGCGGCACTGGCTTCGGCGCGACCGTCGAAGCCGGCGACTACGTCGTGGTGCAGAGCTCGAGCGAGGTGCTGGTGCTTGAGGCTCCACGATGAAGCTCCGTTGCAAAGTCGCTTGCCTGGTACTGGCGGGACTCCTAGCGTGGGCGGGTTCAGCCGCCGCTAACACCCTGACGCTCAACACGTACTACGGCCCGCTGGCGGCGAACGCCGACAGCGTAATGGTGTCGGACGACGACGGTCGCTGGCGTGAGGTGAGCGGCGAACTGGGCCGTTACCTGGTGGAGCTTGACGGTCCCCGCTTCGCGCTTGCCGTCACGTGCTTCGGCGCGGCTGGTCCGCAGATCACCCTGTACCGCTTCCTCGCTGACGAGCTCACGGAGCTAGGTCACGTGTGCGCCGGGCCGGGCGACGTGCTGAGCCCCACCGCACGCTTCAGAGGTGAACTGCGGACACCGCCTGCCGACCGGGCGCAGCTGCACTGGGCCACGGTCCAGCTCGGAGCGTTGCAACTCTACTCAGGGGTGGCGCACGACCTGACTTCGTTCAGCGTTTCGTTCGTGCCGCGGGCCGCGGCGGACATCGTGGCCCTGTACGGCGCGGTCGACCGGGCCCCGTCCACCGCTGTGGTGCTGCGCGGCGCCACAGTGGAACATGACCGGCTGGTCGAACTCGACTTCGCCGGAGAGGGTGCGCTGGCGTTGCAGCCGTTCGAGCTTTCGGTACCTGGCGCGTCCAGTGCGGTGGCCTCGGCCCGCCTCGTTACCTGCGGCGCCGCCAGTGCTTTAGTCGGCAGCCGGCTGTTAGGAGGCGACGCACGGCTGGAGTGGGCCGCGCTGCCAGAAGCGGCACGCGAGACCTGTGACCGCTACGAACTGACTGCTCATCAGGTAACCCCAGGCGGCGCCGGACTGCGACTGGCCACAACCTCTCTGGCAGAACCGGCCGACGCGGAACTAACGCTGCCCGAACCGGTAGTGGCGCCGCTGCTCGATACGGTCGGCACCGACCCGCTGCGAGTGCGCATGTCGTGGGCGCCAGTTGCTGGCACCCAGTTCTACCTGGGCGAGCTTTCAGACGGCCGGGTAACCTGGCGCTTCGTACAGAGCGCCGCCCTGGCTCCCGCCATCACCTTGCCGCCCTGGGGCCTCGGAGTCGGTGTTCCCGACCTGCGGGGCGGTGTGTTCGGCTGGGGCTTCGGAGCCGCGAGCGGTAGCGGCAGCGTAGGGGAGAGCCTGCACGCCTATGGCCACAACATCGTCACCGGCCACGGCGAGCACCTGGGTCCCGTGTCGGCCGACCTCAGGTTCCGCCTGTTCGTCACCGGGGGCACCTGGGCGCCCCACACTACGGAGTTACCCGGGCGCCGTTAGTTGCAGAAGGAAGAAGGCGGTGCTCCAGGACCGCTCGGTTTCTGCCAGTTGACTCAGGAAGAGCGACCTGAGTTCGGCGATCTCGGACTTGGAGAAAGCGTCGCCAAGCAGCTCGGCGTACGAGCTGCGCGCGCCCCCGGCCTGAAACCACCCCTCCACCGCTCTCGCGCTCAGGCGCTGAGGCGTGGCGAGCTGCTTGAAGGTCACCTCAGCTGCCCGGAAGCCGCACTCCAGCGCCGCTCGCTGGAGTACGTCGGGATCCGGACCCAGACGCTCCCCGCCGCCCGAGTAGATGGCCTCCTCGGCACTCTCTAGCCGCGCGGCGAGGCGGTCACGATCCGCCTCCCGACCGCTCCAGTCCAGCAGGCGGTAGAGCCGCTGGGCGCGCCGCGTATGCGGCTCCGCGAGCACCACCCTCGCACCGGGAGCGGCCACGCTCACTAGCTGAGCGAACAGACGAGACGCGTCCGCGGTGCCTGTGAGCACGTTCCTGCCCACGATCACGTCGAACCTCACGTCGCCGAAGAGGGCGGGCTCCAGGTCACGGACGCTCACTTCCACCACGACCGGGCGTTGCAGCTCCTGCAGGTTGGCTGACTGCTCCTTCAGAGTACGGGCGCTGACCGGGTCGGCTTCCAGGGCCCAGACCTGGCCCTCCGGGGTGCGGCGCGCAGCTTCCCAGGTCAGCAGGCCACTACCCGCGCTCAGGTCAAGCACCAAGTGATGTGGCCGCGGTTTGGCCAGATCGAACACCGCGTCACGCAACTGGCCGAGGCGCTGGCCGCTGCTGGAGACCGTCCGCTCGAGCCACCGGTTCCTGCCGGGATCCTTCGGGGATACCGTGAGCACGTCGCCGCTGCCGTCCTCGTCGTGCTCGAGCATGGCCGCGAGCTGAGCCTCACGGCGACGGGCGACGTCGGTGCGGATGCCGGCCTCGTAACCGCTGTCAGACGGTTCGTAGAACACCTTGCCCTGCAGCAGTTCGGGTAGGTACTGCTGCGCTACCCAGTGGTCGCGGTATGCGTGAGGGTACGCGTATCCGGCCCCGTGGCCGAAGCTCTCCGCGTCGCGGCTCGAGTCGCGCAGGTGAGCGGGCACGTCGGCCTCACGCTCCTTCTGCACGGCCGCCAGCGCGTCGAAGAAACCCATGGTGCTGTTGCTCTTTGGCGCTGTGGCGAGGTACAGCGTGGCCTGCGCCAGGTGGTAGCGCCCTTCGGGTAGACCTACGTAGTCGTACGCTTTCGCGGCGGCCTCGGTGTGCGGTAACGCCTGCGGGTCCGCCAACCCCACGTCCTCACTGGCGAGGATGAGCAAGCGCCGGAAGATGAAGCGCGGGTCTTCACCCGCGTAGACCATCTTCGAGAGCCAGTACAGCGCAGCGTCAGGGTCCGAACCGCGCACGCTCTTAATGAACGCACTGATGGTGTCGAAGTGGGCGTCGCCTTCCTTGTCGTACAGGACAGCTCGCCGCTGAATCGACTCTTCGGCCACCTCCCGAGTGATCTGAATGACGCCGTCGGGGCCCGGCGGCGTGGTCTCGACCGCCAGCTCGAGAGCGTTAAGGAGCGCCCGGGCGTCGCCGTTCGCCACGTTCACCAGGTGATCCAGTGCAGCGGGGAGCATGCTGACGGCTCTACCGCCGTAACCACGCTCGGGATCCGCCAGGGCCTGAGCCGCTACGGCCCTCAGATCGTCCTCTGTGAGCGGCACCAGTTGGAAGATGCGGCTGCGGCTCACGAGAGCCTTGTTGACTTCAAAGAACGGGTTCTCCGTGGTGGCCCCGATGAGCACGACCGTGCCGTTCTCCACCCAAGGCAGCAGGGCGTCCTGTTGCGCTTTGTTGAAGCGGTGCACCTCGTCTACGAACAGGATGGTCCTGACGCCCCCACGGCGCGAGGCTTGGGCGGCCGCCACCGCCTCCCTGATGTCCTTCACGCCGCCGAGGACCGCGTTGATGGAGGCGAAGCGTGCCCTGGTGGAGTTGGCGATCACGCGCGCAAGTGTGGTCTTGCCGGTACCGGGCGGCCCGTAGAAGATGACGGAGGACAGCTGGTCGGCCTCGATGGCGCGCCGCAGCAGCCTGCCGGGGCCGATGATGTGATCCTGGCCGACGTACTCGGCGAGCGTACGCGGCCTCATGCGCGCCGCGAGCGGCTCGGAGTTGGGTGCTTCGAAGAGGGTGCTGGCCTGAGGGTCGTTAGCCATGAGCGTCGGCACCATGGTAGCTGGTGCCGACGCTCGAGACGGGTAGCGGTTGGATTGGCTGAGGTTAGTCGAGGGCCACGAAGCGCCTGATGCTCACCGAGTACTCGCCGTACGGCGTTGAGTAGAGGCTGGTCACGTACACGTAATAGGTGCCGGGTTGGAACTCGGCGAACGCCCTCGAGTCCGTGTTCCAGCCGCTCGCTTCGCTGTAGTTCTCATCGTCGTTCTCGACGACTATAGAGCCGTCGGCGGCGGTGACGAGCAGGAAGGTGTCGAAGTCCCACGACGAGGCGCTGATAGAGAGGGCCACCTGTTCCGTGACCTCGATCTCGAACGCGATCCCGGGGCTCTCCAGGTGCGGCACCAGAACCACCGCGGACTCATCGTAGATGCCGGTGTAGCTGCCAGGCAGGTCCAGGCGCTGGGCCTCGGCCGAGACAGGGCCGCGGGCGGCGTTACGGGTCAGCGAGTAGCGCCCCACGTCGAGCTGCGAGTAGCCGCTGACGACCGCGATGTAGCGACCCGCTTCCGGCAGGGTGACGGTCAGCTCGGCGTCTGTGCCGTACATGCTGTCGTCGCCGCTGGCCACCAGCCAGCCGTTCGGGTCGAACAGCGTGAGGTAGGTGTCGAACTCCAGGCTCGACGCCAGCAGGGTCACCTGCTCGCCGGCCTCGCCGTAGAGGACGTACATGTCGAGGTACGAACCGTCTTTGAAGCTCTGCCCGCTGGCGGTGGTCAACTCACCAGCCAAGGTGGCGCCGGCCTGCAGCTCAGGGAGTTGCGATAGGTAGTAGTTCGGCGGGTTCAGGCGCCCCTGAGCGGCGGCGCTGGACATGAGCAGTAGGAGTGCGAGGGCTACTAGTCGTGACATGGTGTTTCCCTTCGGCGTTCCCGCAAGGCGGCGTGCCCTCGTGGGAGAAGAGTTGTGAACCATGCCAGATTAGCGGACGCGTGCCCGCGCTGTCTGCACCACGCTGAGGACCCAGCTTCGCTGGCTTCGCAAGGAGAGCCGCGGTTCGCGGTAGGCTAGCGCGTCTATGTCCCGAACCGAACCAACCAACCGCTCGCGCCAATCGGTCCAGCAGCCGGCCCCACCGCTCACCTGGCAGCAGAAGCTGTGGCGCGAGGTGCGCGGTTACGCAGAAGCCCTCGTCATCGCGTACCTCGTGGTCACCTTCCTCTTCACCACCGTCGGCGTGGTCGGTACCTCGATGGAGCCGAACCTGGACGGCGGCGATGGTCGTGGCAACTTGCTCCAGGCGCTGCTTACCGGAGACCGGGTCTTCATACCCAAGTACGACACCTGGCTCAGGCGCATAGGACTCCTCGGCGACTACGAGCGTGGCGCTGTGGTGGTGCTGCGCGAGCCAGCGAACGCGCCGAACGCGCTCCTCTTCGGCAAGCGCAACTTCTTCATCAAGCGCGTGATCGGCCTGCCGGGCGACAGGCTGCGCATCGAGGGCGGACAGGTCTACGTGAACGGCGAGGCGGTCGACCAGGGCTTCATCACCGACGAGGCCGACTTCCGGGTGGCCGCCGTTAACTTCCCCATGGTGGTGGTGGAGGACGGCGCCGTGCAGTCGCTGGTCATGGGCTTCAATCTCACCCCCACCGGCGTGGCCGTGCCTGACCTGCCGATGGCCGACGCGCCACGCCCGGCGATATCGGTGTCCGACCCGCGTGTGCAGCTCTTCTACGGCAACGTCGTCAGCAACGTTGAGGTGCCCGCGGGCACTGCCGAGGGCACACCGGTCGTCCTCGACTTCACGGTGCCGGAGGGCACCTACTTCGTCATGGGCGATAACCGCTCGCGTGGTGGTAGCGAGGATTCGCGCTACTTCGGGCCGGTCGATTCCATCGCCATCGCGGGCAGGGCCACGGCGGTCATCTGGCCCCCGCGCAGGGACGGCGAATGGAACTTCAGGGGCCTGCCCGCCCCGGCGTCGCTGGCCAACTGACCAGTCACTCCTGCCAGGCTGGGGTCCAGCGACCGTTCGCAGCCAGCTCGTAAGGCGCCCAGATCAGCCCTACGTAGCGCGTGACGACGTCGCGTGAGGTGGGGCGAACGCTTACGGTTTCCAGCTCCAGCGCCTCGGCGTGCACCCCGTCGCCCGCCAGCGCGGCTAGCTCGCGTTCCAGGTCGGCCTGCAGCGCCGCGATCTCGGCCTCCACCTGCGCCAGCCCCTCCTGGGCCCGCTGCACGTCGCCACGCTCCTTACCGATGCTGGTGGTGCGCCTCACTGCCGTGCCGATGCTGGAGCTGGTGGGTGCGCGCTTGCCTAGGAACGCTCCGAGGATCGTGCCGCCCACGCTGACCATGGCGTCGAGGGAGCGTTGCTGAACCTGTTGGCTCTCGCGTTCTACCGCCTGCGCCCGCTGTAACCGGCGGCGCTCCAGGGTGGTGGCGCGACTGTCGTACTTACGGCGGATCTTCTCCTTCTCGGCGTCACGCTGCTCCCTGAGTAGCTGAGCACAGCGCAGTCTGAACTGCTGCTCGCTCTCGCCGGGTTCCGCCACCAGTTTCAGTGGCGCGAA
>Ga0172382_10010434_pt1 | contig 12462 bp, 7 predicted proteins | sample Leawel138RmetaG_FD_122245 | JGI IMG/M metagenome (GOLD analysis project Ga0172382, IMG submission 122245) | Leachate microbial communities from a municipal landfill in Southern Ontario, Canada - Leachate well 138R metaG | ecosystem: Engineered > Solid waste > Landfill > Unclassified | place...
AAACTGCAAAAAATATTGAAGGTCCATTATTAATGCACGTAATCACAAAAAAAGGCAAGGGTTATAGGTTTGCTGAAGAAAGACCAAATGAATTTCATGGTGTTTCTGCTTTCAATATAGAAACAGGAGAGGCTTTAAAAAAATCTGCTCAATCATATTCCGATTACTTTGGCATTAAAATGTGTGAAATTGCAGAGAAAAATGTAAATGTGGTTGCAATAACAGCAGCTATGACTGATGGCACCGGGCTTAAGGATTTTGCAAAAAGATTCCCCGATAGAATTTTTGATGCAGGCATTGCAGAGCAACATGCGGTTACAATGGCTGCAGGCCTTGCAGTAAGTGGTGTTATCCCTGTTGTTGCACTTTATTCATCATTTCTTCAAAGAGCTTATGACCAAATTATCCATGATGTTGCATTACAAAACCTTCATGTTATTTTTGCTGTTGACAGAGCAGGATTGGTGGGAAACGACGGCGAAACACATCAAGGTGTGTTTGACGAAGGATTTTTGAGTTTGATTCCCAATATGACAGTATTATCTCCGGTTGATTACAGGGAATTCGGTAATATGATGGAATTTGCCGTTTCATTTGACGGGCCTGTAGCAGTAAGATATCCAAGAGGCAGCATGAATGACAATATCAACAACAGTGACTTAAGAATAGTTTTGGGCAAAGGATGCATAGTTGAAGAAGGAAAGGATATAACAATAGCTGCTGCCGGGAAAATGGTAAAGACAGCAATTGAAACAAGGGAAATCTTAAAAACAAGAAATATTGATGCAGAAGTACTAAATTTAAGATTTACAAAGCCATTTGACATAGAGCTAATAACAAAGTCCGTTAACAAAACGAAATCATTGGTAATAATTGATGAAGCAACAATTTATTCTTCCTATGCTGTGAATATTTTTAATTTACTTCCTAATAACATTAATGTATTGCTGAAAGCTTTGCCTGATGAATTCATTAAACAAGGCACAATAGACGAGCTTTTAATAGAAAATAAATTAGATGCAGACTCAATAGCTGCTGAAATAATTAAGTGGAAAGCAAATGAAGCCAATAATTAATTTATTTATTATTAAATTAGTAAGAAAATGCATTATTTACTATTGAAATTTTAAGGATTTTCATTTATATTATAGTTACGGATATATTATTTTACTCACGATTAAAAATAAAGGGGATCTGAGATGAATAAAGTGGAAATAATTATTGGAGATAAAAAGTATAATGTAAAAACCGATGAAAGTCCCGAATATGTAAAAAAAATAGAATCTGTTTTAAACAATCAAATTAATATAATAGCTAATCAAAACAAGCGTTTTAATGATATAGACAAATTAATTTTGTCATCCTTTGTGGTCATTGACAGGTATTTGAAACTTTCAGATGAAATTGTTGAATATAAAAAAGATATGTGTGAAGAAATTCAGAATTTAAAAGAAGCGAAAGAATCATCTGAAAAAGAAAGAGAAGAATCAGTAAACAAGACAGCAGATGCAATAATTGAAAAGGAAAGATTCAAGGAAAAATTATTGGCAAGAGATAATGACCGTGAATATTTGAATTCTCAAATAACAAAGCTACAGGAAAGAGTAAGCGAACAAGAGCAGCAGCTTTTGAAGAGTGAAATGCTCATAAATGAATTAAAATTAAAAAACGAAGAGTTAATTGAGGATAACGAAGAATTATCCAAAGAAAGAGAAAACTTCACAAAAGAAATAAACTTTATGAATAATACAAAGTCAAGTTTAAACGGAAGAATTTCAAAGCTGCAGTTAAAGCTTAACGAGAAGGAGCAGGAATTAATCAAGCTTGAAAAAAACATAAGAGACCTAAAAAGCTCTGTCGATGAAAAGTCACAGAAGCTCTATAATTTTAGCGATGAGCAGCAGAAAATGAACTTATTGGTTGATTCCAAAGAAAAGGATATTGATTCTTTGATAAACAAAATCAACCTGCTGCAGAATAAGCTTAACGACAAGGATGAAACAATAGCTTCCAAGGATAAATTAATAAATGATTTAAAAGGCAATGAGGATGTAATAAAAGAAAAGTATGAATCAATTAATGAAGAAAAAGAAAAATATTTAGAAGAGCTTTTAATGATAAACAGCGACAAGGAAAGCCTTATTAACAACATAAACCAGCTGCAGGAAAAATTAAACCGAAAGGAAGCTGAAAACTTCCAGAACCAGTTGGAAATAAATAAGCTGAAAAAAGATAATATGGATCTCATGGAGCTATTAGACGAAGAAACAGCAAAATAAAGGGACATTAAATATAGAGGTGTTAACCCATAAATACTTGAACGCGTCAGCGTTCTTTTTTAAAACAGGAGAAGAAATGAATGTAGAATTATTAGCACCGGCAGGCAGTATTGAATCTTTTTATGCAGCAGTGAACAGCGGAGCAGATTCAGTATATTTAGGCGGAAAGTTTTTTAACGCAAGGCATAATTCCCGGAATTTCGATAACGAGGAAATGATGCATATTGTAAAATATGCACACAACAAAGGCGTAAAAGTATATGTAACAATGAATACGGTTTTAAAGGATAATGAAATTACGGATGCATTGAACTATGCAATATTTTTGTATGAAAATGACGTAGATGCGGTAATAGTTCAAGATTTAGGTTTATTGTATCTTATAAATAAATACATACCTGATTTTCCGGTGAACATAAGCACACAAGCAGCCGTGTATAATGAATTCGGTGTTAAGTTTTTTGAAGAGCTCAATGTAAAAAAAATAATTATGGCAAGAGAGCTGTCAATACAAGAGCTTAAGAAGGTCGTGAAGAATACCGATACTGATTTGGAAGTATTCATTCACGGTGCTCTTTGCACATGCTATTCGGGACAATGCTATATGTCAAGCTTTTTAGGAGGCAGAAGCGGTAACCGGGGAAAATGTGCACAGCCCTGCAGACTGAGCTATAGCTTTTTTGATAAAGAACAAAACCGGGAAATTGAAGATTATAATACAATACCTTTGCTGAGTTTAAAAGATTTCATCGCAGGGGAAACCATTTATGAACTTATTGAAGCAGGAATAAAAACCTTCAAAATAGAAGGCCGTATGAAAGGACCTGCATACACTTCATCAGTAGTGGAATACTACAAACAAATAATAGATAATTATTACAGCGGCAACAATATAGATTCTACTCATTTAAAAGACAAGGCTATGGCAACATTCAGCAGAGGTTATACAAACGGATATTTAAAACCTTCAAAAGACGATGAAATGTATGCAAAACTAAGTTCGGGCGTAAAGGGAGAAAATATTGAGGAAATAGAAGAAGATGTAAAGGATAAAGCGCAGGAATATTCTAAACATAGAAGAAATAAAATTGATTTCAGTATTGAGCTAAAAATTGGAGAGAAAGCTATTCTAAAGCTTTCCGACGGAAAAAACACAATAGAAGTAAAAAGCAATGAGGTTTGCGAAACAAGCATTAAAAATAATGTTACGAATGAAATAATTCATGAGCAATTGTCAAAGTTAGGAAATACCATATATGAATTGAATGAGCTGAAAATTGAAAAGGACGAAGGCGTTTTTATAAGGAAAAGCACACTTAATCAATTAAGGCGTGACGCAACAGAAATACTTTATGAAAAGTGCAGCAAGATTTATGACAGAAGAGGAATTAAACCTATTACATATAATGATATTTTTAAATATAACAATGAAAAAAATACGTCACCAAAACTAAGCCTATTAATAAACAGCATTGAAGAATTAAAGTATGCTGATAATATTAAGGTTAAGCGCTTGTATGTGCCTTACTATTTAAATATGGGAAAAGTTAAAAACGTAAGTATTGAAGAAAAATATTTATGGATTCCAAATATAGTATCTGCCGCAAATTATAAAGTTTTAAAAGAAAATCTGAAATTGTATGAAGAAATATTTGACGGTGTATGTGTAAATAATGTGGGAAGCTTTTATTTCTTTAAGAAAAACAGCAGACTTAAGCTTCACTGCGGACCATTTTTTAACATTATCAATACCTTTTCAGCAGAATTATTAAAGGAAAAGGGAGCTCGCAGCTTTACATTTTCAGTAGAAACAAATATTAGAGACATGGAAAGTATGATGAAACACACTTCCTTAAGCTCTGAAATTGTTGCACACGAATACGTGCAGCTTATGGTTATGAAGAATTGTCCTATGTCGATTCTTAAAAATTGTAAAAACTTGCAGGACTGTGAAAAATGCAGTTACAAAAACAAATATCAATTAAAGGATAGAAAGGACGTTCTTTTCAATATTGAAAGACAAAACAAGCTTACTCATATATACAACAGCGTACCTTTGACTTTAATAGGAAAAGTCTATGATTTCGTTAAAACAAATATTGAGCATTTTTTAATAGATACAAAGTATTTAGACGATGTGGAAGAAATAATTGACGCACTTTACTGTGAAATAAACGGGGTTAATACACCTGATGTTTTACAGGAAAGCAAATTTACAAGAGGCCACTATCTGAAGAATATACTTTAGCGTCCCCGCTTGGAGGAATAATAATGAGACAAAAATCTAAATTAGTTTTGGAATATGATAAAATTATTGAAAAGGTTGCCGGATTTGCTGAAACCAATATGGGTAAAGAAGAAGTATATAAATTAGATACATCCTCTAACTCCGAAGGTGTAAAATTCAAGCAAAAACAAACAGCTCAAGCACTTTCAATAATTATTGAAAAAGGTTCACCTCCCTTGGGAGGCATTTCTGATATAAAGGAATATGTGAAAAGGGGGGCTGTGGGAGGAATTATATCCCTTAGAGGACTTATAAATTGTGCTGACACCTTAAGAGCTGCCAGACTTTTAAAAAATTACGTTCTTCTTAACAACGATGACAGGACCTATGATTTGCTGGAAGCTTTGTGTGAAGGTATTTATACCGACAAAAGTATTGAAGAAAGAATATATTCGGTTATTATAGGCGAAGAAGAAATTGCCGATGATGCAAGCTCGGAGCTGAAACGTATCAGAAGAGAAATTCAAATAAAAAATAATTCCATAAAAAATAAAATCAATTCAATTGTAAGCTCTTCTTCCATGCAGAAATACCTGCAGGAGGCAATAGTAACCATGCGTAATGACAGATATGTAATTCCTGTAAGGAAAGAATACAGAAGCATGGTGAAAGGTATAATTCATGACCAGTCTGCAACAGGTTCCACACTTTTTATTGAGCCCATGGCTGTGGTGGAAATGACCAATGATATTTCTAGTTTAAAAATCGAAGAAAAAAAGGAGATTGAGCGTATACTTTTGGAGCTCAGTATGATGGTAGGCGATATAAGCGAGGAAATGCTTAATAACCAGGAAATTTTAAAAGAGCTGGATTTTATATTTGCAAAGGGCAAGTATGCCATAAGCATAAACGGAATTGAGCCAAAGGTAAATGACAGAGGATATATTCGAATTAAAAAAGGAAGACATCCACTCATAGACCCGGAGATAGTAGTGCCGATTGATGCAGTCCTAGGTGATGAATACACAACCCTAATAATAACAGGACCTAATACCGGAGGTAAAACCGTTTCATTAAAAACTTTAGGACTTTTCACCCTTATGGGAATGGCAGGACTTCATCTTCCTGCTGAATACGGCACTGAAATATCTGTTTTCAGTGCAGTTTATGCCGATATAGGCGATGAGCAGAGCATTGAGCAAAGCTTGAGTACATTTTCCTCTCATATGACAAATATTGTGAAAATAATGGAAGAGGTTGACGAAAGGTCATTTGTACTTTTCGACGAGCTTGGTGCCGGAACAGACCCTACTGAAGGCGCGGCGTTGGCAATTGCTATACTTGATACTCTTCATGAAAGAAACATTCTGACTGCTGCAACAACACATTACTCAGAGCTTAAATTATATGCTCTTACAACAGAAGGAGTAATAAATGGAAGTGTTGAATTTAATGTAGAAACATTAAGTCCCACCTACAAGCTTTTAATAGGAGTGCCGGGCAAATCCAATGCATTTGAAATATCAAGGAAACTTGGACTTCAACAGAGTATAATTGAAAAGGCGAAGCAAAATATTGAAACCGATAAAATTGAATTTGAAGATGCCTTAAAGCAAATTGAAGAAAACAGGATTTATATTGAGGAGAAGAAACAGGAAATTGACCGTTTGGATTTAGAAAGCAGGAAAAAACACAGCGATTTTTTGTCAAAGGAGAGAAAGTCTCTTGAAAAAAGCGAAAAACTTATAGATGAAGCTAATTATGAAGCAAGAAAAATAGTTGAGAATGCTAAGAGAGAAGCTTCAGAAGTTGTCAAGGAATTAAGAAAATTAAATCTTGAAATGGATAAGGATAAAAACCGTCGTGTAAACGAATTAAGACAGTCATTAAGCGATAAAACAAAGGAGCTTTCTGAAAATGTTTATTCTGATATCATTGTCGAAGAAGATACATATGATAAAGATTCACCTTTAAAAACCGGTGATGCCGTAACAGTAAGAAGTTTAAATCAAAAAGGATTTATTATTTCTGATGTAGATAATTCGCAAACTGTAATGGTTCAAATAGGACTAATTAAAACAAAGGTCAAAAAATCGGACTTGGTTAAGATTAAATCTAATGAAGAAGTAAAACAAAAAACCAACATAACCCGAATGGTCAAATTAAGAACTTCGTCAATTAATCCTACAATTGATATTAGAGGATACAATCTTGATGAAGCTTTGTTGGAGCTCGATAAATATTTAGATGATGCCTTTATGTCAAATTTAAACGAAATCCAGGTAATTCACGGCAAAGGTACGGGAGTCCTGCGTGAAGGAGTAACACAATTCTTAAAAACACACAAGCATGTTAAAGAATCAAGATTAGGCACCTTCAACGAAGGCGGCGACGGCGTAACAATAGTGAAATTCACACAGTAGGGTAGAGATTTCAAATAATCGTATTACATGCTACCATTTATAATTAATTCATGATACAATAATTTTCAATAGAGCACGTTAATTTTATCATTAATTTTATTAAATAAGAAATTGAAGGAAGGGAGTGTAAAAAAATGAGACAATATGTAGTTGATGCATTTGCAGAAAAGGTTTTTGAAGGAAATCCTGCGGCAGTATGTATTTTGGATGAGTGGCTGCCGGATGACGTTATGCTTAATATTGCCAGAGAAAACAACTTAGCTGATACAGCCTTTGTGGTCAAGGAAGGATCAAATTACAAATTAAGATGGGTTACTCCGGGTGGAGAAATTGACTTATGCGGGCATGCAACCCTTGCAACGGGATACATTATTATTAGATTTATTGCTTCTGAATTATCAGAAGTTGTTTTTCAAACCAAAAGCAGCGGATTATTGAAAGTTGTAAAAAAAGGCGAGCTTTATGAAATGGATTTTCCTGCTTATAAATTAAATAAAGTAGAAGTTACAGATACCATGACAAATGCTTTAGGTGTTAAACCTATAGAAGCATATATGGGAAGAGATTTACTCTGCATATTAGAATCTGAGGATGAAGTTAGGAATCTAAACCCGGACTTGGAAAAGATGAAATTGCTGGATGGATTACTTTGTCATGTTACTGCCAAAGGAAGTGAATTTGACTGTGTGTCAAGATCATTTGTACCTAAGCTTAGTGGTACTGAAGACCCGGTATGCGGTTCAGGGCATTGCCACATAATCCCTTATTGGGCTGAAAAATTAGGAAAAAACAGCTTGATTGCTTATCAAGCATCTCAAAGAGGCGGTACATTATATTGCGAATATTTAGGAGACAGAGTGATAATGGGAGGCAAGGTAGCCTTATTTTGCACCGCAGACATAAATATATCTTAGTTTTAATGCTATATTAGTTAATTTTTTCAATTTTTCATTTACATACATTGAATATTATATTAAAATAAAACACATAAAATAAAATTGCATTAAAAATTTGGAGTATTTATGGAAAGAGAAATAGTAAGATTGGATATGGATAGAGATTTTGCATCATTTGAAGAATTGTCAATAATCTCTTTCGGTGAAGCAACCAACTCAAAGAAGGAAATGTATGAATGGCTTTTTGACAAAAACCCTTACAATAAATCAGGGAATATGATGTATTTATTAAAGGAAGGGGATAAGGTTATCGGTTGTGACGGACTGTTACCAAATGAACTTTACGTTAACGGAAAAACCTTGTTAACTGCTCATTCGGTTAAATCCATGACCCATCCTGATTACAAAAGACAGGGTATTTTTAGAAAAATGACTGAAAACTCCTGTGAGAGGGGAAAGCAAGATGGAGTGGATGTGGTAATAGGTTTGGCAAACGACCAATCTTATGTTGCATATCAAAGATTCGGCTGGCCTACACTTTTTGAAAAAGAAGTATATGTAAGGCCTATACTTATTAATAATATTCTTAAGCGGAGAATTAAGATAAGTTTTTTGGCGGAAGCAGTTAATTTTATCTATGCTGCATTTATGAAGAATAAACTAAAAAGGCAGATGGATAAAGAAATTGAATTTGAAATACTTGACAGGGTTCCGGAAAAAATTCAAAAATGCTGGGATAAATACAAATCAAAGTATAATGTTCTTTTGGTTAGAGATTATAAATACTTAAATTACAGATACAATGAAAGACCGGACATTAATTATGTAACTGTTCTTGCAAAGCTTAACGAAGAGATTATTGGCTTTGCGATACTTCATAATGCAGTTGCAAACGGCTCTAAAATGACATCTGCGGTAGAATTTTTTACAGACCCTGCAAATGAAAGATACATAAAGACATTAGCAAACGGTATATCAAAATATTGCTATGATAATGGACTGGAATATGCTGTTGTAGGAACAGGTCTTTTCGGTGAATACAGGAATGTTCTTTTAAAGAATGGATTCATGATAACGAGAAAGCCTCCAAAAAACAATATGATGATTGCTCATATTTTATCTGACAAAGTAACATTAGATGAAATAACAGGTCATGAAAAGTGGCATATAACCCAGGGAGATGGTGAAACCGAGCTTGACTTATAACGAGCATATAAGTATAAATCGCGGGTCACACTGGGATAGCTGAGTCCGCCAATGATTGAGGCGGATGGAATTATATTAAATAAATGTAATAATCGTGGAGGAGAGAATGGGTTTTAAGGAAAAAGTAGCTGAGATTTTCACATCAATAGAAACAGAGCTGCCAATGGATGATGCTCTTCAATTAATAGAGATACCGCCTAATACTGATATGGGAGATTATGCGGTACCGTGTTTCAAATTTGCAAAGAAATACAGAAGCTCACCTGCAGCAATAGCAAATGAAATGGTTAAAAAAATTGGAGCAGTAGATGAGTTTGAAAAAATTGAAAGTGCAGGTCCCTATGTAAATTTCTTTGTAAATAAATCTCAGTTTGCAAAAAAAATACTGCAGCAAGCTTTTGAAGAAAAAGAAAACTACGGCAGCACAAATGTGGGAGAAGGCAAGACAGTAATAGTTGAGTTTTCATCTCCAAATATTGCAAAACCATTTCATATAGGTCATATACGTTCAACCTTAATAGGAAATGCCATATACAATATTTATAAATACATGGGTTATAATACTGTAGCAATAAACCATTTGGGGGATTATGGAACACAGTTTGGAATGCTTATTTCAGCATATAAAAAATGGGCAACTCCTGAAATTATTGAAGCTATAGAAAAGGACCCCATACCTGAACTTTTAAAGCTTTACGTAAGATACAACAAGGAAATTGAAACGCATCCGGAATACCAGGAAGAAGCAAGATATTGGTTTAAGCAATTAGAAAAAGGCAATGAAGAAGCGCATGAATTATGGGCCTGGTTCAGAGAAGTGAGCTTAAAAGAATTCAACCGCGTATACGATATGTTCGGCATTAAATTTGATTCATTAGCTGGTGAAAGTTTTTATTCAGATAAAATGCCTGCAATAATAGATGAATTAGAAGACAAATGCTTGCTTAAGGATTCAGAAGGAGCAAAAATAGTAGAGCTTTCAGAATACGGTCTGACTGATGCATTAATTCAAAAAAGCGACGGCTCCACACTTTATGTAACTCGAGATGTGGCAGCTGCAAAATACAGAAAAGATACATATGATTTTTACAAAAATATATACGTTGTCGGTGCGCAGCAAAAATTGCATTTTGACCAATGGAGAAAAATTATTGACTTAATGGGATATGACTGGGCATATGACTGTGTGCATGTAATGTTCGGAACTGTAAGCTTGGAAGGCGGAGCTATCGCTACACGAAAAGGAAGAGTAGTATTTTTAGAAGATGTTTTAAATAAAGCAATTGAGAAAACTACTGAAATTATTAATGAAAGAAATCCAAACTTGGAAGACAGAGAGAAGGTTGCAAGGCAGGTTGGAATAGGTGCGGTAATATTCCAAGAGCTTTTCAATAACAGAATCAAAGACTATGTATTTTCTTGGGATAAGACATTAAGCTTTGAAGGTGAAACAGGTCCTTATGTGCAATACACATATGCAAGAACCTGCAGTCTTCTTCGAAAAGCCGATATAGAAATAAATGATGATGTGGATTATTCTGTATTTACAGGCAATGAAGAATTCAATGTAGTTAGAAAACTGCAAGGTTTTAAGGAAGCGGTTTTAAATGCTCATGACAAATACGAGCCGTTTATGGTAACACGATACATTGTTGGTCTTGCACAAGAATTTAACCGATTCTATCATGAATGCCCGATTATTACTGACGATGAAAGGGTTAAAAAAGCAAGACTGCTTCTTACACTAACTGTTAATACAGTGCTTAAAGAGGGTATGAAACTTTTAGGAATGGAAGCACCGGAAAAAATGTAGAATAATTAGGAACGCTGAGCGTTCCCTTTTTTTAAGCACCTTTTTTTTACGAAAACGTCAAATTATCTCACTATTCAACAATACATTTCAGGTTTCTACATTGAGCATAAATTAAATTTACTTTATAATTAATGTAGGACAAGGAGGTGTGTTATGAAAAGAGAGAATTACATGACTATTTTAATAGTCATATGCATATTTTCTTACTTTATGATGATAAATACCGGTATGACTGCAGCAGCAGAAGATAAACAAAATTATTACAAATTATCACAGGAACCAATAATAAAATCATATATTCATGATTACAAAGATTCATTCATTCTTGAAAAAAAATTAATTAGATATACACAAGCTGTGACGGGATTAGAATACGACCATTGTCAATTTCTTATTGAAGAAAGCAAGGAAAGCTACGTAGACCCGTTTATTGTATTGGGTTTAATAAAAAGAGAAAGCAGTTTTAATCCCAATGCCATAGGAGTAGAAGGTGAGTTGGGTCTAGGCCAGCTTATGGAAAATACAGCTGAGATTATTGCAGAAAATTTAGGATATTCATATAATCATGAGATGCTTTTAAACCCGGAATTTAATATAAAACTTACCATTGCACAGCTTAAATATCTTAACAGAGTTTACAATAAGGACATGCATAAGGCTCTCACTGCATACAACAGGGGGCAGCAAGGACTTGAAAACTATTTAGCATCAAATGATAAAAGAGGTGTAAGTGATTATTCTTCGAAAGTTTTACAATTTGCATCCATTTATAAAGAAGAATTTGAGAATTTAAAGAATTGATTAAAGCAATTGATAATTTTAATAATTAATTGTATAATTGAATCGCAGTTAATACTGCGGATTCTTTTTTTGGGGAGAATATATGCAATATAGAATAAACGAGCTGCTAAATTTCTGCTTTGATGATACAGACAGTATTGAGTTTCAGATTTTTTTGATTACATTAAAATGTCTCATACCATATGAAGATAATATAGGATGCCTTTTTGATAAAGAGAGGTACAAAAAGGAAATTGAGTTATTTGCACATTATATGAATGGCAATGATGAAACAATTGATTATTGGCTGCAAAATAAGAAGCCGTCAAATATGAATGATGAACTTTTAGAATTTAAAATATTTCCAATAGTGTTATCAAACACTGTGTGGGAAAATTTAATCGATGAGGTTATGAAAGTAGTTTTATTCTACACATTAAATAAAAATACCATATTAAATGCTTTGTTAATTTCATCTGCAATTTATGAATTTATGAATAACGCTGAAATCGAAAGCATTGAGGAAGTATCTAAGGAAAGACTTATAAATCTTTCAATCAAATGCTTTTTAGCAAAAAATCAAATAGAAACAGATAAGAATTACATAATTGATTTTGAAAAAGAAAGAATAAAAATGATTGCTGAGCCTATGTTGTTTGGTGTTAATAATATTAACAACAACAAGGTATTAAACTATATATTTGAAAAGAAAGCTGCAATTGATAATGAATTGGTATCTTCAAGCGATAATAGCTTAAAACATTTAAACGAAAACAACTCGGACATATTAAACAACTTTTCAAAATATTTGTACAAACTTAGAAAAGGTTCAATAAGC
>Ga0172382_10010441_pt1 | contig 12453 bp, 12 predicted proteins | sample Leawel138RmetaG_FD_122245 | JGI IMG/M metagenome (GOLD analysis project Ga0172382, IMG submission 122245) | Leachate microbial communities from a municipal landfill in Southern Ontario, Canada - Leachate well 138R metaG | ecosystem: Engineered > Solid waste > Landfill > Unclassified | place...
GTATCATCAGATCCAAAACCTACGATATGTTTAATAATCGTATGATCATTATCCGCTTTAAAATGATTAGATGTAGATGTTTCATAATACTCTCGATCTTCATAGACAAAATAACTTGCTTTAGGATATACAACATATCCACCGATCATTAATATCCCTATAATACTAAGTAGTAATAAAATAAACTTCAAGATTATATGCCTCCAACATTGTATTAGATGACTATTACAGCTATATACAATCATTATACCTTTAAGTTTTTAAAACAAACATAAAATTATAAATACTATCGTTTAACCTAGTGACTAACAATTGATTGATATATTGATCAAATAGATCATGCCATTTGTATCTTTTCATACGTCCATTCTTTTTTTATATAAAGAAAACGCCATCAAAATGATGGCGCTTGTACTATAAATTAGTTTTCTACAATCAATTCAACATTAGGACTTGCAGATTGATAAAGGGGCATATAACTTGTTTCTTATCTTCTCTTTATGGTATTTAGATTATAAATGAAGTTTTATATTGCATCCATTATATTTTTAGCATATACTTGATAGCCTTCACTATTTAAGTGAATGCCATCTGCTGTATATGCTGAATTTAAATAGCCTTTATCATCTAATAGACAATCAAATAATTGGATATACTGTTTTGTTTGATTATCTAAATATGTTTTTATTTTATAATTTAATGCTTTTAACTCACCGTTGGTGCGTCCACCAATGAAATTCTTTTTATATAGTTTGTGATTTTCACTAACAACAGGTGTTGTAGAAAGATAATATATTTTTGTTTTGGGATACTTTTTTTCTATAATATCTAAAAGATCAATCACTTGCTTAAATGCTTCATCAACACTAGATTCCAATAATACAAGGTCATTAGAACCAATTGATATGAATATATTTTTAGGTTCTAATAAGCCAAAGATGGTATCTAAGTGCTTTCTTACAAACATAGTTGTTGCGCCTGCAACACCTCTGTTTATGCTGTCAAGTTCTGGTAAATACTTACCTAAATTCATAAATTCTATCATTGAATCCCCGATAAATAGATTTTCAACTTCGACTTGTTTATTTAAGTTATCATTTTCATATCTAACTAAAACTTTTGCAGTCGCATTTTCAATCATTTTTCTCAAACCTTTAAGTGCTTCTTTTGTGAGTTTCATCGCATAAAATCCTCGCTTCTTTTCAGTAGCAATATTATAACACCTAGAACACATTATCTGGTTTAAGTGCTTAATTATGGTATAATCTCTATAAATAGCATCACGATTTTAAGGAGGAACAACATATGAAAAACTACTTATTAGATGATACTTCATTCATTTTACAGTTTAATAGAATACCTTGTAATAATGAATCAGACATTTTATCATCCAGACCTTTTCAATTAATTTTAAGACGTTACTTAAGCTATGTTAAGGACTTAGAAAATTCAGATTATAAATGGATTGTAAAGATGAAACAAAAAGAACTGATCTCAATTTATAAAGCACTACTGGTGTGGCCATATGAAGAAGTGGTCTTGCGTGTAGCAGCACTGAGTCATAAACTGAATCGATACCACTTCTTCTTATTTACAGAAGACTTTTATAATTACTGGAGAAAGTTAGAACGTTATGGTTTTTTAAGTAGAACCCGTTTTGATAATGATAAGTCAATGAATAAACGTATTATTAATACATCAGAAGACTTTTCAAATTTAGTTCTAAATCTATATAGAACGATATCTGAAAAGATACTGGATAGAAGTTTTCACTTAATTAGACAACTACCTGCGGGTACACAAGCAAACCTATCACTTGTATCTAATCCATGGACTTATGATGCACCTTATACCAAACTTACAGATAATAAATTTGTTACAGGCATTGTCATTACACCACCTTTAATGATTTACTCAAAAGCAAACACTAGAAAAGGTTTATTTAAACCCTTAGATCATAATCCACTAGAAAACATCAACATCAATAAAAACAATTATGTTGTTGTTGCAATCAAGGTTGGACCATTTTTAACTTATGCATATATTCATAACAAGTTTATGAAATATGCAGTGACCTTAGGCTCACTATTTGAAATGGCAGCCTTTGATGAATATAAAGACAAAAAGCCAGATTTAATTTATGTTTATGGTATTGATGAAGAACAATATGATGGCACATACTTCCATGATGAAAAAAATGACATTTATGCTGGTTTTGTCAGCATCAATGACAAAAACGATTATTTTGGTTATGTCAAAAAGATGTTGTTAACATTACATAATGTTAAGATGATCAATGAAAAGAAACTACCCATTCATGGTGCCATGTTTAGATTACAACTTAAAGGTGGTCAAACTAAAAATGTTGTTATCATCGGAGATAGTGGTGCTGGTAAATCAGAAACGATTGAATCCTTAAGAGTTGTCGGTGAAGGTAAAGTCACATCGATTGAAATTATTTATGATGACATGGGTACCTTTGACTATAAAGATGGCAAGGTTGTAAGTTTTGGTACTGAAATTGGCGCTTTTGTTAGATTAGATGACCTAGACCAAGGCTATGCCTATAAACAGATTGATAGAGCGGTATTCTTAAACCCTAATAAGACAAATGCTAGGGTTGTACTGCCTGCTGCTGATTATGATTTTGTCATGAAAGACCATAAAGTAGATCTACTACTTTATGCCAATAACTATGATGAAGAAAAATCAGGCCTTGAAATATTTAGTGATATAGAAATGGCAGCTAAAGTCTTTGAAGAAGGTAAACGTAAAGCTAAGGGTACTACAAGTGAGGTGGGTATGACATCAACTTATTTTGCAAATCCATTTGGTCCAGTACAACATGAAGCTTTAACCCAACCATTAATTGATGATTACTTTAAAAAGTTAAAAGATACAAACATACCAGTTGGTATGATCTATACAAGACTTGCGATTGATGGTTATGAACAAAAAGGGCCGCAAGAAGCAGCGCTTAAATTATTGGAGTATTTAATTAAATAACACGTAAATAATAAGCATCTGTCAAATTCGCTTGGCAGATGCTTATTTTATTGTTCGTCTTTTTAGTTTAAAATAGTTTGTCGTCTCAATTGTGATGCTAACAATGAAACATGCAAATAAAACACTGGAAAAATCAATAAGTACATCTAATACTTCACCACTTCTGCCATCAACAAATAGTTGAACTGTCTCGTCTAGAATTGCTGTAAACAAACCGTGTATGAGTACCATAGCTATTAATTTGACACTTTTAAAGTATTTAGCATATATGATATACCAAAATACCCTAAGCAAGAAAAACTCTGTAAAATGAGCCATCTTTCTAATAATAAAGCTAAATGTTTGAACATCTATTTAAATACCTAAATTTAAAATGAAAGGATATATGACATCTACAATCAATCCGCTTTGTTCTCTAGATAAACTTGCAGGTAAAAGTGATTGGGTTAAAATGATGATATGTATTATAATCCCTAATAGTATAAATACTTTATGTTTCATTTTAAACTTAGTCCTCTATATATATTCTTTCAATTCTTTGTCCAATATGACAAAGTAATTCATATTCGATTGTTTCTATATTAAAGATGAAATCACCAACACTTTGATAAGCATCTAGTGATTGACCAAATATAATCACCTCATCAAAAACTTCTAATTTGATATTTGAAACATCAATCATTAAAACATCCATACTAATACGTCCAACAATTGGTACTTTTTTACCCTGAACAAGTACATAGGCATTATTAGATAGTCTTCTATATATACCATCTGCATAACCTAAATTAACAACAGCAATTTGCATCGATGATTTAACCTCAAATGTATTACCATAACCAATATAATCCCCTTGATTTAAATTTTTCAAATGGATGATATACCCTTTAAGTGTCATCACTGGTTTTGGTAAAAAGTTTTGATGGTCATAGACGGCAATACCATATGATAATAATCCAACCCGGACCATATCTAAATGACTTTTTTTATAGCGCATGGTTGCAGCACTATTGGCTGCATGCGCTAAACCATAATCTATATGGTTTTCTTTTAAAGTTTTAATTAGTGAATTAAAAAGTTCTAGCTGGTTCATGGTATATGATTTATCCTCATCTGCAGCAGCAAAATGCGTATAAATCCCTTTTATACTTAAACGAGTATTATTTTTAATTAATTGAATGATTTCAACTGTAGGTTGAATATCCAATAAATCATGTACATAAAATCCATGTCTTGAAATACCTGTATCTATTTTAATGTGTGCTTTTAATTGACCCTTAAATGGTGCATTTTCTAATAGGTTATCTAAACGAGATATGGTAATGGTTAAATCATTATCATAGGCAAGTTTCATTTGACTTTTTGGTACTTCACCAAGGATTAAGATTTCACCTAAAACATTATTTTGACGTAATTCTAATGCTTCACTTAAAGTTGCAACTCCAAAATTAAAAATACCAATTTTATTTGCGTATTTTGCCATAGTTACGGCACCATGCCCATAGGCATTGGCCTTTATAATGAGCATGAGTTTGGTATCATGACCAATTAGTTTTTTAATATTTTCTATATTATATTTATAATTTTTAAGTGAAATAATGCTTTTAGGTTGATATTTCAAAGTTAGATCTCCTTATGATTTACTTTTTCTTGATTTTATGTGGAAAATTTGATTGTCTATTTTGAAAGTTAATAACTTTTTTATTTATGATATGCCCATGCTTGATATCTATTGATTTTTCAAGTGTTGTAGAACCTTCAAAGGTATCATGCGCGATCACATATTTTAAATAAGGTATGAGTGCACCACTTATTTCATAAGATGCTGCTTCAAAAAAGTGTGATGGTGCATGATCTACTGCATAATAAATGAATTTATCAGTTTTAATGATTGGTTGTTCAAAGGTTGTAGGCTTTGCAAAGTCAAAGCCCATACCTTCATCACAACTCACATCAATAATCATAGGATTTTTTTCTGTGATATCACTACTATTTAAAAACATCATAGGTTTTGTTGGATTTCGTAAGACAGCATTTACGATGATATCGTAACGGAGTAACGTATGTGCTGCTAAATTACTTTCTATCATTACTTTGCTATCATTAAATGTATAGGTCTTGTACTTAATGTTTTTGAGTGCACCAACAGGTTCAAATTTACTTCTTTTTGAAAACACTGTAATGTCTATTGCACCTAAACCTAAAAGTGCTTGAATAGCACCTCTTGCAACAGCACCAAATCCTAATACAGCTATTTTTGGTGTGGTCCATAAATACCTGCTGTGAGTCCTTCTAGTGAAAAAAAGTGATTGACTGCAGCGTATCCTGCCAGTTCATTGTTTCTGGCAAATACATGTCCTTCTTTAACATCTAAATGATACTTAAACATATTTGCAAATGCAATCAATGTTAATTGATTACAAATTGCAATATCTGTAATATCATAATTTTAAACCGAATGGGTCCAACCCCATATGGTTTGTCCTTTTCTAAAATATTTATAATCTTCACTATCTGATTTAATTAAAATAACTACATCACACACTTTAAATATGTCTTTACGGGATAATATTTGAACTGGATGTTTGACTTTATCTAGATTTGGATAACCCACTTCAAAATATAGACTATTTAGTTCATTTTTTGAAAGTTCATTTAAATGTTTCCAGTATAAAGAATAACGCTTTTCATGCGCTTTAAATGATTTCCATAAGACACCAATTTTCATATGAAGTCCTCCTAAAAAACTTAGTTTGTCATAAATATTTTTTATAGGTTTATTTTATCATTTTATAGAGCATAAGTCTAAATGCCTATAAATTAATGTTTTGTCTTATACCTATGATTTTTAAATATGAAATGAAAATGCCAAGTTGGAGCTTAACCAACTTGGCATATACGTTCTAACTTATAGTTTAAGTTATTCTTTTTTAGGTTTTGGTTTAATTAAATACTTAGAATAATCTTCTTTCGTGACTTGACGGGATCTGGCAATAGCAAATCCATTATTTGGTATATCTTTAGTAACAGTTGACCCTGCTGCAATAAAGACGTCATTACCAATGTTTATTGGTGCAATGAGGTTTGTATTACATCCAATAAAGACATTATCTCCGATAATGGTTTTATGTTTTAATTTACCATCATAATTGACTGTAATTGATCCACAACCAAAGTTGACGTTTTCTCCAACTTCAGAATCCCCTATATAGGCAAGGTGACTTGCTTTTGTTTCATCACCTGTTTTTGACTTTTTAACTTCAACAAAATTACCAATACGATTATTGGTACCAATATCAGCATGATCTCTTAGGTGAGCAAATGGTCCAACTGTTGTGTTTGCTCTAACGATACTATCATAGATTAAACTATGTCTCACAACAACATTTTCATGTATTTGTGAGTTATGTATTTCTGTATTAGGTCCAACAACTGCACCACTTCTGATGATAGTATCACCAGTAATGGTTGTATTTGGGTTTATTGTAACACCTGGTTCTATAATGACATTATGCCCTACTGTTATGGTTTCAGGGTTAATCATAGATACACCATTAATCATATGGTCTTTATTAATGTATTCTCTTAAATACTTTTCTGCTTTACTTATGGCATATAAATCATTCACACCCATAGCAAGTGAATTATTCTTGATGGTATAAGACCCTACTTTGTAGTCTTTTTTCATCATTTCTACCATATCTGTAATATAGTATTCACCTTTAACATTATCATTATCTAAATTTTTTAATAATGAAAAGAACTTCTTATTATTCACAATGTAAATGCCTGTATTCACTTCTTTAATACGTTTTTCAAAATCATTAGCATCTTTATGTTCTACAATACGTTGGATTAAACCTTGTTCGTTACGAATAATGCGTCCATAACCCTCTGGATCATCATAATACGCTGTAACGACTGTAAAGTCGTTACCATTTTCTTCGTGTACTGCAAACATTCTATCAATGGATTTATACCATATTAGTGGAACATCACCTGGCATAATAAATGTATTACCCTCTAACTTAGAAAGTACTGGTGCAGCCATTAAGGCTGCATGGCCAGTACCTAGTTGTTCTTCTTGGTAAACATATTTTGCTCTAGATTTTATAATATCTTCAACAACTTTTCTTTTATACCCTAAGACAAGATAAATGTCTTCAACACTAGATTTTTCTATATTTTCTACAATATACTCTATCATAGGTTTCCTTAAAATCGGAAAAGCCACTTTAGGTATATCAGACTTCATACGGGTCCCCTTACCCGCTGCTAAAACTAATGCATAATTTTTCATTACTTTGTTCTCCCTAGTTTTGTGATTTCATTAACTAGTAAGTTCATGTTACTTTCTAGTTTAGAAATATCTTTACAACTTATTGTAACACGAACTAAGGGTTCTGTCCCACTAGGACGAACTAGTAATAATGAATCATCCGTTAAATCTTTTTTTACATCCTCAATCAATTTTATGATTGAAGGATGTTTAAGAACTTCTTTGTTGACATCTTTAATGTTAACCATTTGTTGGGGATACATTTCTACTTCTTTGGTATAGTCTTTAAGATTCATTTGGTTTTCTGTTAAGGTTTTAATTAAATACATACCAGCAAATAAACCATCACCAGATGGTAGTAAATCATTTATAATGATGTGCCCTGAGTTTTCACCACCAATACTGTAATCATTAGCCATGATGGCTTCTGATACGTATTTATCGCCTACTGGTGTTTGAATAACTTTAATACCTAATGTTTTAAATGCACTAATAATTCCTGGATTACTCATTTGTGTAAGGACGACTGTATTTTTTTTTAGTTTTCCAATAGATTTTAAGTACTTTGCTATGATGTAGACAATCATGTCTCCATCATATAAAGTACCCTCATTATCTACTACAAGTAGTCTATCACCATCACCATCAAAAGATAAACCAATATCTGATTTATGTAGTTTCATTGCTTCTTTAATAGATCCAAGATAAGTAGATCCTACATTGAGGTTGATGTTTAAACCATCTGGTTTGTCACCTATTTGATAACTTTGTGATGCATAACGTTCTATAACTTTTTTTGCAATCTTAAATGTGGCACCATTTGCCGTATCATAAGTAATCTTTAGATCTGTTTGAGGTATATTTAAATCATTATATACTTTAGTATAAATAGACTCTACTTCATCAGTAACTGTAATAGAACCAAAAATATCAGAGCGTTTTATGGATGATTCATCCATAAAACTTTCTAATGATAGTTCTTCTTCATCAAGCATCTTATACCCAGACTTAATAACCTTAATACCATTATCAGTATATGGGTTATGTGATGCAGTAATCATTACACCTATAATGTCTTTAACTTTAGAGTAGTATGCAACCATAGGGGTTGATACAACACCTGAAATTAAAACATCAACACCTGCAAGTGCTGCACCATAAGCAACCCCATAGCAAAGCATATCCGATGATTGTCTGGTGTCTTGACCTATGATGATCTGTTTCGGATTAAATTTTTTAGCGATGGCTTGACCGAGTTTGAAAGCTAGATTTGAATTTAATTTCTCAAATGCAATACCACGTATTCCGTCAGTACCGAAATATTTTTTTTTCATAATATTCTCCCCTGTATTTAAAAAAGATAGTATAGATATTATACTATCTTCCCACTATATTTATCGACTAATTTGAACAAATGTTTTTATTAAATTAGTTACTCTGTCAATTTCTTCTAGTGTAATATATGGATGAATTGGTATAGAAAGTACAATATCACATAGTTTAGTAGAAACAGGATAGTCATCATCATTATTGCTCAAATAACTGAAAGCCTTTTGTTGATGCATAGTTTTTGTATAATAAATTAAACTAGGAACATCATTATCTTTGAGATATTTTTGAAGACCATCTCTTTCAGATTTTGAGGTTAATTTAATAGTATATTGGGCAAAGCTAGAGTAGTATCCTTCAGGAATAACCGGAGTAATAACAAATCTATTTAATCTTTCAGTATACAGTTCATATGCCTTATTAACATCAGTTAGTTCATGATTGATAAAAGCGTCCATTTTGACATCTAATATTGCAGCTTGAATTGTATCTAACCGTGAGTTTACACCAATTCGTATATTATCATATTTATCTTCCTTACTCTTCCCATGAACTTTTAAGGATTCTAAAAGTGATGCTAATTTATCATTGTTAGTGAAAATTGCTCCACCATCCCCATAACATCCTAATGGTTTAGCAGGGAAAAATGAAGTCGTTGCTGCATCACCAAAACTACATGCCTTTTTGCCTTTAAATTCTGCACCAAATGCTTGTGCAGCATCTTCTAGAACCAATAAATTATATTTTTTCGCTATTTTTTCTAACCCATCATAATCAGCTAGTAAACCGAATAAATCTACCGATATAATTACTCTCGGTTTTAGATTGCCTTCATCTATCACTTTCTTAATTTGCTGTTCTAGATGTTCAATTTCAATGTTAAATGTATCAGGATAAACATCAACAAAAATCGGTGTTGCACCTACGTATGATACTACTTCTGCAGTTGCGAAAAATGTATAGTTTGGAACAAAAACAGCGTCACCTTGACCTATACCCCACGCTTGAAGAACCAAAGATAAAGCATCTGTACCATTACCACATGAGATACAGTGTTGAACTCCTACATATTTAGCCATTCTTTCTTCTAAATTTTTAACTTGACTACCACTAATAAAGTTTGCTTCAATCATTACTCTTTTGACCGCTCTATCAAACTCATTTTCATATTTTAAGTATTGCTTTTTAAGATCTCTAAATTCCATAATAGTCCTATCTAATTGATTTTATAAAATCAATAAATTTTCTATGATCAATAGCAAAGTTTCCTGTTACTGTTTGATCATCACCTACATTAGTTGTTACCACAGAGCCTAAGGATACTTTAACCCGATTACCAATATTTATCCCATTACTTATTACAGCATTAATACCTAACCAACAGTCTTGGCCAACAACAGTTCTCCCGCCGAATTTTACTCCAGCAGTAATTAAAGTTCTTTCTCCGATTTGACAATCATGGGCAATATGTACAAAATTGTCTATTTTTACATCCTTATTAATTAAAGTAACTCCACCAAAGACACCTTTATCAATACAACAATTATGTTGTATTTCGACATTATTTTCAATCACCAATTTACCACCAGTTTTTACGGAAATAATTGTGGATCCATCATTCATAAACTGAAATCCCGAGGTCCCTAAAATTGAACCTGATCTAATAGTTACATTATCTTTAATTGTTACTCCTTCATGAATTATAACACCGGGCTCAATGAAACAATTTTTACCAATTTCAACATTGTTCTTTGATAAGAAGGATTCTTTAGAAACAAAACTTGAACTATCTATCTTATTTTTTTGTAAAGGATAGTAGAATCTAGAATCAACTAAATAATTATGAATAACATAATAATCCCTTTTGGGATTGGCAGATACTATAATACCCAGATTACTATCTTTTAAACGACTCGAAATTAATTCTGTGGTTATAACTGCTGTTATATTTTTATTGTTTAATACAGAATCTAAATATTTTTCATCATTTAAATAACTAAAAACTCCTTTTTTAATAAATAATGATGTAGCCATGCCTAATTGATTGAAATCAGCATCCTTCATCAGCACGAGTGTACTAAACTCATCTACTATTTTTTTTAATCTCATTTAATCACCTACTTAAAATGCATTGTTGAGATATTTTTAAGAGGTAGTTTTACTTTCTTACCTTCTTTTGCTGATTTATAAATCGCAAGTACAAGTTCAAGAGCATTTCGCCCATCTAAGGCTGTAACATATGGTTGAGTTTTACTATTGATTGCATTTATAACATCCGCATATAATGGATTATGACCAAAGCCATAAACTGTTGGAGGATTCTCATGATATTTTAATTTAACTTCTTCAGCGTTATCTAGGTTGTCTTGAAACATCCATTCTTCTATGATATTCACAGATTTTCCACCAGCCTTAATAGTTCCTTTTTCACCAAAAATATACAATGTTTCTTCTAAATTTATAGGATAAACATTGGTTGTACCTTCAATTATACCGTAAGAACCGTTTTTAAATTTTATTAAACCGATACCTAAATCTTCAGCTTCAATATATGGGTGATTTACATTATCTGTATAAGCGAAAACTTCCTCAATATTGTTCCCCATCATCCATCTTAATAAATCAATATTATGTATACATTGATTCATCAATGCCCCGCCGTCTTGTTCCCATGACCCTCTCCAGGGTGCTTGTGTATAATATTCTTTACCTCTATTCCATCTTATATGTGCTGTACCATAGAATAGTTTTCCGAATCTATTTGTTTCCATTGCTTCTCTAATCTTTTGAATTGATTTATTAAATCTATTTTGATGGCATGCGCTTACTACAACATTATGTTTTTTTGACAGACTAATAATTTCATCCGCATCATCTAAAGATAGAGCAATAGGTTTTTCGATAATTAAGTTTATACCTTCTTTAATACAATCCATTGCAACGGAAGCATGATTTCCGCTTTCTGTAGCTATCGCTATCAAAGTAATATCTTCTTTACTAATCATTTCTTTATAATTATGATAAATTTTTGTGGTGGATGGTAAACCAAAATCTATAATTAATTTTTCAGCTTTAGATGACTCCAAATCACAAAGGGCAACGATTTCAAGTTTATTCAAAATTGCTGCAGAAATGTGATTTGGTGATATTCTGCCACACCCTATTAGTGCATACTTCATACTATGTACCTCCCAATTTTATAGTAACTCTATATTATTTCTATCTTTTACGTTTTTCATTGCATTTTTTGTGTCAAAAACAAATTTAGCGTTATTTTGCACAAAATTATAATCAACATTTGTGTGGGATGTTGTAATTATCACTAAATCCGACGACCTTATTAGTGATGCTGTTAATCTACTTTCTCCAAATTTCACTTTGCCATGCTCTCTATATTCATTTATATATGGATCGTAAAATGATACATCAGCCCCTAGTTTTTCAAGTTCATTTATTACTCTAATTGCAGGACTCTCTCTGTAATCTTCAACATCTTGCTTATAGGCTATACCTAATATCAATATTTTTGAGTTATTCATTGCTTTGTTAACTTTATTTAGTATTTTCATACTTCTCTCTGCACAATATTCTGGCATTCTATCATTTATCATCATAGATGATTCTATCATAGAAGTATGAAATCCGAATTCTCTTGCTTTCCAAGAAAGGTAATAAGGATCAAGCGGAATACAATGGCCACCTAAACCTGGCCCAGGATAAAACGCCTGAAATCCGTAAGGCTTTGATTTCGCGGCATCTATTACTTCCCAAATATCGATATTCATCTTGTGAGCAAGTATTGCTAATTCATTTATTAATCCAATGTTTATATTTCTATA
>Ga0172382_10010443_pt1 | contig 12451 bp, 11 predicted proteins | sample Leawel138RmetaG_FD_122245 | JGI IMG/M metagenome (GOLD analysis project Ga0172382, IMG submission 122245) | Leachate microbial communities from a municipal landfill in Southern Ontario, Canada - Leachate well 138R metaG | ecosystem: Engineered > Solid waste > Landfill > Unclassified | place...
ATCTGGTTGCGCAAGGTCATGCGCGTTGTTGTTGAAGACCCGGACAAGATCGAAAGCCAGCTTGGCCTGCCGGTGTACGCGACCGTACCGCACAGCAAGAAGGAAGTGGCGCTCACAAAAACCATCAGATCCAGCCGGGCAGAGGCGATGGCGCTCCTGGCCGTGATCGACCCCGACGACGATGCAATAGAGAGCCTGCGCAGCCTGCGTACCACCCTGCACTTTGCCTTGATGGACAGCACACACAGCTCAATCATGATTTCTGGCGCCAGCCCAGGCGTGGGCAAGAGCTTTATCGCCCGTAACCTGGCGGCGGTGCTGGCACAGACCGGCAAGACCGTTGCGCTGGTCGATGGCGACTTGCGCAGGGGCCATCTGCACAAGGAGTTTGGTGCCCCGCGCGACGGCGGCGTCTCCGAATTCATCAGCGGCTCGATGCCACTCGCAGAGGTCGTGCGCAGCACCCCGGTGCCCGGCCTCTCCCTGATTACAACAGGCCATCGTCCCCCGAACCCATCCGAGTTGCTCATGCACCCCAGGTTTGGCGAGTTGGTTGAACGTCTTGGCAAGGACTTCGACATCGTCATTATCGATGCCCCGCCAATTCTCGCGGTCTCCGACGCAATCATCATCGGGCGTCAGGTCGCGGCCACGCTGATCGTTGCGCGTGCCGGCCAGCATCCTATGGGAGAGCTGGAGCAAACCGTAAAGCGCTTTGCGCAGGCTGGTGTCGGGGTAAAGGGCTTTGTGTTTAACGACTACGACGTAAGTCGCCAGCGCCACAGATATGGTTACGGTGGCTACGTCTATCAGTACAAGTACAAGTAGCGCGTGTAGTGCCTGATATCAAATGTGGATCTATCCGACGTCAGGCCGCATTGATCACAGAAATTGGTTTGGTTAGAGGCTGAAATGAAAATCACGGTAATTGGTTCCGGCTATGTTGGCCTTGTTTCGGGCGCCTGTATTGCAGACGTAGGCAACGAGGTGCTTTGTCTTGACGTTGATCCGAGGAAAATCGAAATTCTCGAATCCGGTGGCATCCCGATTCATGAGCCGGGGCTTGAAGAGGTCGTACGGCGGAACGTGGCGGCCGGAAGGTTGAGCTTCACCACCGACGTGGTACGTGCGGCAAAGTTTGGTGAAGTTCAGTTCATCGCGGTCGGTACGCCGCCCGACGAAGACGGTTCCGCTGATCTTCAGTATGTACTTGCTGCCGCGCGCAACATTGGCAAGCACATGGACGAGTACACCGTGGTCGTCGATAAATCGACTGTCCCCGTCGGCACCGGCGACAAAGTCAAAGCCGCAATCGCAGAAGAGCTCACTGCGCGCGGCGTGGAAATCCCGTACAGCGTCGTCTCGAATCCGGAGTTCCTTAAAGAGGGGGCTGCACTGGAGGACTTCATGCGGCCAGACCGCATCGTGGTCGGCACCAGTGACGATCGCGCGCGCGAGGTGATGCGCGAGCTCTACTCGCCCTTCCAGCGCAGTCATGACAAGCTGGTTTTCATGGATGTTCGCTCGGCAGAGCTGACCAAGTATGCTGCGAACGCCATGCTTGCCACCCGCATCAGCTTCATGAACGAACTTGCCAATCTGGCAGAACGCCTCGGAGCCGATATCGAACTTGTTCGCCAGGGCATGGGCTCAGACCCCCGCATTGGCTGGCACTTCCTGTACAGCGGCTGCGGCTACGGTGGTTCGTGCTTCCCCAAGGACGTAAAGGCGCTGATTCGAACCGCAGCCGACCATGGTTATGACCTCAAGGTGTTGAACGCAGTCGAGGACGCCAACGAGCTTCAGAAGCTCGTACTGATCGAAAAAATCGAAAAGCGTTTTGGAAAAGATCTCGCCGGCATGCGCTTTGCCATGTGGGGACTTGCATTCAAGCCCAACACCGACGACATGCGCGAGGCGCCTTCCCGCGAAATCATCAAGGAACTCGCGGCACGAGGAGCCAGGGTCGTTGCCTACGACCCAGTAGCCATGCCTGAGGCTGAGCGAATTTTTGGTAACGAGCCTGCACTCTCATTTGCAGGACGCCCGAAAAGCGCATTGGATGACGCCGACGCGTTGATCATCGTTACTGAATGGAAGGAGTTCAGAAGTCCCGACTATGAGGCAATATGCGGGCGGCTCCGCCACCCGGTTGTCTTTGATGGTCGGAATATGTATGACCCGAAGGTGATGCGGGACGCAGGTATTGAATATTTCGCGATCGGCCGCGGTTAGCACCGTGGTTGCCGTTATTTCGCTTAAATGGGGTGGGTAGTGTGAGGAAAACGCTATCCAAACTGCTGGTGCCGCTCGCCATACTTGCCGCAAACGCGGCAAGTCTGTTGATTCAGGTATTCATCCCTCAGTTCCTTGGGCCTGATGAGTATTCTCATTTTACGGTCCTGTGGTCCTATGGGCAGCTGTTCGTCGTAATTTTCTTCGAATGGATGCGGTCATCAGTACTTCGTTTCTCGGAAGGTGCTGACATTGAGCTCGCATCAAGGCGTCGCCGCTTTCTGATGGGGGCGTATCTGACGACGGCCGCATTTCTGCTTGGGATTGCCCTTCTTGCCTACGCGTTAGGCGAAATCTGGCCGATTGCGGTCTGGATTTCAATTGCATTGGTCTATTCTGTTTGCCAAGGGCTTTTCGACGCTACTCAGGTCCTTTCGCGGGCGCGATTTGAAAATCGAAAATTCGCACTATCGTGGATGAGTCGCAGTGTGCTTGGCCTCCTCGGCGCGATCGGATTCGCCTATCTATCGGGGAGCGGGAGTTATGCCGTGATAGGGATGGCACTCTCGTTCTCGATAACCGTGTTGGTATTCAATTTCCAGTATATATGGCGCTTACGATTCGACGGCCTTCATGACCACGAATCACGGAGATTTCTTTTTGGATATGGTGCGTTTCTTGCGATTACGTCGTCCGTAACAGCACTCTTTCCCGCCCTTACGAGAACAGCTGCACTTTCGGGCCTTGGCGCTGAGGAGGCGGGCGGGCTTCTCTTTGCACTGGATCTGACACAGAGAACGATCTCTGCTTTGGGCATGGCCGTCAATCTCGTTGTGCTCCAGCGATCGATTCGCGCTGCTGAATTCGAGAGTAGCGAAAGCAAACAAAACAAGTTGCGCGAACAGATGGCCTTGGTTGCGGGGTTGATTCTTCCCGCAGGGCTAGGGTTCTATCTAATTCAGGATTCAATCTCTCTGTTAGTGGTTCCAGATGCGTATCGCGTAACCTACCTCGAGAGTATCTTAGGAGCTTGCTTCTGTGCCGCATTGGTTTCATTCCGGTCGTACGGAATTGACACTCTATTTGTTGTGGCAGGTAAATCAAGAAATTCGATTATCGGACCGTCGGTTTCATTGATCAGCACCTTAAGCACCATATTTCTATGGGGCGAGATTTTCTCGTATACGGCAAAGCATATCGTTATTTCAATGATGCTCGGCCTGTCCTTGGGTACCTTGGCGACAGTGATTAGTGCAAGAAGACAGGTAACGGTAGTGTGGCCTCTGAAGGAATTTTTGATTGTTCTTCTTGCATGCCTTGCGATGTACTTGGGCGTAGGGTTGGTCGCAATAGATCCCGGGTTGAAGAAAATCATCGTGGATATCATTATTGGCGGGACTGCCTACACTACAGTACTTATTGCGTTGAATTTCGTAGATATTAGAAAACGGGTTTTTAGATTCTGATCAATGGTGACGACATGAAGAAAGTAATCAAGACGTACTACGCGAATCTCCAGAATATGGGTGACCTCCTTAACGAACTTTTGATTCGAGATGTATTCAATCAGGAGTTGAAGCGTCACAATCCAGCAAGCTCAGAGTTGAGCTGCATTGGTAGTGGAATGGATTGTTTTATGTCCTCGAATCGGGTCTACCCTGCGTGGTATTCCATGGCGTTAAGAGCAAGATCGATGTTTACTCCATGGGAGAATAACGTCTGGTGCACTGGCTTCATCTTCAAAGAAACACAGGACCGTCCATTTATCCGCAAGATGAATTTCCGGGCGGTTCGTGGCGAAATGACCAAAAGTCGAGTGGAAAAAATCATCGGAAAGAAACTCGATATTCCGACTGGTGATGGTGGGATTCTGGCGCCTTACCTCTTCTCTAAGCCAATTCCGAAAAAACATGCGGTAGGCGTTATTGCTCATTTTCATGAGCAGGAGCACCCCGCATTCAAACGTGTTCTGGAACCCCACAAGGACTCCGTATTTATCAATCTGAGAGACGATCCGTTAACTGTCGTTAGGCAGATTGCCGAATGTGAGATTGTGATTTCGAGTAGCCTGCATGGCCTTATCGTCGCAGACTCGTTCGGGATCCCCAGTCAGTGGATTGAGGTTACCGATGTGCTTAAGGGCGACGGTTTCAAATTTTACGACTACTACTCCGCTTTTGGTGTGGTTCCCACGCCTATCCTTATGGGCGATGCTTCCGTTCCTGCACCGACGGTTAATCATGTAATTGACAATTACAAGATCGATCGAAACCTGATGCTTGATAAACAGAAGCAAATCTACAACGCGTTCCCATTTAGGGCTTGAGGGTCTTGCAGCTATGAAGAAGGTTCTGTTTCTGTGCAATCGTTACCCGAATACATTGACGCCCACCAGGCATGTTTTTGTCCAAAAATTGGTATGGGCTTTGGCGGACAAAGGTGTCGAGTGTACAGTTATTGCTCCGGTCCCGGTTAATCAGTATGTTGGAAGCTTCTTCAAGCAGCCAGTCGAGGCGACGGAGCGATCGCCTGGTGGTGCATTAATTCGACTCCATTTTCCACGATATTTCACATATGGCCAGCGTGAGATTGGCAGTCTTTCGACATCTCGATTAACGGTCGGTGCCTTTCACTCGGTCGTTAAGAGGACCATTGCTAATCACGGCCTGAAGTTCGATGCAGTCTATGGTCACTTTCTCGTCCCGGCAGGGATTGTCGCATCGAGAGTTGGGCGAGAATATGGAGTTCCTGCATTCGCAGCCTATGGGGAGGCCACGCCGCGAGACCCCATAGTTTACGGCTTGAGCCGATTACGCAACGAACTTCAGAGCCTGGCGGGTATTGTTTCAGTATCAACCGAGAACAAGCGAGTGCTCGAAGAGATACGAGCATATGACGCTGACCGGATCAAGGTATTTCCAAACGCCATACAGGTCGACAGATTTCACCCTCGCAACAAAAGTGAATCGCGAAAACGGATGGGCGTCCCGCCCGACGCATTTCACGTGGCTTTCGTAGGGCAGTTCAATCACCGTAAGGGCGTGATGAGGGTCGCAGAAGCGGTAGACGGTCTTCCTGGGGTCACTGTGTCCTTTGCGGGGAGGGGGGATCAGATTCCGCGCTGCACCAACCTGCTGCATGCAGGCCCCGTTCTCCCTGTTGACATGCCGTTTTTCTTGAGCGCCGCGGATGTGTTTGTGATGCCTACGCTCAACGAAGGATGTAGTAACGCGATTGTTGAAGCGATGGCTTGTGGGTTGCCGGTTGTTTCGTCCAGGCTTCCGTTCAATTTCGATATTCTTGGCGACGACAACGCAATACTGGTAGATCCTCATGACGTTGATGCTATTCGGACGTCAGTCCTCGAACTGAAGGCAAATGCTGCCCGCCGAGATGAAATGTCGAAGGCAACGATCTCACGAGTCTCTCAGCTAACTCTGGAGATAAGAGCCGAAGGTATTCTTAACTGGATGAACGAGGTCGCTGGGGGTAATCCTGCATGAGCAAGAAAGTCGTTGCCGTGAGTTCCGTTGGGGGGCATTGGACGGAGTTGTTGAGGCTGAGGTCAGCGTTTGACGGCTATGAAACGATATACATCACGACTAACCATGAATATCGTTCGATGGTCGGTGGCTCGAGTTTCTATAGTATTCGCGACTTCAATCGGAAGAATCCATGGGTGTTGGCTGTTGTGATTTTTCGGTTACTGAGCATTTTCCTGCGAGAAAGGCCTGATTGCATAATATCAACAGGTGCGGCTCCGGGGCTTACGGCTCTTTTTGTCGGCCGAGTTCTAGGAATTCGCACAGTTTGGGTGGAAAGCATCGCCAACGTTGATGAGTTGTCGATGAGTGGCCGGGTTGCGTCCTATATAGCGCACAGGGCGTATGTTCAATGGCCTGAGCTTGCAGGACCAAGGTTGAGGTACGCTGGGAGTATCTTGGGATGATCTTCGTGACAGTCGGAACACAGGAACCATTTGATCGACTAATAAAGACGGTAGATGAGTTTTCTCCTTTTTGGCGTGGCGAGGAGGTCGTTGCTCAGACCGGAAATGGTTCTTACTCTGTTAAGAATATCGACGCGGTAAGCTATCTCGATCCAGAGGAATATGCTGATCTCTTCAATAGGGCGCGTCTAGTTATTTGTCATGCTGGTACTGGTACGATTCTGTCCGCGTTAATGAAGAAAAAGCCAATTGCAGTCCTTGCACGGAAGGCAAGTCTTGGTGAGCATCGCAACGAACACCAGTTAGCTACGGCAAGACGTTTCAGTCAACTTGGGTATATAAAGTACATTGAGGATGAGATTCACCTATCTTCAATTCTTTCCGCTAAGAACGATTACGGGTTTCTGCTGCCGAATGTTGGAACGTCCGACATGGATGGATCGGATCTGGTTGCGGACATACGGTTATATCTAAGCGAAATTCTTTTGTAGGTTTTCCGCCTGTATTTCCAAAGCTTAGTTTGTTCGCGCAAGGAGTTTGAGAGCGCGTCACAAAATCACCATAGATGCATTTTGTCAATGACCGGCTTTAAAAATTACCTGTTTAATTTTAATTCATAAATAAATTTAAACTGAGGGCCGCTACAAGTCCTTGCGCTTTGATTCTTGAAGGTTGTCACCTAGTTAGATTGTATTGTACGTCAAGTTGTAATCGAAATATTGAGTATTAGAGATAGGGGTAATCTCTAAGATCATTTAACGAAGAGAAAATGGTGGTTAAAAATAAATTTCCAGAGAGTGCGGCGGTGGTAGTGCCTAAACGTCTCGATTCGCTAGATGGTCTCCGATTTATCGCTATTACCTATGTCGTGATCTATCATTACTTTTCTCGTTGGTCCGTTAGTGATCGGGGGTACGTTTACCCATATGAGAGTCAATTTAACACGCTATTTACTTCGCTAGGCCACTACGGTGTGCAACTGTTCTTTGTTATTTCTGGTTTTGTGATCTCGATCTCCATTCGACGATCTAAGTCGTTCGGTGATTTTATAGTGCGCCGGATGGCGAGACTATGGCCCTCGTTCGTGCTTTGTTCATGTATTACCTGGGGGGTCTTGGCTGTTTTCGATTCTCCTTTGCAGGTTTCACCCTTATCCTTCATTTCGTCTCTTACTTTTATTGATCCTGAAGTATTTCGTAGGATTTTTGGGTCGCAGAGTTTTCAATGGATCGATGGTGCGTATTGGACGTTATATATTGAGGTCAAATTCTACCTGTTGATGGGATTTCTTGTCTTGGTATGTAGATTATCAATTCTGAGTTCGATCGCAGGTCTCGTGATTGTCGGAACATTCCTTTACGCAGTTGCGAACTTGATTGATGGTGATGCACTTGATTTGATTTCAAAGCAGATTTTTACTTTTCCATATTTGGCTTGGTTTGGAATTGGAGTAGCAGTATATAGTTTTTCTTATGAGAAATGTTGGCGAATGGCTATGTTCGCTTTGGCGTCATCGTGTGTTTCTGTAATGGTGATGGACTATATGCGAGGGACGGTCAATGATACTCTCGCACTGTTTATTGTTTTTATTTTATTTGTATCGGCGTTAAAGGTGGCCGCTATCTCCCGATTTCTCGGAAGTAAGGTTGTGTCACGTGTCGGAGTTGCATCATATTCCCTATATTTGCTTCATCAGAATATTGCTCTGGCACTGATTTCTGCTGGACATGCATGGATTGAAAACGATTACACGTGGCTGATCTATATTCTATTTGTCTACTTGGTTATTGTTCTGCTTTCGCTGGCGATTTACCACCTATATGAAAGTCCACTTAATAGATACATCGTCAATAGTCTTCGGAAATGACTCACCTTTGTATGGCATGCTCAGTTGTCGGTAACTTTGTGAGGTTGTGATTTCTATGGGTCATCTGACCGTTCGCCGGATGCTTCAACTATTTTTCTTCTTCGGTATTTTCGTCATTAGCGGCGCGTTACAACGCCCTATCGGTGGGCAGGTTATTGAAGGCTCAATGTCGGATGCGGTAACTGTTGAAAGTAACTCCCTGATGACCTTTATAGGTCTGTTTTTCTATGCGTGGGCGGGTTTACTGTTTGTTAAATTATGGCCTAGAACCAAACCTTTCTTTGAGTCATATCCGTTATGGATTTTGGTGGCCTTGGCAATTTTGTCTGCACTGTGGAGTCAGGACCCAATTCTGTCGGCTACGAGGGGACTTGGGTTGCTAGGATGCACTCTTTTTGCGTTCACGATTATTGGCTATTTTAAGTTGGACGAGATATTACGTCTCACGGGTATTTTCTTCGTTGTTTTAATCGTCGGCACTTTTTTGGTTCTGCTGCTTGCCCCCGGTTATGCTGTTCATGGTGGAGATGAGTTTTATTCCATACATGCGGGGCTTCTCCGTGGAACTTACAATCATAAGAATTCATTAGGACGAGTGTTGGCGCTAGGCCTTATAGTTTTAATTTTTAATCCATTAAAAGGCAGGTATTGGAAGTTGGCTGGATATTTTTCGGTGATTGTTGGTTTGTATTTGTTAATGCTCACCGGTTCGGCAAAAACATTTGTCTCCGTTCCTGCTGCAATTGTTGTTGCGCTTGTGTTCGTTAGATTAAGAACGTTGTCTGTAAGGTTGGGGTTTATTGGCGTCGTAGCGCTTATTTATGGGGTGTTAGCGATATCAGGATATTTTTCGGTGATTGAAAGTATGTTATTGGAGGGGTTGGATCGGGATCCAAATATGTCCGCTCGTACTTTTATCTGGGCGGTTGCGGTCGACGAAGGATTTAAGACACCTTTTGTTGGGTCTGGCTTTGGAGGAGCGGGGTGGAAAGGTGACGGCGTTGGATCTGCGATGCTTGCCGTTCTTGGATTCGATCCAGGGCATTCGCATAACGGTTTTATTCAGACGTTTGTGGAGCTCGGTTTTCTGGGGCTAGGGGTGGTTTTTTACTTTATTGCCCGTACAACATTTGGGCTCATGAGAATATCTTCAGGTCGCGATGGGGCTTGTCTAAAGTTTTTTGTCGGTTGGTGGGTTTTGTTTATTTTCAATAATTATGCAGGCTCATTTTTGGTGCAGCCTAACGATATTTATTGGTTTATGTTGGCTATCACTGCGTATTACATTGCGCTGATGCGAAATGGTGCGATCAGATTAAAATAGTGAAGTGTGTGTTCAACTTTCACGATCGTAAATTGGGATAGGCGGGAAGATTTTGTGAATAACAAATCTAATTGGGTGGATTGTTCTAAGGCGATCGGTATTGTTCTGGTCGTTTATGGTCACGTCGCTCGGGGTGTTTATAACTCAGGAATTAATGTTTCCGTGAGATGGTATGGCTTGATTGATAGTGTCGTTTATAGCTTTCACATGCCACTGTTTTTTTTCTTGTCTGGCCTTTTTTTCCTTAAGACGTTAGAGCGACGAGGTTCGATCGGGCTTTTAAAAAGCAAGATTGATACGATCGTTTATCCTTATGTCTTGTGGTCGGTGCTCCAAGGTTGCATGGAGGTCGCTCTTTCAAATTATACAAACGGGAATGTTCGTTTCGGAGACGTATTGACGCTATTTTGGGAGCCTAGGGCGCAGTTTTGGTTTTTGTATGCTCTTTTTCTTGTCTTTTTCGCTTGTGATGTATTTTTCTCTGTGTTTTCGCTGAAGTCTTCTTATGCATTATTCATTATCTCTGTTGTTCTATATTTAGTTCAGGGGTATTTGCCGGATGTTTTGTTGTTTGAATATTTGGCGCAAGGTTTAGTTTTCTTCATGTTTGGTGTGCTTTTTACGCTTCATGTTGATGTGAAGAGAGTGTCCCGTAGGGCTTCTTTGCTTTTAATCTGTTTGTGTTTCGTTGCGGCTCAATGGGTTTTTCATGGCTATCTTTCGCTTCATTATACTGATAGGGGTGTTGCTTCTTTGCTTTTAGCGTTCATGTCGATACTTTTTATTGTCGGGGTTTCTGGATTTGTTACTCAATTTAGCCCAGGGATTGTGCTTTTTATAGGTTCTTCGTCAATGGCTATCTATCTAATGCATGTGATCGCTGGTAGTGGCGTACGGGTTTTGCTAAAGCGGGTCGTTGGTGTGGATTCCTTCGCGATACATATAGTGGTTGGTTGTATTGTTGGCGTATTGGCGCCGCTAACGGCGGTATATGTTATCAATAGATTGAAAATACGTTATGTTTTTAGCGCACCGCTTAGTGATGGCGTTTCGAAGATTTTGCGTTTTAACGGAAAGTGATAGCGATAGTGGATTTTGTGATACATGTCGAGGTGCTACTTTTTCCGATTTTGCATCTTCCCGTTTGACGTTGATTGTTGAAGAGACGTCATACGACCTGATTTTTGATTGAGGTGGTGGGTGCTTTGAGGTTATTCGGGATATTGCGGCGCGTTTGAGGCGCGATTCTGGTGCGCTATAGTTGCCCCCGGTTGGAGAAATACGGAGTATTTTTTTGGGAGGTGACATGAGTCCAAGTGGTAGAACAAAGGTAAGAGAGCGCGTGCGCGTGAGTATTTGGCGGCGCTATCGCTGGCCGGTCGCTGCTGTTGTTCTCGCATCGCTCGCGATCGGCTTATATGTATTTTTACTCGGTGACGGTGCACCCAGGCGCGTCCGCGCAACGTCAGATGATGCACCGGCTGAACGCACTGCCGCCCTTCCACCACTCTCCTTTCCCGCGGACGAAGGCCCGCACGTAAAGGCGACCGAGTGGTGGTATTACACAGGTCAGGTCGAAGGTGAAGGGGGCGAACGGTATGCTTTTCACACTTCGCTGTTCTTGCGCGACGGTATGGTGCGCCATACCGTGCTGCACTTCTCGCTGACGGATCTGCGCAGTGGCAAACGCATCGAGCGCCAGGTGCGGACTGCGGGTATTCCGTCGGAGGTGATCTCGGCCGGGTTCGATTTCAAACAGGCGGATTGGCAGGTCAGCAGCAACGTGGTCGACCATGTGCTGAAAGTGGACGCCGATGGTGTGAAGCTCGCGCTGAATCTGAAGGCTGAGGGTGCGGCCGTGCTGCATCGGACCAAAGGTTCGAGAACGCCGGGCATCATCGATTTTGGTGAGGCCGGGGTCAGCTATTACTACTCGCGCCCGCGTTTACAGTCTGTTGGTACGGTGACGCTTGCGGGTGGCAAGCCGCTGCAGGTAAAGGGCGAGATCTGGTTTGACCATCAATGGGGTGATTTTGATAGCTCGCGCCAGGCGTGGAACTGGTTTGCGCTGCAGCTCGATGATGGGTCGGATCTGATGATTTACCAGATGTACGACGCCAAGGGTGATCTGGCTTTGCTGACCGCTACTTTGAGGGCGGATGGCCGTGTAACGACGCTGTCTGATGCGGATCTCGAGTTGAAGCCGGTGGGGGTGTGGCGCAGTTCGCAGTCGGGCGTGAGTTATCCGGGGGGCTGGGATGTGCGGACGCCATTCGGGGTGATACAGATTCGCCCGGAAAAGCCCGATAGCGAGTTCAATGGCCTGGAGAGCACCTTCAAGTATTACTGGGAGGGCGCGGTCAAGGTGACGGGCGCGCGCAGTGGCAAGGGCTTTCTGGAGATGAGCGGCTACGACCTGATCAAGGGCCTGCAGCCGCCAAAGTGAACCGGCCTTACAGCTTTGAGATCCAGCTTGTTACTGCGCTGGAAATCTCCGCGTAGGCTTGCTGATGCGCGGCTTCGCCTTTGCGGTAGGGGTCGGGAATCTCGCGCTTGCTCCAGTGGCCAAGCAGGAAGGTTTTGCCGCGTGCGGTGGTGTCGAGGTCGGTAACGTAGTCCAGGTGGTGCTGTTCCATCACCAGGATGAGGTCGGCCCAGCGGCAGAGCTGGGTGCTGATCTGCTGGGCGTGGTGGCCTTCGAGTGACGTGCCGTGTGCCTGTGCAACGCTGGCGGCGGTGTCGTCAGCAGGGTGGCCGATTAGGGCGCCGATGCCGGCAGAGCGCACTTCTGCTTTTTTGCCTGCAGCCCCAAGCCGTTCGCGCAGCAGGAATTCGGCCAGCGGACTGCGGCAGATATTGCCCGTACAGACAGTCAGGATTTTTTCGAACATATCGCTATGGTAATGAAAAAAAGCCGGCGCCCCCTTGCAGGAGCGCCGGCTTTGGATTGTGCTGCTGGCAGATCAGGCTTGCTTGCGACGACGCATGGCGCCGAGACCAGCCAGGCCGAGGCCGAGCAGGGCCAGGGTAGTGGGTTCGGGGACGTCGTTGGAGACGAGTTCGGCGGTAACGCCGG
>Ga0172382_10010444_pt1 | contig 12451 bp, 8 predicted proteins | sample Leawel138RmetaG_FD_122245 | JGI IMG/M metagenome (GOLD analysis project Ga0172382, IMG submission 122245) | Leachate microbial communities from a municipal landfill in Southern Ontario, Canada - Leachate well 138R metaG | ecosystem: Engineered > Solid waste > Landfill > Unclassified | place...
CAGGAATTACTGATAATCAAAATTCCGGCTGCCACTAATTAAAGCGACAGCCGGAATTTTTTATAATATCACAAATTACTTCTTTCCAAAAATAGAAGCACTCATATACTCACGATTGAGCATAGCTATGAAGTTCACAGATATGCTTTTAGGGCATGCCGCTTCGCACTCATAGTGATTTGTACAAGCGCCAAAGCCTTCTTTGTCCATCTGTTCTACCATTGCTAAGGCACGTTTCTTACGCTCTGCCTGTCCTTGAGGGAGAAGAGCATACTGGCTTACTTTTGCACCGGTAAAGAGCATAGCGGCACCGTTTGGACAAGCGGCAACACAGGCGCCACAACCGATACACTGAGCTGCATCCATAGATAAATCTGCTTTTTCCTTTGGTACAGGAAGGGCATTAGCATCAGGTGCATGACCTGTACCAATTCCAACATAACCGCCCGCTGCCTGAATACGGTCGAGTGAACTTCTGTCCACAACCAAATCTTTGACAACAGGAAAGGCTTTCGCCCTGAACGGCTCTATGTAAATAGTCTGCCCGTCATTGAATTTTCTCATGTGGAGCTGGCAGGTAGTAGTAGCTTTTTCTTCACCGTGCGGACGACCGTTTATTGTGAGGGAGCAACATCCACAAATACCTTCTCGGCAGTCGTGATCGAAAGCTACCGGTTCATCTCCCTTGTTCATAAGGTCTTCATTGAGAACATCCAACATTTCGAGAAAGGACATGTGTTCGCTAACGTCATTTACATCATATTTGACAAATTCGCCTTTCGCATTTTTATTTTTTTGTCTCCAAACATTTAATGTCAATTTCATTATTTATAACTCCTGACTGTTAACTGAACATTTTCAAATTCGAGTGGCTCAATATGTCTAACCGGTTTAGAATCAATACCTTTGAATTCCCAAGCAGCAACATGAGCAAAATCTTTATCGTTTCGCACAGCTTCACCTTCTTCGGATTGATGTTCTTCGCGGAAATGAGCACCGCAAGATTCATCTCTTTCAAGTGCATCCCATACGAGTAATTCAGAGAATTCAAGGAAATCAGCAACTCTTAAAGCCCTTTCCAGAGCGATATTATAGTCCTCATTTTCGCCGGTAACATTAACATTCTGCCAAAACTCTTCTCTAATACTTGGCAGTTTTTCCAAAGCTTCTTTCAAACCTTTTTCATTTCGTGCCATTCCGGCCTTATCCCATAATAACTTACCCATCTCTCTATGGAAAGAAGTAGGAGTACGCTTACCTTTGATTGAAAGCAGTTTATTGATTCTTGTTTTAGCATCTTCTTCAGCTTTTTTGAATTCAGTATGACTTGTATCAATTGATTTATCCAAATTATTTGAAGCGAAATAGTTGCCAATAGTATAGGGAAGCACAAAATAACCATCAGCCAATCCTTGCATAAGAGCACTGGCACCGAGTCTGTTAGCGCCATGGTCAGAGAAGTTTGCTTCACCGACAACATGCAATCCGGGTATTGTACTCATAAGGTTATAATCCACCCATAATCCTCCCATAGTGTAGTGTGAAGCCGGATAAATACGCATAGGAGTTACGTATGGGTCATCTCCGGTAATTCTTTCATACATTTCGAAGAGATTTCCGTATCTCTCTTCTATAGCACTTTTACCAAGGCGATTAATAGCATCGGCAAAATCAAGATAAACACCATAACCAGATTGCCCGACGCCTCTGCCATCATCACAAACTTGTTTAGCTGCACGTGAGGAGATGTCACGTGGTGACAAGTTACCGAAGCTTGGATATTTTCTTTCGAGATAATAATCTCTTTCATTTTCGGGTATATCTTCAGGTCTTCTCTTGTCGTCACGTTTCTTTGGTACCCAGATTCTGCCGTCATTTCTCAATGATTCTGACATAAGAGTAAGCTTTGACTGATAGTCACCGCTTACCGGGATACAAGTAGGGTGAATTTGAGTATAGCAGGGGTTTGCGAAAGCAGCACCTTTTTTGTAAGCTCTGTAAGTAGCAGTAACATTGCAAGCTTGCGCATTTGTTGACAAGAAGAACACATTTCCGTATCCACCTGTTGCAAGAACAACTGCATCACCGACGTGTGATTCAACTTTGCCTGTCGTCAAATCGCGTGTTACGATACCACGTGCCTGACCATCAATAACGACAACATCGAGCATTTCTTTGCGGACGTGCATTTTCACCTTTCCGGCTCCAACCATTCTCATCATAGCAGAGTAGGCACCCAATAGAAGCTGCTGTCCTGTTTGACCTCTCGCATAGAAAGTTCTGGATACTTGAGCACCGCCAAATGACCTGTTTGCAAGTGTTCCACCGTATTCTCGTGCAAAAGGCACACCTTGGGCAACACACTGGTCAATTATATTATTACTTACTTGGGCTAAACGATAAACATTAGCTTCGCGAGCTCTGAAGTCACCACCTTTGATTGTATCATAGAATAATCTCCAAATACTGTCACCGTCATTTTGGTAATTCTTAGCAGCATTAATACCACCCTGAGCAGCTATACTGTGTGCTCTTCTCGCACTGTCATGGTATGTAAATGCTTCGACAACATAGCCAAGTTCTGCGAGAGTAGCTGCTGCTGATGCTCCTGCAAGACCGGTACCTACAACTAATACTTTAAATTTTCGCTTATTAGCAGGATTCACAAGCTTCATATCAAATCTGTGTTTGTCCCATGACTTGTCAAGTGGTCCTGTTGGGGATTTTGATTCTAATTTCATATTCCTGTTACTCCTTTACCTAATCCAAAAATCAATACGGCTATCGGTACTGAACTGAAACCGACAAATAAACCCCACCCTATTACACGGCTAAGCACGTTTAATTTTGGGCTTAATTCCTGACTTGTCAGACCTAAGGTCTGGAACATGCTTTGGACTGCATGTGCCAAGTGCATACCAACAAAGAATACAAACAATATATATACAACAGATATATACCACTTGCTGAATCCGCTGATTACCATGTTGTAGGCATCATGTCTTTTGAAAATTCCGTCACCGGCACTAACAGCAATCACATCGCCTTTAACTTCAACCATCGCTTCTGTTCGTAGCTTTGGTCCATAGCTCTCTTCCATGACAGCATATTCCGGGTTAGTTACGTGAGCCGTAAAATGAAGTATGTGATATAATGCCATCAGAAATATTACTATTCCGGTATATATCATTGAACGAGAGTAAAGAGTGGACTTTACATAACTCTTAACTTTATATCCTTCAGGCTTGGCACCATTATTCAGCAATTTAAGCTTTAATGATGTTATGACATGAAGAATGACACATATTAATAATACAATTCTGACAATCCATAACAATTCGCCGGTTGACTGCAAAAAATGAGCATAAGTATTAAATACATCTTTCCCCAAAAATACTTGCAGATTACCAAGACAATGTCCTATCAGAAACAATACAAGTACTGCTCCTGTTGTAGCCATGACTATTTTGTTGAAGATTGTAGAGTTAAAAGGGTTAAATTTACTCATAACACTTTAACGTATAGTTTATAAACAGACAATTTTATTTATCAATAAAATAATATCTTAAAAAACAAAAATAGCAATTTTTTTCTATTAATAAAATTACGTTATGAAAATGTTTTTATATGGGCTCTCCGTAACATAATGATGTTTCTAACAGACTCGGTTTACGATTTGGTTTGGTATATTTTGTACGATATTAATTGAATCTTGTGGCAAATAAACATTCATAAATTAGCCCAATATCATAAACTTTTAAAGATTATGAACAGAATCTTACTAATACATATATAGATTTGATTTCTGAATTTTATTCATTTTTTTAATAAAATTATAACATTGAAATTAATTTAGCATTTTAGTTCAGAAAAAAATTAAAATCCGACATTTATCGTCGTATTTCGAGAATTTAAATTATTTTTAACGGAGTTAAGTATTGCATTCCGATAAGTTACGATTAAACAGATTATCAAGAGAAAAGAGCCCGTATCTGAAACAACATGAATCTAATCCTGTTGATTGGTATCCTTGGGGAGAAGAAGCTTTTAACAAAGCAAAAGAGGAAAATAAACCAATATTCCTATCAATTGGATATTCTACCTGCCACTGGTGCCATGTCATGGAGCATGAATCCTTCAGCAATCCGGAAGTTGCAAGTTTGATGAATGAAATATTTGTCGCAATCAAGGTTGACAGAGAAGAACGCCCCGATGTAGATAGTATTTACATGACTGTTTGTCAGATGTTGACAGGAAGTGGTGGCTGGCCTATGACTATACTTATGACACCCGATGCTAAACCTTTTTTTGCAGGTACATATTTTCCTACCGAGAAACGCGGCGACAGACCGGGTATAAAGGACATAATTATCAGAACACGCGATGTGTGGAATAAGTTTAGAGATGACATTACTCAACAATCAGAGGAAATTACTCAACAATTAAATTCCGTTAATTATAAAGCGGGAAATGAAACTATAAATAATGGTATATTTAGAAAAGCATTTTACGAACTTGCAAGTACTTATGATGAATTGAACGGAGGATTCGGTAATCGTCCAAAATTTCCAATTCCTCACAATCTTCTCTTCCTGTTCAGATATGGTAGATTGCACAATTCACCTGAAGCAGTGGATATGGCACTGAATACACTACGATTTATGCGACAAGGTGGGATTTATGATCATGTCGGTTACGGCTTTCACAGGTATTCTACCGATGCCGAATGGAAAGTGCCTCATTTCGAAAAAATGCTTTATGATGAAGCTCTCCTTCTGCTTGCTTACACAGAAGCATATCAAATCAACGGCGACAAGATTTTCGAAGATACTGTTGACGAGATAATTAAATATTTGAAAAATGAACTTTATGACGGGAAAGGAGCTTTGTTCTCGGCAGAAGACGCTGACAGCGAAGGTGAAGAAGGCAAGTTTTATCTTTGGGAAATAAGCGAAATCAGACAAGTTCTCATGGGTGATGTAGAGTTCTTCTGCGATGTGTTCAATATTCGCAATAAGGGGAATTATTTTGATGAAGTAAAGGGCACTCTTACAGGTAAGAATATATTACACAGAACTAAGTCAATAGAGCAAATAGCCACAGAATATTCTATTACAAATTCCGAAGTAGAAGAAAGGTTGAACATTTCGTTAAGAAAATTATATGATATCAGAAAAAAAAGAATCAGACCGAGTCTTGACAATAAGGTGCTGACAGATTGGAATTCTCTTGCTGCATATTCGTTGACAAAAGCTGCTATGGCTTTCGATAATGAGTCTTATGGTGAATTTGCGAAGTCCGTACTTGATTTCCTCGAGCTGAATATGCTGAAGTCGGACTATACTCTTTATCATTTGTATATTGACGGTGAATCTGCCGTTCATGGTATGATAGATGACTACGTATTTTACATGCTTGCTCTACTTGAATATTATGATTATTCCAAGGATAAGTCATATCTTGATAAAGCAGAAAAAGTATGCAAAGTATTTATCGAACGTTTTGCAGATGAAAATGGGGGATTTTTCTTTACTTCAAATACTTCGGAAAAATTGATTGCAAGGAAGAAAGAAATCTATGACGGAGCTATGCCCTCCGGTAACTCAGTGATGATTGAAGTTCTGTCAAGACTTTATTCCTACACTTATAATATTGATTATTACAATCAAGCCGAAAAATCGGTCAGAGCGTTTGCCTCAGCAATAAATAATGTGCCGAGTGCCTATACTTTCTTTATCACCGGACTGGAAAGATTCTTGAACGGTACTTTGGACCTTGTCTTCATACCCGGTAATGATGAATACGGGGTCAGACAATTAATGTCTGATATTCGTTCTAAATTTAATCCCTTGGTAAATATCAGGATTATCAATAATGACCATTCATTAAAATCACTCCCCGAATATATGCAAGATATGCTGGCTTTAGATGGTCAGCCGACCGCTTATGTTTGCTCCGGTGAATCTTGCAGTGAGCCGATTTCCGGTATCGAAAATATTAAGAAAACATTATCTGAGACACATGGTGTCAAATCATAGTTATATGTGTTATAATGAATACTTATGAATAATCGAACAAACGCTGAGGCTAAAACTTCGGCGTTTGTTGCTCTTCATACTTGCATTAGTTGTACTTCCCCGATTTATGATGAATTAAAAATATTTTGAAGTGTTTAACAGGTACAAAAATTCAAACCTGAGCACTCATTAATACTTAATGAGGAGATTTTTTTCATGAAATCTATACTAAATGTAATTATAATTCGTAAACTGCAAAATATAAATAATTAGTATAAAACGTAATTGAAAATTAAATTAATACATTAAACATGAGGTAACTATGCTTACAGACCATGAGATGAAAGTCAAATATGATTCAGATGATGAAGATATACTCGAAGCTTATCAACATGAAACTAACGGCCAATATCAGGCAGCAATAGATCATTATCACAGGGCAATCGAACGTAATCCCAACATAGGTATAGTGCACAAACACCTCGGGAATGCGTATTACAGATTAGGTAAGATGGATGAAGCTGTGAAATATTTGGAATCAGCCGCTAATCTATTACCTGACTTTCCAACTGTATATTATGAATTAGGATTAGCATATTATAGAATAGGCAGCATAAAAAAAGGATTAAAATTTTTAGCTAAAGTTATAGAGTTGGATAAAAATTTTATTATGGCTTATTATTGGTCTGGAATATTATCCTATCATTGTGGACATCTAAGCGACGCTCATACTTTCTTCAAGCATGTTACAAAAAATAATCCTAAATTTTTGGTTGCTTACTTTCACCTTGGTGTAGTGTGTTTGAGACTTGGTTTATATGAAGAAGCAGCAGCAAGTCTGCGAAAGGTTGTTACAGAAAATCCGGAAAGTCCCTCAGCTTATGCACTTTTAGGAGATGCCTATTTGAGCTTGGACAAAAGATTTGATGCACGTGATGCTTACAGGAAGGCATTGGAGCTTGATCCGGAAGATATTAAAGCAAAAAATGGATTATCACATTTAGATGACTTTGGAGAGACCGTTATTTAGTTAAATTGTACCATTGTTGAGTTTCGTTCGTTTGGATTTAGTTGAGAACAGCAACAAACAAATTATCTATAAATAGATTCACCAAGACAGTGTTTAGTTTGTAAATAATAAAATTGATAAATTTTATAGGTGTGTGATGATTTCATCATGATGACTTTAATGTGATTCTTGCACTTATGGTAAAGATTTATCATCTAATTATATATTTAGGATATTTGGACATGAAGAAATATATTATTTCATTGATTTTGTTATTATTGATAAACGGACAGATACTCTCTCAATCCTATGAAGCCGAGCTTGAAATAAATATGAATCCGTCGGATGAAGAAATATCCCCTTATTTCCATGGTGCTTTTATTGAAATGGTTGACGGTTTTGTAAACGGAACATTCGGTTTTGCAGCTCAGGAACTTGAAAATCGCGGATTTGATATGTTTCATTATGAACAAGGACTTTCTTCCCGCTGGTTTATGTATTTCTTAGAGGAAGTCCCCGTATGTTACCTAAATCCTAATGATATGATTAATCAAAATGGAGTATATTCACAAACAGTACAAAATAAAACTGAGGGTTACACTGTCGGAATAATGCAAGAAACATACATTGATGATGTAGGCTGTGAATTCTATGTATATATGAAATCTTATGATAATCTCAATGTATTATTAAGAATACTTGACAGAAACGACAAACACACTATATTGTTCGAAACAAAATTAGGCAATCCGGATACGGTTTGGAGAAAATTGCAGTAATCAAAAAATGACATATCATATAGTCCATAATATTTTTATAAAATCATAGAAATATATTGATACAATTTGCTCGGTTTAGAAGCAGAAATTTTTAACTTAATTTTTTTATGACATATTGAAATTAATGATTTACTTTTACAAATGTAAATTTTGTATAATGATATTCAATAAAATAAAATGCTTTTTAAATTGCTTAGTATCTTCGGATTATTCCTAATTACAGTAACTGTATCGGCACAAGAAACTACAAAGTCGCCCGCAAGCTTTGATTTTTAACGATAATGGTATAGTGTTCCGAACATTCGACACTACATTATCGGTAATAATGAGGTTCAGGATGCAGAACCAAATGACATACAACACAATATCAGATGACAACCTGAGCGCCGCCAGTAACGAAATTGCCGTCAGGCGAATGAGACTGAGATTCGGTGGATTATTGTACAGAAAGCTCAGTTTCAATATTCAATTATCATTTGCCAGAAGAGATTGGGATGCAACAGACTCAGATGTACCCAATATAATAAGAGATGCTATGGTATTTTGGAATTTTTCACCTGACTTGCAAATTGGTATTGGACAGACCAAATTGCCCGGAAACAGACAGAGAGTTATTTCTTCCGGTGACTTACAGTTTGCCGACAGATCCATAGTAAACTCAAAGTTTACATTAGACAGAGATTTCGGAGTGCAGGGCTCATATTCAACAAATATTTCCGGAGCCGGCTTGAACTTGAGAGCTGCTTTGTCCTCCGGGGACGGCAGATATGCACCGACAATGGAAGGTGCAAACTTTGCCTATACGGCAAGGGCTGAGATATTGCCGTTTGGAAGATTTAAAAACGGTGGTGATTATTATGAGTCTGACTTAGCTTATGAAACCACGCCGAAACTGTCATTAGCTTGTACTTATTCTCATAATGAAAAATCAAGCCGAGCACGCGGACAATTAGGTGAAAAACTTCTCGAACCGACAAATCAGGAATTTTTATCTGCTGATGCAATCTTAAAGTACAGAGGATTTTCATTCTATACTGAATATTCCCAAAGAAATTGTGAAGAACCGATTACAGGTTATGTTGACGGTTTACCCTCTTATGTGTTCGCAGGGTACGGATATCTTATGCAGGCATCATACCTGCTCACAGACGATTTGGAAATTGCCGGAAGGGTGGCAACAGTAGTGCCTGATGAGAAAATTCAAGCATTTAAAGGGGCTGAGTTCAATAGACATATTACCGGTTGTTTCACTTATTATATTCATAATCACAGAGCAAAGGCTCAGGTCGAAATTACTCACAATGAGCTGGAAAACATGAGTAACGGTAATGAAAAACTAAACTGGATTGGCAGGATTAATATCGAACTCGGTATTTAATGACCTGATATTTTCTTTTTCTGAAATATATATTTTATATTTGTGATATATTGATGAATATATTTACTTTTGAAATCATGTTAGTTTTAAAATTTTAAAAAAATTTAGAGTATTAAATATGGAAGTATCTCTGATTTTCCCGGGACAGGTTTATGAATTCAATCCATGTGTAAATACAGGTAGAAAAATTTATATTATTGAAGACTACCATTATTTCGGTATTAATAAATTCCATAAGCAGAAGTTGGTTTTGCATCGTGCTACATTAAAGTTCTATTGTCAGTATCTTGTAAAATACGGCTTAGATGTAGAATATATAGATTATAATGGAGCAGGAAATCTTGGTGAGATTTTTAAATCACTTGCTCGTCAGGGAGTAAAAAAAATCCATCACGGAGAAACAGTTGATTATCGTCTTGAATTACAAATCAATAAATTTTGCCGTGATTACGGAATGACAAGAAAGTTGTACGATACACCAAATTTTCTTGTTAAACATGATGAAATATCAAATTACTTCGATAATGAAAAATATTCAATGATGGATTTTTATATCAGGCAAAGGAAGAAGCTCGGAATTCTGATGAAGAATGATAAGCCGGTAGGAGGCAAATGGAATTTTGATTCTGAGAATCGGAAGAAATTACCTGATAATGCTGAGGTGCCGGCAATTAAATTTCCGGAGAAAAACAAGTATGTTTATGAGGCGATAGAATATGTTAACAAGAATTTTCCGGATAATGTAGGAGTAGCATCAGATTTTAATTATCCTGTTACGTTTCAATCTGCAATCCAATTTCTCGATGATTTCTTGCTTAATCGTCTATCTGCTTACGGAGTTTATCAGGATGCTATTGTTTCTAACAAACCTTTTTTGTTTCATTCGCTACTATCTCCATTGTTGAACACCGGAATTTTATCGCCGGACTATGTTGTCAATCGCACTATTGAATTTCATGAGGATTATGAATATCCTTTAAATTCAATAGAAAATTTCATAAGACAAATTATCGGTTGGCGTGAATTTATAAGAGCTGTGTATGTACTCGAAGGAAACAGACAAAGAAATTCTAATTATTGGGGTGTACAAAAGCCTGTCCCTGACAAATTTTATACAGCAAACACAGGAGTATTGCCTGTTGATGACTCTATATCTAAAGTGCTGAAATACAGTTGGTGCCATCACAATGAACGATTGATGCTCCTTGGTAACTTCATGCAGCTTTGCGGATTTAGTCCTGACTCGATTTATGATTGGTTTATGACCATGTTCATTGATTCTTATGAATGGATTTTAGTTCCAAATATATATGGAATTAGCCAATATGCTGATGGTGGATTAATCAGTCCAAAGCCATATTTTTCGGGTTCTGACTATATAATCAAGATGAGTAATTACAGTAGAGGTGAATGGAGCGATATTTGGGATGCACTATATATGAGATTTGTTGCTATTAACAGAGATTCCCTAGCTCAAAATCCAAGGATGAAGCTACTTGTTCATCATAACGATATAACAGAAAAAAGTAAATTACAGGAACATATTAAAAGGGCAGAAGATTATCTAAGAACTTTATAGAATTTAATATTGACAAATTCTACGAAAAAAAAAGGCTGATAACATCTTATCAGCCTTTTTTATGAATAGCGACATATTATTTGACTTCGTCGCAAGTTCTAACAACTTCAACCGTAATACGGCGATTCTGTTTACGTATAGCTTCGAGGTCTTCTTTTGAGATTTTTTTCAATTCAGCGCCTGTTGGTTCAGGTATTTTCTGCTGTTTAGAACCGTAGCCTATAGCACCACGAATTTTGTCTGCACTCACACCTTGCTCTATTAACCAAGTACGAACTCTCTTAGCTCTAAGGTCAGACAATTCTTGATTACGTTTGTCACTTCCTTCTTTTGACGCATGGCCTTCGATTCTTACTTGCAAGCCTTTGCATTGATTTACATAGTCTAAGAGTTTAGACAGACTTTCAGCAGTTCCCGGCATGTCATAATTGAACTTATCAGTATTTACGATAAACAGAATATCCGGGAAGTCAGTCTTAGTACCAATTTTCGGTGCAGGCGGACATCCGTTTCTACCGGCTTCATCACTTGGGACACCCGCGGTAAGCGGACAGTCGTCATCGCCGTCAATCACGGTGTCACCGTCAGTATCAGGGTTGTTCGGGTCAGTTTTAGTCTCGAATACTTCCTTGCCGTCAGCGAGTTTATCATTGTCGGTATCTTTATTAAGAGGATTAGTCTTATATTTATTTACTTCCTCTCCGTCATCGAGTCCGTCACCGTCAGTATCCTTGACATTCGGGTCGGTCTTGTGAACGTTCACTTCGTCACCGTCGCTCAGTAAATCTCTGTCGGTATCATTGTTTAAAGGATTTGTCTTGTATTTGTTCACTTCGTCACCGTCGCTGAGCCCGTCTGTATCGGAATCAGTAACGAGAGGATCGGTTTTGTGGGTTAAGACTTCTTCACCGTCTGAAAGACCGTCGCCATCAGTATCGGGTAACAATGGGTCAGTCTTATGAGTAAGAACTTCTGCACCATCATTCAATCCGTCACCGTCAGTATCGGCATTTGCCGGGTTAGTCTTATGCTGATTAATTTCTGCACCATCTTCCAAACCATCACTGTCGCTGTCTTTCGATTTTGGATTAGTGCCATATTTGAGTGCCTCATCACCGTCAATTAGTCCATCGTCATCAGTATCTTTATTCAAAGGATCTGTCTGGTAATTTTTTACTTCATCACCGTCGAGTAGTCCGTCACCGTCGGTATCGGCATTGAGCGGGTCAGTCTTACGTGCAATTTCTTCACCATCGTTCAAACCGTCACTGTCGCTGTCCGATTTAACAGGTGAAGTCTTATATGTATAAATCTCATCATAATCACCCAGACCGTCGTCATCAGTGTCGGGTTTTAGAGGGTCTGTGTAATAATTATAAACTTCGTCACCGTCTTTAAGTCCATCCCCGTCGGAATCAGGATTGTAAGGGTCAGTACCAATTTCTTTTTCTCTTGCATTTGTTAATCCGTCCTTATCATAATCGGCATCGCCGAGTATATAATAAGACACACCAAGTCCGAATGTAAGGAATAAATCGTCACTTTCGTCAGCATTGGCATCCCACAAAGCTCCTGTTTCCTGCTTACCGGCTAAATCGTCGAGGAAATCGGTTCCGGTCAATCTGAGAGTACCTCGCCCGTTCAACACAAGGTCGTCTGTTAAGTAAAACTCAAATCCGGCACCAAAAG
>Ga0172382_10010445_pt1 | contig 12450 bp, 12 predicted proteins | sample Leawel138RmetaG_FD_122245 | JGI IMG/M metagenome (GOLD analysis project Ga0172382, IMG submission 122245) | Leachate microbial communities from a municipal landfill in Southern Ontario, Canada - Leachate well 138R metaG | ecosystem: Engineered > Solid waste > Landfill > Unclassified | place...
CCGCGTGCATGGGCGTAATCAATCCCTTCACGGATGGCGGCGTTATCAAAATTAAGCCCGGCAAAATTGCGGGCATTAGTGGCATCGCGAAACCCCAGATAAACACAGTTCGCACCGTTATCTACGGCATTTTTCAGGGCGGGCAGACTGCCGGCCGGACACACTAACTCTATAACAGTCTGGCCTGGATCAGGCAGATCGTTACCGTTTACTGGTGAAATACTTGACATATTAGTTTAAACTTGAATATTATTGGAGATGAAACTTAAGCAGAAATTAATAACTGAATATAACAATCCCGCTCATTGCACAACCTTGAGTAATATCAAGAAAAAGCAAGGCATCAATATTAATTTGATAATATATTGATATGCATCTACATAATGCCTGTTTGCTATTTCTTTAGTAGACTCACAACCCGTTTTGATATGGATTAAACATGAATAATGATATTCAGCTGGACGTACGGGGTTTACCCCCTCCTGAACCCATGGAGCAGGTCCTGGCGTTATTGCCCCAAATAAACAACGGTGAAAAGCGCCTGCGCATGTTAATAGACCGCGAACCCATGCCTCTGTTCCGCATTCTTGAAAGCGAAAATTTCGAATATAGTATCCGCAAACAACCCGATTACTCGTATGAAGTAATCATCTGGAAAAAGGCTTAATGCAACGTGCTTTAACGTTCGACAGCATGCCTGGCCTAATGGCACCCATGCGTTTTTTTCTGGCGGCCCCGCTGTTTGGCATGCTGGCGGCCCTGGTATTGCTGTTTTCCGGCCCCGATGCCTGGTTAAGCCGCTGGTCACCAGCCATGTTAAGTGTGACCCATCTTTTCACGCTGGGCATCCTTACCATGAGTATGGCCGGCTCACTGATCCAGTTATTACCGGTTGCCTTCCGCATTCAAATTCCGTTTACCAACCCGCTGGGGCTAATCGTCTTCGTGCTACTGGGAATAGGCACCTTAACGCTGGCAGGTGCCTTCCTTACCCTGTCCAACCCGCTTTTCATGAGTGCCGCAATCCTGCTGGGAACAGGCCTGGCTATTTTCATTTTTGCCCTTAATATCGGGCTCTGGCTGTCACGCAAACAACAAGCCGAAAAAGCCAAAGCCTCCATCCTTGCAATACGCTATAGCGTGGCCAGCCTGGTTATCACGGTTATCCTTGGTCTAATCCTGGTTTACGCGTTTATCCACCCATTGGGACTGTCTTTAGTGGCACTGACCAATCTGCACGCTTTATGGGGTCTGGCCGGCTGGGTGGCTATTTTGCTGATGGGCATCAGCTTTCAGGTCATTCCCCTGTTTCAGGTCACAGAAATTTACCCCACTGGCATGACGCAACGCCTGTTGCCGATTCTGTTTGTCGTGTTGTTGCTATGGACGGTTTTCTCTGAATGGTTTGGCCTGCATTCGGGCCTGTTTCAAACCATACTGGTTTTTGTGCTGGCCCTTCTGGCCACTGTTTTCACCATCCAGACCGGCGTTCTGCTAAAAGGCCGTAAACGCCCCGCACCCGAGGTAACCACCTTGTTCTGGTGGCTGTCACTGGCCAGCCTGCTTGGCAGCTGCCTCTTATTGCCATTGCTGCAACTGTTCAGCCTGCCACAACTGGAACTGTCGCTAGGCATCCTGTTTATTTTGGGCTGTGCCTATTCTGCCATTAATGGCATGTTATACAAAATTGTACCTTTCCTGGTTATGCTACACAGCCAGGAAATAGTCCCCTTCCACTCGGGGGCCGCACCAAAAATAAAAGACATTTTGCCCGAAACCCATGCCAAACGCCAGTTTTGGGTGCAACTGCTTACCGTGCCAGCCATGCTGGCGGCAGCCTGGCAAGTACCCGGTTTTGCCACCCTTGCGGCACTGCTACTGCTGGCTTCGGCAGGCATGCTGTTTTTCAACCTGCTAGGTGCCGTGCGCATATATGGACGGCTTGCGAAACAGTTTAAAAAACCGGTTAAAAGTCAATAAGTCCCTGCATATCCAGAATAGTAATTTCCTTGCCCTTTACCTTAATCAGGCCATGCGTGCTTAAATCCAGCAAAATACGCGAAAAGTGTTCTGGCGTAATATTAAGGCGCGAAGCAATAATGGCCTTGCTGGTACTTAAGGTAATGGTCTCCCCGTTTTCACAATGGTCGTGCTTGAGCAAATAGCCAATCACCCGCTGTGCGCCTGAACGCAGGGAATACGACTCGACGTCTTCCATCAGGCCATATAACCGCTGGCTAAGTCCCTTGAGCATATTGAAGGTGAGATTCTGGCTTTTGGCCAATTCGGCATTGATAACGTTACGGCTGACATGCAGCACCAAACAATCTTCCAGTGCCTGCGCTGTCACAATATAATTCTTGCCCATGAACATGAGCGCCTCACCAAAGCTGTCTCCGGCCCGAATAATCTTGACCACTTTCTCGTTGCCGGGTGAGGAAACCACGGATAGTTTAATTTGCCCATAAATGAGCACATGCAAACCCAGACAAGGTTCGCCACGCTGGAACACAATTTCCCCGCGCCTGACCTGCATCTCGGTGGTTCCCAACGCGATTGCATCCAGCTCGGCCGAATCCAGCTCACTGAACAGTGGAACATTGGAAAGAAAGTCCTGTATTTTAATTTTCCTGTTTGCCATAATGACTTAGCCTTTGCAACCCTTTTCTTTCACAAAAAAACCGATAAAGATCTATAATGAACAACTTTTCTGGCATTCTACCAATGTTTTTGCACGAATCCCCGAATCATCCCTCAATCTGTTGTCTTATCATCCCATCCCGGGTGACTATATACCGTTTTTAATTAATGTCACACTTATCAATCAAGCAGGAAGTGGCTCGTCGCCGCACCTTTGCCATTATTTCCCACCCCGATGCAGGTAAAACCACCCTTACCGAGAAATTGCTCCTGTTTGCAGGTGCCATTCAGATCGCCGGTAGCGTAAAAGCAAGAAAAGCAAGCCGCCATGCCTCTTCCGACTGGATGGAAATTGAAAAGCAACGGGGAATTTCGGTTGCGTCATCCGTCATGCAAATGGAATACAAGGATTGTGTCATCAACCTGCTGGATACCCCCGGGCACCAGGACTTCTCTGAAGACACCTATCGGGTACTAACCGCCGTTGATGCCGCCATTATGGTGGTTGATGCCGCAAACGGGATCGAACCGCAAACCATTCGCCTGCTGCAGGTTTGCCGGGCCCGCAACACCCCTATCCTGACTTTCATTAACAAACTTGACCGCGAAGTCCGGGAGCCCCTGGATCTGCTGGGTGAAATTGAATCCCACCTGGGCATGGACACCATCCCGTTTACCTGGCCTATTGGCATGGGCAAATCGTTTGGCGGTGTTTATGACCTGCAGCTAGACCGGATGCGCCTGTTCCGCCCCGGCCAGGAGCGACGCGGCAATGATGAGTTTATCGAAGGCCTTGACAACCCGCTTATCCAGGAAAAATTCGGCTCCGCCTTCGACAAGGCCCACGAAGAAATTTCCCTCATTAAGGAAGCCACCCCCGATTTTGACCACGACGCCTTTCTGGCTGGCAAACAAACGCCTGTCTTTTTCGGCTCGGCCGTTAACAACTTTGGCGTGCAAGAGGTGCTTGACGCCCTGGTTAAATGGGCGCCCAAACCGGGACCTCGCCAGGCGCTGGAACGCATCGTGCAACCTGATGAGCCCAAGTTTTCCGGTGTTGTCTTCAAGGTACAGGCCAATATGGACCCGGCCCACCGCGACCGCGTTGCCTTTGTAAGGGTCAGCTCCGGCAAGTTTGAACGCGGCATGCGCCTGAAAGTCAGCCGTACCGGCAAAGAGATCCGTCCCAACAACGTGGTTTCATTCCTGTCTCAGCGACGTGACCTGCTTGACGAAGCCTATGCCGGTGATGTGATTGGTATTCCCAACCACGGTGTCCTGCACCTGGGCGATGTCCTGACCGAAGGCGAAACCCTGCAATTTACCGGATTGCCATTCTTTGCTCCTGAGCTATTCCAGGGCGTCGAAGTTAAAGATCCATTACGTACCAAGCAGCTGCGTACCGGCCTTACCCAATTGGGCGAGGAAGGAGCCATTCAGGTATTCCGCCCCGAAGCGGCCGGCGGAGCCCTGTTGCTGGGAGCCATTGGCCAATTACAATTTGAAGTGGTTGCTCACCGCCTGAAAACCGAATATGGCGTGGAAGCGCGTTTAATGCCATCTAGATATACAATGGCACGCTGGGTGACCAGTGACAACCCGAAAGCACTGCGCAAATTCATGGACAGCAACGCTGCCCATATCGCTTACGATGTCGTTGATGCGCTTGCTTTCCTTATTACCTCCCCTGCCCAGCTTCGTGTTGCCCAGGAATTGAACCCTGAAATTAATTTTCATGCAATGCGTGAACATGCCGGACAGGTGTTCTAGGAAAACAGCTAAAATGAACCACACATCAATGAAGGGTAATTTATTAATGTCTTGGCGTTTTTTATTCATTTCTTTACTGATATTTGCCGGACTGGCTACTTGGGGCGGCATCCAGGCGGGCGAATGGCTCATTGCACATTCGCCTACCACCGCCAATATACCCAACGTTAGCGAGTTTGATCCACCCCCACAGGTTGACCAATTCGGACGTCCTGTACTGCGCCAGCCCCAGCAGCCCCTCATGAGTGGTGCCCAAGGCGTCCCTGAGAGCCCTACTGGCATAGACTGGGCCATAGAAGCCTCACAAAAATCCGATATCCTGACGGCATCCAGCAGCCAATACAATCCAAATGTCACCATCGGCACGGCAAGCGGCCGCATAGATGCTGCACCCATTAATGCCACGCCCATTACCCGCCCCACGCAGGCACCAGGTACATCAGGCAGCAGGTATGCATGGGAACCTGCCTTTCATCGTGCTGTTGCACATTGCCGCACACTGGGCTTCTTTGAGCGCCCCACTTGCCTTGGCAAGGTGCGTGAACAATACTGTGGCGCCAACAATGCCTGGGGGAAAGTCAAGGACTGTCCTGAACGCTAAGTTAAAACAATGACTTTACAGCTGGACAAATAAAAAAACCTTCAATAAAAAATGGCCCGGAAAACATTTTCCGGGCCATTTTTTTGTTACTTAACTTAAGCCAATTGCCTGCATTCAGACAGATTTTACTGATTTTGCCTGTATGGCTTATTCTTCACCTATCTGGCTTTGCAGGTAATTTTGCAAGCCCACTTTTTCCACCAGTTCAATCTGGGTTTCCAACCAGTCGATATGCTCTTCAGTGTCATCAAGAATACGACGGAATAGATCACGGGAAACGTAGTCACGCACTTTCTCACAGTGGGCAATCGCTTCTACAAGGGTGCCATGAGCCGCTACTTCAAGGTGCAAGTCACAAGACAGGATTTCAGGTACGTCCTCACCAATGCGCAGCTTGTGCAAGTCTTGCAAGTTGGGCAATCCTTCAAGCAGGAAAATACGCTCCATCAACGCATCAGCATGTTTCATTTCTTCGATGGATTCTTCATATTCATGCTTACCCAACGCATTAAATCCCCAGTTTTTCAACATACGGGCATGCAGAAAATATTGGTTAATTGCTGTTAATTCATTGGTTAATTGCTTGTTCAGGTATTTAAGAACCTCTTTATCGCCTTTCATAGCCCTTCCTTTTTCAAGTTTGTTCGGTCCAACGGAGTCCAGCATACAATGCCCAGCCCTAAGCCCTGATTATATAATGGAAGCGGCTACAAAACAGATTCACTGAAAAAGAAAAGCGCAAAGCCAACCCCACCTTTCTCTAGAAGGCGGTTATGCGAAAAAATACCAGACCAACCTGTATGCTACGCCGGCCAGAGTACCGTAGACACAACTGCCTTACGGCCGTGACGTTCACTAACGTACCCTTGCTCAACCGCCGCGTTAGAAGCTGAACCTTTTGGAAGATATTCGCTGGCAGTTTGGGCGCAGCAACCACAGCACGAGGCAACACCTAACTCGGATTGTAAATCTCCCAGTGTTGACGCGCCGTTATTGACTGCCTCAATAACGGTCTTTTCTGTGATGGCATTACAAATACAAATATACATGCGAATCATTATCATCTATTTTTATTTTTTTCGCAATATTTTTTTGCCGGTTTTTCTTTAACTAATTGTTAACCCTTAAGAAATGCCTGGGCTTTTCTTAAGGAGGCAGATGGAATACCAATGGCTTCACGGTATTTGGCCACGGTTCTGCGAGCAATAACCAGGCCATCAGCCATTAGCAAATCACATAATTTACTGTCTGACAGCGGTTTTTTAACATCCTCGGCATTAACCAGTGCCTTGATTTTCAATTGAATCGATTTGGCCGAGGTTTGCTCTCCCGACTCGTTAGCGACCCCCGAACCAAAAAAATGCTTCAGTTCAAATACCCCATGCGGGGTGGCAATGAATTTTTGCGTGGTGGCCCGGGATACGGTTGATTCATGGATATCCAGTTCCTGCGCCACCTCTCTTAAAGTAAGGGGTTGCATGGCAGACATGCCTTCCTCAAGAAAGGCCGTTTGATACTTCATCACTGCTTGGGAAACATCCAGAATGGTACTAAAACGATGGTTGACCTGTTTTAAAAAACCTTTTGCCTGGTTTAATTGCTCATTCAAACCGGTATCGTCCTTTTTCCCCAGGGTCCGGATCATGCTTTCATATTCGTCATTTATCCGAACTTTTGGCAAAATACCCTGATTCAGCGAGATCACCCATTCATTATTGATTTTACGCACCAGCACATCAGGAACCGCATAATCAGCCGCCGGCGTACTCCAGGCTTTACCAGGGCGTGGATCAAGGTGCTGGATCAGGCTATGGGCCTGGCGAATCAGGGCAATATCAGCCCCGGTTTTGTTTTGCAGGGTAACCATATCGGCCGCTGCCAGCGCATCCAGGGCACTGGCACAAATTTTTCTGGCGCAAGCCAATACATCGCTATCAGGTTTTGGGTTAATTTCACGCGAAAGCTGCAATAACAGGCACTCGGACAAGCTTCGTGCAGCAATACCCGGCGGATCAAACGATTGCAACAAACGCAGCGCAACGGTCAACTCTTGTACCGTTACCTCATGCTCCGCCTCAAAAAAACCGGCTACTTCTTCCAGCGGGGTATGCAGGTATCCATTTTCATCCAGCTCATCGACCAGGACATCAACCAGAAGCATGTCACGCTCCAGCGCACGTGTGGTACCCAGCTGGCTACGCAAATATTCTTCCAGACTGACACTGGTTGCGGTTTCAGGATAGAAGTCATCGTCTTCGAAATTGGCCGATGCCGGTTTGCGCTGATCCCAATCCTGTTGTAAAACCTCAGCATAAGACACCTCAGGATTTGGTGTTTCAGACGATATCTGGTTATCATCTATTAACTCCAGCATCGGATTATCCTGAATGGCACGCATCAGCTCAACCTGAAAATCCAGACCGGAAAACTGCAACAATCGCAATGACTGCTGCAACTGAGGGGTCATGACCAAATGCTGGCCTGTTTTTAACTCTAACGCCTGACGCATAGTAAAAATTCTTTATGAAACAAAAAAAACCCGCGGCCTACAAAAATGATACCGCCGTACTCAGCAAAACCCTGTTAAAGCTGGCAATGCCACAGCTTATTTTACGCAGCGCCATTATTGTCATTGTTATACTTGCCTGGCTATTCCTTGCCCGTGAAATCATTGAGTTTGGAAAAAAACAGGATTACGCCGGACTGGAAGCCTTCAGCAACCAATTGGTAACCTACCTGAACAGTATAAACAATTATATTTGGTGGGGCCTTGTTCTGCTGGGCAGCCTTATCCTTTATCTTATATTAAGCAGCTGGCTAAGTGGCAACATTAGCCGTGCCGGTGAAAACTGTCCACCCCCACAAAAAATAAACCACATCATCAATAATCTTTCACCTGAAGGCAAAGAAGTCCTGGCCTGGGTCTGGAGTGATCGCGCAGAGCCCATCAAATTTATCACGTTAAAAGAAACCCTTAGTGAATTACGCAACGGACGTGTTTACAAACTGGCGCTCATCAAAGAACAGCAGGCACTATTGCAACACAACTTTATTCCCGAGTTAACCCAAAATGAAAAAACCTCTTGACTTAACTACCCTTTCATGCTGATAATAAAGTTATCATGAAAATGCAAACATTCAATTTCTCCTATATTGAAGCAGGTCGCAACCGCGATCTGCCAATTTGCGCACTCTCTTCTCTTCTACTCCTAGCGCCCGGTTGCCGAGCCTAGAGCATTCGTGGCAGTTCGGCAGCCCTGTATTAGCCACCCGGATTTTTATTAAATTGTAATATCCCGGGCCCACAAACAGGCAAACGCCAGTTCCAGCACCGGGATTCATATCAAACAGGTGCATTATGATGCTTTCCAACCCAGCAAAAAAATACGTTCCATTCAAACCGTTCGTCAAGGATTTTTCCGAGCGCACATGGCCCAGCAAAACCATTACGGCTCCTCCAATCTGGATGAGTACCGACCTGCGCGATGGTAACCAGTCTCTTATCGAACCCATGAGCGTTGAGCGCAAATTGCGCTTTTTCAAACAGTTGGTGGCTATTGGTTTCAAGGAAATTGAAGTTGGCTTTCCTTCCGCATCACAAACTGATTTTGATTTTGTCCGTATCCTGGTTGAAGAAAACCTGATTCCCGATGACGTCACCATTATCGTCCTGACCCAGGCCCGTCAAGACCTGATCGAACGGACTGCCGAAGCAGCCGCTGGCGCAAAAACCGCCATGATCCACCTTTACAATGCCTGTGCCCCCGCTTTCCGTAAAATCGTCTTCAACATGAGCAAAGACGAAGTCAAGCAAGTGGCCATTCAGGGTACACGTTGGGTTAAACAGGCCATGGCTAAATATCCGCAAACCAAATGGCGCTATGAGTACTCGCCCGAAGTATTCAGTACCACTGAGCCTGAGTTTGCCGTGGAAGTTAGTAACGCCGTGTCAGCAGAATGGCAGCCTACCCCTGAAAACAAAATTGTCTTCAACCTGCCCGCAACTATTGAATCCACCACCCCCAACATGTACGCCGACCAGATTGAATGGTTCTGCAAAAACGTCAATAACCGCGACTGCATTATTGTTAGCGTACACCCCCACAATGACCGGGGCACAGCGGTTGCCGCGGCAGAATTGTCTGTCATGGCCGGTGCAGACCGTGTTGAAGGCTGCCTGTTTGGTAGTGGCGAACGTACCGGCAACGTTGACCTGGTTACCTTGGCCCTGAACTTGTATACCCAGGGTATCCATCCAGGCCTGGACTTTTCAGATATTGATGAAGTCCGCCGCACCGCCGAATACTGCAACCAATTACCCGTACATCCTCGTCACCCCTATGCGGGCGACTTGGTGTTTACCGCATTTTCCGGTTCTCACCAGGATGCCATCAAGAAAGGCTTTGCGCAGCAAGACCCCAATGGCGTCTGGGAAGTACCGTACTTGCCTATTGACCCTGCAGACCTGGGCCGCAGCTATGATGCCGTTATCCGTGTAAACAGCCAATCTGGCAAAGGTGGGGTGTCTTATTTGCTTGAACAGGAACAAGGCCTGAACTTGCCACGTCGCCTGCAAATTGAATTCAGCCGCGCCATCCAGCGTGTTACCGATGAAACCGGCACCGAAGTCAATGGCAATGCCGTATTCGAAATCTTCGAGAAAGAATACCTGAAACAGACTTCTCCCTGGAAATTACTCAAGCATCAAATCAACAGCCATCCTGAGGGCGCCGATGATGAAACCTTCAGCATTGAAGTTGAGCTGGAAAACAACGGCACTGTCATCAAGGCCAGTGGCAAGGGTGATGGCGCCATCTCAGCATTCATCAACGCCCTGGATCTGCCCATCCGCTTCATGGATTATCACGAGCACGCCATTGGTTCCGGTGAAAAAACACAAGCTGCCTGCTATGTAGAGCTTCGCCTGGGCGAATCTGCAACCGGCTTTGGGGTTGGTGTTCACAAAGACATCGTGACCGCCTCGTTCCAGGCGGTATTAAGTGCCGTCAACCGTCATATTCAGCAGGGTGTCACAACCGCCCAAGAAGAAAACATTGAGAGCGCTGCCGTTTAAAAAACAGCAAGCCCGTATTGCCCTGATTGATTTCTCACCAAGGGATCAATCCAGCGTTCTGAACCCAACAGGTTAAGACCAGGCAAAGCCAAAATGGCAAACATAAAAAAGCCCAAACAAACCGGAATACTCTCCGGTTGTTTGGGCTTTTTTCATCAATAAGTATTAAGTCGCTTACCAGGCGCTACCCACTTCCCATACCACTTCCTTACCGTTGGCCTTGGCGGCTCTTAGCATGTCCAGCAATGGAAAAGTACGGCGACGCAAGGTCACCTTTTCCAGCACCGGATGCGGCTTTTCTTCCGGATACTCATCGTCCTCTTCTTCCCTGTCTTTATCGGCATAAACCAGGTCAGGATTGGAATCAGGATCTTCTGCCACGGAGCGAACAATGTTCTCAATGGCTTCATCCAGTTGCTCTACCGTAAACACGCCACTTTCAGGCAATGTCTCATAATCACGCCCTGCAGCCTTTAGGACAGACAGGGCATGCTTGTCCAGCATCACAACATCAGCACTTGCATTTGAGCGGAAAGTAATCAGCATCTTCGGTTTCCCACAATAGATAAAGTAATACGCCCAGTTTACTACAAGATGCATTTCAGGCCGATGATTTCATTTTTTGCTCAAGACGTGCATTTATATTCATGAAAAGAATCACAACCCTGCTCCTGCTGACAATCGTCATAGTGCCTGCAGCCTGGTCACAAACCAGCGAAATAAACAATGGAAATCCCGTTTGCAAGCCTGCCTTTACTGGAAATCCATGCAAAGATCGAAGCAAAGTACCCTCACTTAATTTAGGTGTGGGCAACCCTATCCATTTAATTAGTGGCAATAAATACCAAGAAGAAACCGATCTGCCCTTTCTGCCATCAGGGCTGGAATGGGTACGATATTACAATTCGCTCTCCAAAGGTAATAGCCTGTTGGGTGAAGGCTGGTCGCACTCTTATGATACCCGCCTGTATTTTGCCGGTAACAAACTGCAAATTATCCATGCCGATGGTTCCCGTACCCTATTTCAGGCACGCCAAGGTGACACCGCCCATGCAGTTCAGGCCAGTCAAGGCAAACTATTGGCTAAAGACAATTCCTGGCATTGGGAACTGGGCTCTGGTTTCAGCAAGATTTTTAATCCTCACGGACGCCTGATACAAGTTAATTTACCAGGGCTGGAACCCATCCGCATCAGACGCGATGAAAGGCCAGGCCCCACCCAGCATGCCATTCTGGAAGTGCAGGCAGGCCAGCAACACAAGCTGGTTTTTAATTATGAAATTTTCAAGGGTACGGCCCGTTTAAGCCGTATTGATACCCACGTTGGCACTTTCCATTACCAGCACGAACAGCCTGAAAAACACACCGGCCTACGCCTTATTGGCATGCAAAGACCCGACAAAATGGGCAAAATCTACGCTTATGAAGCCCAATACCAGTACGGCAACCCGTTTTTGCTAACCGGCATCAGCATGCATGACCATACCGGTAAAAAATCGATCAGAACCAATTCATGGGCTTATAACGAAAAAGGCCTGGCCATTCGTTCCATCACGGGTAGCCAAGACGATACCTACAACCGGATAGAGATTGAATATATCAGTAGGCCCAAAATTGAAAATGCCCCAGGCCTCACACGTGTTAAAAATGCCGATGGCCAGCACACCGATTTTCATACGTCCATCAAGGGTGGAAAATATGTACTGGAAGCCATTGAAGGCGCAGGCTGCCATGGTTGCGCCATCCCCGGCACCAAAGCCGAATATGACAGCAAGGGAAGAATGACCAGCCTGAATGGCACTCAAATTCATTACGATGAAAACGACAATATCAGACAACTGGACATAAACCGCTCACCCTGGCCTGGGCTGCAACTGCACTACGATGAAAAAGACCGTCCGGTAACATGGTCCAGCAAAATTACAGGTGCCGAACATACCCGTTATAACGACAGAAACCTGCCGGTAGAACAGAAGTTTGCCAATGGAGACCAGGCCCTGTTTGAATATGATAAAGACGGGCAGCTTTCAAAGGTGACGGAAACATCAAAAGATAAAGACCTTTCAAGCACCATAAAAATTCTTACAAGCCCTGAAAAAAACTACATCATTCTTCAGCATGAATTGGAAACAATACGATATGACACACGACAGAAAAATACTTTAATCACCAGTACGGAACGCAATCCAATACAGGCAGCCCAAATCAGCTTTGAGGACAAATATACATTTGAGAATGATAAAAAAACCCGGATTCACCACTTACCCGAAGGAGGACATATAAGCTATTTTTACAATCAGGAAAACAAACCTGAAACTATCATTTGGACCGAACAATCCGGCAAAAAACACCATTTAATCATGGA
>Ga0172382_10010446_pt1 | contig 12450 bp, 15 predicted proteins | sample Leawel138RmetaG_FD_122245 | JGI IMG/M metagenome (GOLD analysis project Ga0172382, IMG submission 122245) | Leachate microbial communities from a municipal landfill in Southern Ontario, Canada - Leachate well 138R metaG | ecosystem: Engineered > Solid waste > Landfill > Unclassified | place...
ACTCACTTTCAAAACATCAACTTGTTTCTTTAAAATCTCTCTCCACACCAGTCTTTGTTCTGTCTCTTTTTCAATATCTCCACTTAAAAAAATCGACCATTTTTCCTCTCCCTTATAATCCAAAACCCCTGCCACTGCATTTTTATTTTCATCCATCAACCCCTCTTCATTTTTCCCTGGATTCACTACCTCAAAATCAAACATATTAATACTAATTACATCATTTTGACCTATTTTTTTTGAATAAATCTTTTGTTCAATATCCTTACCTAATAGACCATTACTATAAAAATTAGACACCTTATACGACCTCAAAATATCATCCAAACCACCTACATGATCACTATCTCCATGGGTCAGAATAACTACCTCAATTGTCTTATCCCAAAATGGTATATGTCTATCTAAACAAGTCAAAACTTTTTTATTATTTGGACCCACATCCACCAATATTTGAATGTTTTTATATGTTGCCAAAATTGCATCTCCTTGTCCCACATCACACACCACCACCTTAGCTTTTTTATTTGGCAATGTTAAACCAAAAATAATTATCAAAGCAATCAAACTAACAAATAATATGATTCTATTTTTCATAAATTATTTAAATAAATTTGAAGTCATAATTTTTGGCGAACTTCAACGTGGCCTGCCCACATTGACTGAGCAGAAAAATTCATGACAAAAATTTATTAAAAAAACTATAATTTTTTATTTTTAATAGAATCCAGATCAATATAAGATACCATCCAAACAACATCAACCAATTAAAATTCACTTCTAAATTAACCCACCCCCATCCTCCAATCATCGTCGCCACAAAATTAAAATATTTTAAAAGTGGCCATATTAACCATAAAACAATTTTACCCAAAATTGGGATAAAAACACCAATTATTGAACCCAAAAATCCAACCAAGGTCACTATCTCTACTATTAATAGTATTAATACATTACTGATTGGTCCTACTAAATTTATCCTTCCAAACCCCATTGCTAAAACTGGGCTCACCCATAAAGATACCCAACAACTAGTCCCCCAAACTCCCTTCCAAGGACTACTAATTACCCCTATAAATGCACTAAAACTAAGCCAAAAACTAATTTCAATCAAAGATTGAGGCCAAGCTAAAACAATTATTAAAACACTTAATATTAACCCTCTAACCGCATTATATCTTCTCCCCAACATCTGTGCCCAATATTTACTTGATATTAAAATCAAAGCTCTAACTACCGGAATCTGCCAACCTACCATCCCCACATAACCCAAAGCTATTAAAGATCCTAACCCAATAGCTAATTTCCTACCTAAAATCTTAGCTAAATTTTCAATCACATTACTAAAAACCAACATTAAATTAGTTCCACTCACCACTACAATATGGATTAGACCACTATTTTGTAACTGATTCCAAAAATCTTTATCAAACCCCGCCTTTTCTCCCAATAACATCCCTCCCAAAAGTCCGGCTTCTCTCCCTGGTAAACTTTGATAAATTACATATATCAAACTATCCTTCTTTACAAACTTATACATCAATAACCCGATTAAAATAACCCCTATCCAAATTAAAAATTTCTTATAATTACAAAGATATTTCATCTTTAATTTTTTCAAACATTTTATCTCCAATTCCCGATACCAACTTCAATTCTTCAATACTCTTAAAACCCCCAACTTTATTTCGATAGTCAATTATTCTTTGTGCAATTGCTGGACCTACTCCATTTAACTTATCTAATTCTTCAATTGTCGCCGTATTAATCCTAATTATCTTGTTATTAGATTGACTTGTTCCTAAAACATTACCGCCACTAGTTATATTTTCCCCTACCTTTGGTATATAAATCTTTTGTCCATCGACCAATCTCTCTGCCTGATTTAAATTTTTCTCTACCCAATCTCGATCAGCTCCAGCTGCTAATCCACCGGCTACCACTAAAGCATCGTTAACTCTTAACTCTCTTTTTAATTTATAAACCCCAGGATTTATTACCTCACCAGCTATATCAATAGTTACTTCACTATCAACTTGTGTATCAACAATTCCTGTTGGACTTATATTTTTAGTCGTTAATTTAACCTCTGATTTTTCTAAAAAATTATTTTTAAAATTCATCCCAATCCCAACAATTATCAGAATAAAGCCAATTATAAAAACTCCATCAATCCATTTAAACTTACGTAATTTTTCTAACATATTTCTACACTAATCATATCAAATTTACTTTTTGTGCTAAAATAGCCCAAAAGTTCAAAAGCGAACTTTAAAAACTTAAAGGGGGAAAATTGTTTTGGTTATTACTTTAGACAACGCCGGTATAAAAAAGGGTGAACAAATCAAAATAACTGGCAATCAATATCGGATCATAGATTATGATCCAAACTTAGAAACATTAACTAAAGTAGACATCGATAAAATCGAGCTACTCGAACCACCCTATCATCCAAATGATAGTAAGTTTAAATCTTGGCTTAAAGAAATCCAAAACCAAGGCTATATTCTGCTTGATATCCGAATTGCAGAATATTTTATTGAAGGCAGAATCAAATCCATTCCTAAAGCATGGGAAACAACTAAATATATTTTGTTTCCCGGAATGATTCTTTGTTTTTGTCCTTATTGTCTTCATAAAAATAGGCATGTTAAAGACTATGGTCTTATGTCCTTTATTAAAGACGATATCACCGAAAAAAAACATTGGATTTGCAGGTTCAGCCAGTTTTTTAGAGATGCCACTTTTTCTAATAAAGGCTATTTTTCAATCGCTGTGATTAAAAAATAATCTCCAAAAACAAAAAAACTCTTTTTTTTATCTAGCCCTAACGGCCACACATCGGTGTACCACTAGGGCTTTTTTTTTACCGATACTTGATACTTCCTTCAAAATAATCGATACTATTATAATGTCTCAACTTTTAAACATCTTTACCTTTGTTTTTATTGCTATTACTAGTTATTTTTTTGCTAATTCTAGTCTAGAAATCTATACCCCCCAACTTATCGCCCTAATTTCTATTATTTTTATTATTCTTCTTTTCAAAAAACATCTTTCAATCCACCTAATTTCCTTTATTATTACTCTTATCGTTTTCTCTACCCACGGTCTTAATTCTTCTTTTTTCTTTCTCATCTATTTTCTGCTTTTTACTATTTCCTTCCAAAATCCACCCACTACTACCCTTTCCTATTCCTTAACTCTAATTCTTCTCCTATCTCAATCACTAGACTCTACTAAATCACTTATCCCTCTTTCTTCTCTTCTCTTTATCACTCCCCTTTCTTGGTTTATTGGCCGTCTTTATCTAGAAAAAGTCAAAACCGAATCAGAATTAGAATTTGATGAAACCAATATTCTTCTTTGGCTTTCTCTTAAATTCAAAACTGGCATTTATGAAATTATTGAATCTACTGCCGAACTCTTATCTACCCCCCTTCAACCTAACCAAAAAGAAAAACTTCGTCATATCAAAGATTCTGCTAAATCACTTTTAAATTCATCTGAAAAATTAAAAAATGAAATCGATCAACAAACTGACAATGATTAATAAATTTACCTTTTTTTGGGTTTTTTTAGTTCTTTTTTCTTTTTCTTCCATAAAAACCCTTGGTCAAAGTTTTACTTCCGATAGTTACCAAATCCAATTTGGTAATTTTAATATGACTGGTGGTCGAAAAACCTCTGATACCTTTATCCTTACCGATACAGTTGGTCAAAATACTCCAGGCAGATTCACAAAAAATGGCATGATTATTAAATCTGGTTTCCAGTATGCCTACGACATAAACTATAAGTTTTCTTTCTCTATTGACAATCTTGATATTGATTTTGGCTCTCTTGCTCCTAACGTCGGGACTACTCAAACCAATATTATCACCATCACTACTCCTACTGGTCATGGCTATGAAATTTCTAGTCTAGAAAACCATCCTCTCACTACTATTGATACTAATTCCACTATTCCTGATACTACTTGTGATAATAACGATTGTGATCAAACTATTTCTAAAGTTTGGGTTGAAGATAATATTCATGGTTTTGGGTTTAACGCTATTGGGATTAACACCAGTGGGGTTGTTACCGACATTGGCACTTCCAACTATTTCCCTGATTCTACTTACTTCCGTCAATTTGCCGACAATTCTAATAATGAACCAGCTCAAATTTTTATGTCTGAAAATCAAGCTGTCACCGACCATTCTGCCAAAGTCACCTATAAAATAAATGTCTCCACTAACCAACCAGAAGGTTCTTATCAAACTAATATTAGTTTTATTGCTGTCCCTAAATATTAAATTATGGCCAATTTTAATCTCACTATCTCTCCAGCCCAAATTGAATATTTGTTAAAACCAGGTGTCACCATTACTCAAGCCTACGAAATTACCAACAACTCATCAGAAAATATTTATCTTAATAGTGAAGTTCTTCCTTTTATCCCTCAAGGTAATAATGGCTCTGTCACCTACCAAAATATCACTCCTAATCCCAATATTACCTTTTCTTTATCTAATGCTAATTTAGCTCTAGGTCAACCTTTTATTCTTGCCCCCAATGCCAAACAACAATTGGTTTTAAAAATAAAAAGCTCATCTAATACTAAATTATCTGACTCTTATTACACTTTTTTTGTTTATCAAGTCCAAGGGCAAAGCTCAACCAACCTTCCTCAAACCACCGGTAAAATTGGTTCTCATATTTTACTTAGCCTTACCGATACTGAAGACACCAAAGCTAGTGGTGAAATTTCTAAATTTAATCTCACTCCCAAAATCAAAGATGTCTTTTTCACCCCCTTAAAATTTAATGGTGAAGTTAAAAATAATTCTAGTTTTTTCTTTAAAACTACTGGTAAAATTATTCTCACCAAAAACGACCAAATAGTTAAAGAGATTAATTTAGAAGACAACAATGTCTTAAGTAATTATTATCGTCAGATAAACTGTCAAAACCTTACTAATTGCACTCTTAAACCTCCTTTTTGGCCAGGGAAATATACTGCTACTCTAGAATTTGATAAAAGTCTAAACATTCCCTCTTCTTCAATCTCTTTTTTCATTTTCCCAATTTCACCTCTAATCATCTTAATCTTAATTTCTCTCCTAGTCTTTATTCCTTTAAAATTCAAAAAATATTTTTCCAAATCAAAAATCTGAAGTCTAAAGTCTCTTTTCTAATTCTTCTTTTTCCTTTTCAAAACCAGCCTTTCCTAAAAGAGCAAACATATTTTTCTTATAACTTTCCACTCCTGGTTGATCCATTGGGTTTACTCCTAATAAATATCCACTCATAGCACATGCTTTTTCAAAAAAATAAATTAAATATCCCAAATTATATTCATCTAATCTTGGCAAATTTATTATTATATTTGGTACTCCCCCATCCATATGAGCTAAAATTGTCCCCTGCATCGCCTTTTTATTAACCTCATCCATTGTTTCCCCTGTCAAAAAATTAAGTCCATCACTGTCTTCTTCTTCCTCTTTTATTAAAATCTTTTCTTTATCTTCTTCAACACTTATTACTGTCTCAAATAAAATCCTATTTCCATCTTGAATAAACTGCCCCATTGAATGTAAATCAGTTGTAAAATCAACCGCTGCAGGCATTATTCCTTTTTTATCCTTACCTTCACTTTCTCCAAACAATTGTTTCCACCACTCACTAAAAAAATGTAACCCCGGTTCATAATTTGCTAATATTTCGACCGCTTTACCTTGTCCATACAAAATATTTCGATAAACAGCATACCTATAAGCCTCATTTTCAACTAAATCTTCATTATTTAAATCTTCTCTAGCCTCACTTGCCCCTCTCATTAATTCATCAATCTTTACCCCTGCTACTGCAATTGGTAATAACCCTACTGCTGTTAAAACTGAATATCTCCCTCCAATATCGTTGGGAACTACAAAAGTCTCATAACCATTTTTATCAGCTAACTGTTTTAACCCTCCCTTTTCCTTATCAGTCGTCACATAAATTCTTTTACTAGCTTCAACCCCATATTTATTCTCCATCCATTTTCTTAATATTCTAAAAGCCAATGCTGGTTCTATTGTTGTCCCAGATTTTGAAATTACATTTAAAGATACTTCCCTACCTTCAATTTTTTCCAAAATTTCATTTAAATATCTTGAACTCAAATTATTTCCTGCAAAGATTATTTCCACCTTTTTATCTCCACCCAAAGCCTCAATTACTGCCTTTGACCCTAAATAAGATCCTCCAATCCCAATTACCACCAAAACCTGAGTTTCATTTCTAATTTTTTCTGCTGCTATTTTTATTCTTTGAAATTCTTCTTTATCATAGTTTATTGGCAAATCTACCCATCCCAAAAAATCACTTCCTTCACCAGTTTTTTCATGAATTTTTTTATGTGCTTCCAAAACCCTATCTCTAAAACCCATTAATTCATCCTGACTTATAAAACTTTTTATTTTACTATCATCTAAAATTTTTATCATAAACCAATTTTACCTCAACTTAAATCTTTTTACTTTATTTCTTTAAAATAAAAGCGGCTGTCTCCAAAATAAGGGTCATTCGACCAATATTCCTTCAACAGCCTAAATTATTCAAAAAGTAGAATAATTTCCGTCAGGCAACCTGACAAACCCTTTTTTCCCTTGTTCCTCCCAGTCATCGAGAACTTCATCCTCGGTCGGTAAATCTATGGAAGAAATTCCATACAAAATCAATCCAACCCTAGAATTATTTCGAAAAGGTAAAGAATGAGCCAGATTCTTAATCTCTTCCATCCTAATTGGATTTCCATCTGCCTCTTGATACAAAGCTCTGGCCATTTTTTTTAATTCTCTCTCTGGTTTTCCATTTCTGTTAGCTTCTACTAAATCCTTTATCTGCTCAACAAAAGTATCATCACCCACCGCCATCATAATTACTCCTTTCCACTAATAAATTGTCTAAAGTTCGCTTTTAAACTTCTCCCCCATTATAGCTCTAAAAAATCCAAAAAAAATACCGAAGAAAGTTAGCTAAAGAAAGTAAGTTTACACTCACCACCTTTAACTAACCTTCCCCGGTTTAATATTCTATTTTCTAGACCAATAGACAACTTCTTTGCCTTTTTTACTTCTTTTTTTATCAATATTCATCATTAAATAATTGTTTTTTCTAGTAGTGTTCCTAAAAAAACAGTTTAATTCTTTATTGATAAATGTTTTTAATTCTTCTACTTTCAATATTTGTTCCATTGGATATCTAATTTCAAAAATAAATTTTCCAGCTTGAGGAAACTCATTTCTAAAATTTACAATTACTTGTCCAATAGATATGGAAAAAGAAAAAAGATCGCCATCATTAAACGATAAAGTTTCATCCAAAAAAACAACCTCTTCTCCGTATCCCTTTAAGAAAAGATCTCTGAAATACCTTACTACGTAGATAGTAACCTGCATAATTTCTTCCTTCCCACTTAAAATACTTATTCGCTGATATTTTTAAACTCATCTAATCCAAAAAAACAGATTTCAATTCATTCTTAAAATATCTTTCTAATTCAACCTTACAAGCCCCCTCGTAAGGTTTAGCTACCCAGATAACTACCCCTAAAGTCGGCTCTACTAAATTACTAAACTTGCCCAAAAAACCTAAGTCTTCTTGATCATAAGTTTTTCTCCAAAACGGCTCGAATGGGATTATGTTTTCGATATTTGTAATAAACTCCTTACCGATATATTCTGGATGGTCAGGGATTCCTAAAACAAATATAAAACAGCACTTTTTCTTCTCCGAAAAGAAATAGTCAACCGCTAATTTTAAATATTTTTCATCTTCTCTGATCAAAATGTTTTTCTTTAAACGAAAATGACCATTTTTTATCTCTTCCCAAACAAGATCTTGATTCTCATCAAGGAAAGATCCTAGTAAGCTTTCAACATTTTTCTCAAAAATTTCCAAAGTAGGAAACACAAATCGACTCAACATAAATAATATTCTCCTTAAGATAATTTTTTTAGTTCTGTTATGAAAGGTGCGTCCACTTGAGTTAATATTTTTCGAAACTCATACCAAGATGGATTTTTAGACCATTCAACTACTACAAACTTAAGTTTTAAATGGCCTAGTTTAAATTTACAAACAGGACAAACTGGCTCGCTCTTATTTAAAGCTTCTGAAAAAAACTTTATCGCCTCTTTTAGAGCTAGCCATGGAACTTTTAAGAAATAACCATATTCAATTTCTACTCTTAAAAATTTCCCAACCACATAGTGAAAAGTTAAAGAGTATCCTTTAAACAATCCACTACAAGCTGCTTTCCTAGAATCATTTAAAATTTCTAGATAGTTAAAATCACTCACTCTGTCTTTAAATAATTCTACTAGTTCAGCTGATGAAACCCATTTTTTCGACATAATCTTTCCTCCTTTCCTAATATTATTTACATACAATTCCAACTATATTGTTTTATTAGTAACCCTTTCTCAACTTTAAAAAAATCATTTATGATTTCATCGTCAATCATTTTTAATCTAATCTTAGATTTGCCTTTTTCTGATTTAATCCAAGAGTTAATTAAAGAGACTAGATTAAGATCATAAAATTTTTCTCCAGGTTGATTAACCAAAAATAAATCCACTCCATTTAAATAACCTTCCACAGTCGAAACTGTCACCAAAAAACTAAATTTTTTATTACTCCCTTTAAGAAAAAATTGATTGTTAAAAATTTTTTCTCTAAGAGGAATTCCAAGTTCATTTGCTATTGCTACAAAAAATTCATCAACCTTAAAGTCCTTTATTAACTCCATTAATCTATACCTCCTTTCACACTTATTTTTAAAGAGCCCAAAAAACATCCAAATTATATCATTAACCGAAATTTTAGGCAAAAATTATATTTTAATAAATAAAAAACCGAGGACTAACACATAAAGTGTTATCTGCCCTCGGCTGTTTAAATTAACTATTATGAAGAACTGGTCAGGCGGCTAAAGTATCTAGCAATTGAGATACTCTTACATCAAACCTCCAGTTCCTCTTAAGACATTTTTTCAATCTCAAAATTTTCAATCTCCTGTCGTAGGACATTTTCCACGATACGTTTAACCTCCAATTTTTGGTTATCCCATATCGTGAATATAAATCCAGGAAATTTTGCATAATAAAAACAAGGTCTTGTTGCCATAAGCGTTGTTTTTATTATCTCTTCCAAAACCAAGGCAAATATTGCTTGTTCATGATTATTATTTTCCACTCGAAGAACAATAATCTTGCCTTTCTCATTTGCCAATCTGATCTTCCGTTTAAGATCATCCTCCCAGTTTTTGCCTTTTTTGCAGATATCTGCAGTCACCATAAATATCTGCAATTTATTCCCAACTTCTTTAATCTCAATTGGCATAACATAAACCACCTTTCTTTTTATTAATACAAATTCTTCGCCTTTGAAGAAAATATTTTATAGTTAAGGTACTAAAATCAAATCTGCCAGATTATACACCATTTTTTATTCTTATCTAAATAAAAAAAATCGACAAACTTAGTATTAAATTTCTATTAATTCCTCTTCTTTTATCAAATTTACCAACCTTAACAATTTTTCAATTTCCTCTCCAATTGTTGGTACCTTTGGTTCAAATTGTGCTATTTTCTCTACCCTTACCCACTTATAATCACTATATTCCTCATTTAATTTAATTTCCCCACTCTCATACCTCGCATAATAATGTGGCAAAACCATATTAGTTCCATCTTCTTTTATAAAGAAATTCATTGTATTAAAAATTGGCCAAATTTTTATCTTAGTATCTTCTCCAATCTCTTCATTCTTTTCTCGTTTTAAACCTTCCAATATTCCGCCATCACCAACCTCCATTTTTCCACCTACAAAAGAATAAACTCCATCATAATCTGCTTCCCCTTTTCTTTTCGCCAACAAAACTTCACTATTATTATTTCTAAACAAAACTATTTTTTGACAATTAGCAAATGCATATTTCTCGTCCATTGATCAATTTTACCAAAATCTTTATTCCTTTCTCTTATTTTCAAAGATCCTTAAACCCACTTTCATAATCTAATCTAATAAAAAATAAAAAAGCCGAGGGTTTACACATAAAGTGTTTTGCCCTCGGCCGTTTAAATTAATTGTTATGAAGAACTGACCACGCCTCAGCTAAAGTACCTGGCAATTGAGACGCTCGTGCATCAAACCTCCAAATACTTTCCTGTAGGTAGCCATCAAAAAATTCTGACCGATGAACTTGTTGCGCTAAAGCAAATAACATCCCTGTCCCCTCATAGCGACCAGAACAATAACTCAAACCAAGAGTTCGTGTTCCAACTTCGCCCAAAAGTTGACATATCAACCATGCTTTTCTAGCATCACCATCCAAATAATAGGATGCTGATAAATTCCACTCTACTGGACTATATCCAATAGTATGGCCATCTCCATCAGTGATTGCTTTCCAGGTTGTATTATCTGTAAATCGATATTGAACAAAAAGGTCGGCATTAACACAATATGGATTACTTTTCATAAAATTCCATATTGTTGCTTCACGCTGCCATTCTGCCCACTGTTCATCAGTATAAGGCTGAGTCTCCATTTTTTTACCCTCATCGTCATAGTAAACCGGCATCGGTAAACTTTCAGTTTCAGGCGCATTTGATTGGATTTCAGACCACTCCGGTTTTGTTGGGCTAAACATTATTAAGCTATCATTGGCTCCAATATAGGCTCTAACCGTCATCGTATACAGAATCTGATCATTAGAATCTATAAATTGGATTTGTTCCAACGAAGCATTGGGCGCATTCATCCACCCAATTTTTTCCATTTCCGCAATAACACTACTATCAATATTCTTCGGCAATCCATTTTCATCAAGTCTTCCATCAAAAGGGTTGTCTCCCCATGAACTCAATTTAGCCAAATTCTGACCGGCATCATTAAATTCATAGTTATATACCGGTTTGACGATAATATAATCCCATGCAGTTTCTTTGTCGGGTCGATAAAAAACCGAATATTGTTTCTGTCGGTTTAAAAATATCCGATCAAAGTTTGCATACTGATCAGCATCTCCAGCACTATAGATCAAATAAGTCCCCGATTCATCAAAACTTCCTCCGTTACTGAATTCCAACCATGGTTGCTGACTGTCCTCTAGATCATCCACCAATGAATTAACTATGTCATAAGCACCCATAGTATCATCACTCTTGTTTGGGATATCCCAATTAAGCCACCATCCACCCGGCATCGTCGCTGGCAATCCTTCAACTGCTGTCACCGAATGTCCCCAATTAAAGAAAAAGGATCCGGTAGCAATCCTGGCTTGCCAAACTTCATTGACCACCAATGCCCTTAACTTTGCCTTTGACAAATCTAACTCAATCGTCTCGCCATTTTTCTGGCATGGTATATCGTAATACCAAAGCGATTGAAAATCTCGTTTGTCGCTGTCAAAATACTGAGCAAAATTCCGATTAAAATCTAATCGAATTTTCGCCCCGGCATAGATATTCCCATTTACGTCTGTACCAGTATAGGTCGAAGATTCAAGTGTCATGAAATGTGTTAAGCCGGCAAAACGTTTTGTCTTTACCATCCCTAAAGCCTGAACCACACTCCCATCTTCAAGGGTAACCTGAACATCTTGGGTTTTTGACCCAGACATCTTCCCAAAGATGGTTTCCTGCTGCAACAACGGCGAAATTTCATTCAAACCCCGTAATTGTGCATAATTAACCTCTTGCTCGCTTCCCGCTGGTCCTCTCAAATTGTAGGTAACAACTTGGTCCAAACCATCAATACTCATATCTGATCTCAATGGCAATGATGGTCCAAAACAACCAGTCAAAGAAAGCATCATGGAAACTACCAACAAAACAGCAAAAAAATTTTTCTTCACAACTTTTCTTCCTTTCATTTATTTTGATTATCACCAATTCCTAATAAGGAATATCTTATCCACACTCATGGACAAAATATTCCCTATTAAGATAAAAAGAAAGAGTTTTTAATGTACATTAATAAATGTAATTTAAGAGTAAATATTCAAAAACCAAATTTATTAACTAGCTGGCAATTCTATCAAAACTATATCTAAAACTCAACATTATAGGACCAAAAACCCCTCCTTCCGGAGGGGCTTTTCTAATTTCGCATCAAACGGAATTATTTTTCGCTTTCTACAGCCGCCTGTGCTGCAGCAAGACGTGCAATTGGTACTCGGTAAGGTGAGCAAGACACATAGTTTAGACCAATTCTGTGACAGAATTTAACTGTGTCTGGGTCTCCACCCTGTTCTCCACAGATACCAATATTAAGATCTTTATTACCAGCTCGACCAAGCTTTACTGCCATTTCCATAAGTTTGCCAACACCTTTTTGGTCAACACTCTTAAATGGATCTTCAGTCATGATCTTTTGAGCTAAATAATCTTTGATGAATTTTCCAGCATCATC
>Ga0172382_10010447_pt1 | contig 12449 bp, 11 predicted proteins | sample Leawel138RmetaG_FD_122245 | JGI IMG/M metagenome (GOLD analysis project Ga0172382, IMG submission 122245) | Leachate microbial communities from a municipal landfill in Southern Ontario, Canada - Leachate well 138R metaG | ecosystem: Engineered > Solid waste > Landfill > Unclassified | place...
GGGGCTGTAGCCGGTCCCAAGGGTATGGCTGTTCGCCATTTAAAGAGGTACGTGAGCTGGGTTCAAAACGTCGTGAGACAGTTTGGTCCCTATCTGCTGTGGGCGTTGGAGATTTGACGGGGGCTGCTCCTAGTACGAGAGGACCGGAGTGGACACACCTCTGGTGTACCAGTTGTCACGCCAGTGGCATTGCTGGGTAGCTATGTGTGGAAGAGATAACCGCTGAAAGCATCTAAGCGGGAAACTTGCCTGAAGATTAGATCTCCCGGGGACTTGATCCCCCTCAAGGGTCGTCCGAGACCAGGACGTTGATAGGCTGGGTGTGGAAGCGCAGTAATGCGTTAAGCTAACCAGTACTAATTGCCCGTGAGGCTTGACCCTATAACTTTGCCAGGGCTCTGCCCTGCAAGTCGGCTTGACCGCAGACTTGTGTGGCATTGCATACCCGCGGCCCGATTTTCAATGGGCCGATGCAGGGACGAATCGATATCTATTCTGCGAATTGGCTTTCCTGCCCTGTGCAGGAAGGCGACCAGTCATGCCTGATGACCATAGCGCGGTGGAACCACTCCTTCCCATCCCGAACAGGACCGTGAAACATCGTAGCGCCGATGATAGTGAGCAGCTCGCTTGTGAAAGTAGGACATCGTCAGGCAGTTACAAGAAAGGGCCACCCTCGGGTGGCCCTTTTTCCATGCGTCCTTCGGCTGTCAGGCATCGGAAGGTGCGACGGCGATCCACTTGGGCGCGCCATGGCCCGATACGGGCGAACGCTCTGATCGAGGGGGGAGCGCGCGATGCCAGACGAAGGCGAGGAGCATGCAGAGCGCCTTCGTGGACCTGATCTTCGGCTGATCAGGTCGCCGGCCAGGCCACGTCGTGCCCTGGTGATCTCTCCGACGCCGATCGCGCCGCTTCTCGGTGGCGCGAGTGCCCGCATCAAGACCTTGCTCGGAGCCTTGGAGCAGATCGGCTTCGAGACGCATTTCGCCTTCATTGAGCGCGATCCCGGCGACGAGCCGGCGATGCGCGCGATGCTTGGCGATCGCTTCCACCCCATCCCCTATCGAATGCAGGCAGCCGAGATCTCCTGGAAGGCGCGATTGCGTCGTCGGTTTCTCCGGGCACTGGGCATCGAGTCGGGCTGGTTGTGGGATGTGGATGACATCCATGACCCGGGCGTCGAAGCGCCGATTGCGCAACTGCAGGAGCGGTTTGCCTTCGATGTCGTCATCGTCGAGTACGTGTTCTTTTCACGCATCCTGGCGATCTTCGGGCCCGATGTGCGCAAGCTGATCGACATGCACGATGTGTTCGGCTACCGGCACAGGATGTATCGGGCCGTCGGACAGGACCAGTACTGGCTCTCGCTGCGCCCGGCCGACGAAATCCGCGCGCTGCAACGTGCCGACCATGTGCTCGCGATCCAGCCCCACGAGGCCGAGCTGATGCGCGCGCGCGGCCTGGAGAATGTGGACGCGGTATCGCACCTGGTGGCTGTCGCATCCGACCCGGGAGCGGTTCCGCGGGCGCCGACCACCCTGTTCGTCGGTGCGGACAATGAATCCAATGCGCATGGCCTGCAGTGGTTCGTGACGCAGGTCTGGCCGATCGTGACCGCGAGCTGTCCCGAGGCGCGCCTGCATGTGGCTGGTGCGGTGTCGGCAGCCTGCCCGCAGGCCCCGGGTGTGATCGCGGAAGGCCGGGTGTCGGTCGAGCGGCTCGACGCCTTGTACGCTTCGGCCAGGGTGGCGGTCAATCCGGTGTTCACCGGCAGCGGGCAGAGCATCAAGGTGCTCGAGGCGACGGGCTACGGGGTGCCGGTGGTCGCGTCGGCGGTCGGCCTGCGGGGAATCGTCGGGGCGCGCGAGCCCGGCATCCAGCAGGTGGATGATCCGGCGGGCTTCGCGGAGGCGGTCGTCCGCCTGTTCCGTGATGACGAACTGGCGGCGCGGGCCCGGGAATCGGCCCATGCCTTTGCCTGCGCGTCCAATGCCGAGCAGCTCGCCGTGCTGGCGCGCGTCTGCTCCGGGGCTTCATCGTCGGCGCCCGGCGATCAGTCCCCGGAAGCCGGGCTGCGCCGGACGGCGAACGGATCGGGTACGGCGGCCAACAACTCGGCCGTATAGGCCTGGGCGGGATTCGCGAAGAGCGAAGCCGTTTCCCCGGTTTCCAGGATGCTGCCCTCCCTCATCACCGCGACCCGGTCGCTGATCTGGCGCACGACGGCGAGATCATGGGAGATGAACAGCATCGTCAGCCTCCGTTCGCGGCGCAGGGCGTCGAGCAGGGCGAGGATCTGCGCCTGCACGGAGACATCGAGCGCCGAAGTCGGTTCGTCGCAGATCAGCAGGGTCGGCTCCGCCGCCAGCGCCCGGGCGATCGAGATCCGCTGGCGCTGCCCGCCCGAGAACTGGTGCGGATAGCGGTCCGATGCGCCGGGATCGATTCCGACCTGCTCGAGCAGCATCCGGATGCGCTCCTCGATCGCCGGGCGTGCGCTGGCAAGCCCGCCGAGCCGGATCGGCTCGGCGAGGCTGCGGCCGATCGACCAGCGCGGATTGAGGCTGGCATGCGGATCCTGGAAGACCATCTGTGGTGCGCGTCGCCGGCCGGCGGGCAGGGGCGCGAACTCGATCGCGCCGGAGTCCGGCCGGTCGAGCCCGGCCACCAGGCGCGCCAGCGTCGTCTTGCCGCAGCCCGATTCGCCGACGAGGGCAAGGCACTCGCCCTGCAGGATATCGAGGTCGATCCCGGCGACCGCGGCCACTCGGGGGCGCCGGGCTGCCCATCGCCAGACGCTCGGCCCGCCGGTGTCCGGTAGCGCGAAGCTCTTGCGCAGTCCCCGGATCCGTACCAGCGTGGGCTCGGCGATCATCGCTTCGGATCCGGTGCGGGCCTGGTGGTCATCGCTTCGGATCCGATGGGTCGCCGGCGGCGACCCAGCAGGCGATCTCGCGCCCGTGCGCACGCAGCAGCGGCGGGCGCTCGAACATGCAGCGCTCGATGCGGTCCCCGCAGCGGGGATGGAAGGCGCAGCCGCCCGGCAATGCGCCGGCATGCGGGGGGCTGCCGGGAATCGGTGCGAGCAGGGCCTTGCGAGCATGGACCGAGGCCAGCGAGTCGATCAATCCCCGCGTGTACGGATGCTTCGGTGCATGCACCAGGGTGGCGGTGGATCCGGTTTCGACGATTCGTCCGGCATAGAGCACGGCGCTGCGGTCGGCGATCGCCGCCACCACGCCGAGGTCGTGGGAGATCACCAGGATCGCCACGCCCTGTTCGTCGGCGATGCCTCGCAACAGCGCGAGGATCCGGGCCTGGGTGCGGACATCGAGGGCCGTGGTCGGCTCGTCGGCGACCAGGATCCGCGGGCCCGGCGCCATGGCCAGCGCGATTACGACCCGCTGGCGCATGCCGCCCGACAACTGGTGGGGATAGCGCCGCATCTGCGTTTCGGGTTCCGGCAGCCCGGTCGAGGCGAGCAGTTCGATGGCGAGCGTGCGGGCGGGCGCGGGCGCCAGCCGGCGGACCCGGCGGATCGTCTCGAGGAGCTGGTCGCCCACGCGCATGAGGGGGTCGAGCGCTGCGAGCGGATCCTGGAAGATCATCGAGACGGTGGTGCCGCGCAGACGCGACATCCGGTCGCCATCGTGCATGTCGATGCGCTCGCCGCCGATCGACAGCGTGCCCGCCAGCACCCGTGCGGGCGCCGGCAGCAGGCCGGCGAGCGCGGCTCCCGCGAGCGATTTGCCCGCGCCGGATTCGCCGACCATGCCGAGCACTTCGCCCGGCCGCAGTGACAGCGAGACATCCTGGACCGCGAGCAGTTCGCCGCCGGGCGAGGGGAAGCCCACCGACAGTCCTGCGATTTCCATCAGTGCATCGGGCATCAGCGCAGGCGCGGGTCGAGGCCGTCGCGCAGCCGGTCGGCGAGCAGGTTGAGCGATACGCACAAGGCGACCAGCGCGAGGCTGGGCAGGACGACGAGCCACCATTCGCCGGAGAAGAGGAAGTCGTAGCCGATCGCGACCATGGTGCCGAGCGAAGGCGAGTTCGGCGGCAGGCCGACGCCGAGAAAGGACAGGGTGGCCTCGGTCATGATGGCGGTGGCGAAATTGATGCTGGCCAGCACCAGCGTCGCCCCGATCACATTGGGCAGGATATGGGCGAACATGATCCGCGCCCGCCGGGCGCCGGCGAGCCGGGCCGCCGCGACGTAGTCCTTGCGCAGCTCGACGCAGGCCGCGGTGCGCACCACCCGGGCGTAGGCGACCCAGTTCGCCAGGGCGATCGCGATGATGATGACCAGGGTGGCGAGTCGCCCGTCCTGGGCGACACCGGGCAGCACCGCACGGGCGACGCCGTCGATCAGCATGGCCACGAGGATCGCCGGAAACGCCAGCTGGATGTCGCCCAGGCGCATGAGCACGGCATCGATGAAGCCGCCGCGGCCGGCCGCCACCAGGCCGGCCGCGGTGCCACCGACGAGGGCGAGCCCGACGGCGGCCAGCGCGACGATGAGCGAACTGCGGATGCCGTAGAGCAGACCCGAGAGGATGTCGCGGCCCTGCTCGTCGGTTCCCAGCGGATAGCGCCAGTCGCTTCCCGCGAAACCGACCGGCGGGCGCAGCGACTGCGACAGGTCGAGGCTGGCGAGCTCATGCGGATGATGGACCGCGATCCAGGGGGCGAGGACGGCGCCGGCGATGAACAGGAGCAGCACCGTCGATGCGCCGGCCAGCGTCGCGACCGGCGGCATCCCCGGCGCCGCCAGCCCCGGCGGCCGGGATGCGCGGGTCGTCGTATCGAGGCCTAGTCGATCGAGATCCACTTGAAGTCGTTGAAGTTGTCGGCGCGCAGGACCATCCGGACATTGCCGCGCATTCCCCAGGCGAGGTTCTGCTGGTGCAGCGGCAGATGGCCGATCTCCTCGTGGTGCAGCCGCAGGGCCTGTGCGATCAGCTCCTGGCGGCGATCGTCCTGGGTTTCGGAGGCGATCGCGCGCGTCAGCTCATCGAGCCGGGGGTTGCTGTAGCCGCCGAGGTTGAACTGCCCCTGGCCGCTGCCATCGGGCGTCGCCATCAGGTTGTAGAGCACGTTGTGCGCGTCGTATGTCGCCGGCGTCCAGCCGAGCATGAAGAGCGAAGTGTCGCGCGCGAGGATCTTCGGGAAGTAGACGCTCCTGGTCTGCGCATCGAGGCGCACGCGCACGCCGATCCTCGCGAACATCGCGGCGATCGCCTGGCAGGTCTCGGCATCGTTGACGTAGCGGTCGTTGGGGCAGTCCATCCGGACTTCGAAGCCCTCGGGATAGCCCGCCTCGGCGAGCAGCCTTCGCGCGGCCTCGGGATCGTACGGATGACGTCGGTCGAGCGTCTCGTCATAGCCCCGCACGCCGGGCCCGACCAGCAGCGCGGCTGGTTTGGCGGCGCCGCGCATGATGCGCTCGATGATCGCGTCGATGTCGATCGCCTGGTACATCGCGAGACGGACGCGCCGGTCGCGGAACGGGTTGCGGTCATCGAGGTTCGAGAAGCGCAGTGTTTCGCTTTCGATGTCCATCCCGAGGAATATGGTCCGCAGCTCGGGGCCCTGGCGGACCCGCAGGCGAGGGGCGGCTTCCAGCCGCGGGATGTCGCGCACCGGCACCGGCTGCATCAGGTCGATCTCGCCGGAGATCAGGGCCGCGACACGCGTCGCGTCGTTGCCGATCGGCGTGAACTCGACCCGCTCGACGTTGCCTTCGATCGTTCCCCAGTAGTCGGGATTGCGCTCGAACTCGGTGCGCACCCCGGGCTCGCGCGCGCCCAGCCGGTAGGGACCGGTGCCGTTCGCACGGTACGAGGCCGCGTTCTCCATGCCCTTGCGCTTGTCGGCCGGCTGCTCGGCGCCATGGGTCTCGCACCACCGGCGGTTCATCATGTAGACCATCGAGAGCATCTCGGGCAGGATCGGCGCCGGCTGGCTGGTCTCGATCTCGACGGTCAGCGTGTCGACGGCTCGCACCCGGGAGACCAGGCCGACGTAGGCCCGCATGTCCGATCCGGGCGCGGCCGCCCGCGCCAGCGAGAAGACCACATCGTCGGCGGAGAAGGGCGCGCCGTCATGGAAGCGCACCTCGTCGCGCAGCTCGAAGCGCCAGGTCGTCGGGCCGGTGCTGCGCCAGCTGCGGGCCAGCCCGGGCACCAGCTCGAGCGTCGGCCCGCGGGCCGTCAGGCCTTCGTAGATGTTCCCGGTCAGGCTCAGCTGGAGTCCGTCGTTGAGCGAATGGGGGTCCATCGACATCGCATCCCCCTGGTCGGCGACCCGCAGGGTCCTGGCCTGCGCCTCGCCCGCGCCGGCCCACGGCAGGAACGACAGCGCGGCCAGCAGGAGCAGTGCCGCGAGGGGCCTGGCGCCAGCGCACTTCATGCGTATGCGGTGGCCGGGCGCGGATCGCGCAGGCGCGGGTCGATCGCGAGGCAGGCCAGGTCGACCAGCAGGTTGATCGCCACGAACATCGCCCCGACCAGGCACAGGTAGGCGGCCATCACCGGAATGTCGGAGGACTGGATCGCCTGCAGGAACAGCAGGCCGAGACCGGGCCACTGGAACACCGATTCGGTGATGATCGCGAAGGCCATCAGCGAGCCGAACTGCAGGCCGGTGATCGTGACGACCGGTATCAGGGTGCCGGGCAGGGCGTGCCGGAACAACACCCTGCGCTCGGACAGGCCGCGGGCCCTGGCGAAGCGGACATGCTCGCTCGCCAGCGCCTCGAGCATCTCGGCGCGCACCAGCCGGATCACCAGCGCCACCTGGAACACGGCGAGCGTCGCCGCCGGCAGCAGGATGTGCCGCCAGCCGTCGATCCCCAGCAGGCCGGTCCGCCACCAGCCGATGGCCTCGGTCTGGCCGCGGCCATGCGAGGGCAGCCAGCCCAGGCTCACCGAGAACACGAGTATCAGTCCGATGCCGATCACGAAGGTGGGCAGGGAGACACCCAGCAGGGATCCCGCCAGCACCGCGCCGGCGCGCCGGCTGCCCTTGCGCAGCGCCGCCCAGACACCGACCGGGATGCCCGCGGCCAGGGCCGCCAGGCTCGCGACCAGGGCGAGCTCGAGCGTGGCCGGCAGCCGTTCGAGGATCAGCCCGGTGACCGGCCGCCCATGCTGCAGGGACATGCCGAAGTCGCCTTGCATGGCGTTCGCGGCAAAGCGTCCGAACTGGCTGGCGAACGGATCGTCCAGCCCGAGCGCGCTGCGCAGCTCGGCCCGCTCGGCCGGAGTCGCGTCCTGGCCGACCATCGCAAGGACGGGATCGCCGACGAAGCGGAACATCGAGAACGCGACCAGGCCGACCGCCGCGATCACCAGGGCCGCCTGGCCGAAGCGTCGCAGCAGGTAGGGAATCATGCAGGCCGGCCTGGTCCGCTATCCCGCCAGCGCCGCGCGGGCGATACCGACCCAGTAGCTCGCTCCCAGCGGGATGATCTCGTCGTTGAAGTCGTAGCTGGGGTTGTGCAGTACGCAGGCGCCCGCGCCATGGCCGGCTTCGCGATGCCCGCCGTTGCCGTTGCCGATGCCGATGTAGCAACCGGGCCTGGCGAGCAGCATGTAGGCGAAGTCCTCGGATCCCATGGTCGGCTCGAACTCGATCACGTTGTCGGCGCCCACCAGCCCGGCGGCGATGCCCCGCGCGAACTCGGTTTGCGCCGGGTGGTTCACGAGCGGCGGGTAGGTGCGCTCGAACACGACATGGGCGCTGCCACCGAAGGCGGCTGGAAGCGCCTGCGCGATCTCGGTGATGCGCCGCTCGAAGAGATCGGTGACGCGGGAATCGAAGGTGCGCACGGTACCGCGGATGAGCGCCTGGTCGGGGACGATGTTGAAGGCGTCGCCCGCATGGATCTGCGTGACGGACAGCACGGCCGAGTCGATCGGCTTCTTCTCGCGGCTGACGATGCCCTGCAGCGCAGTGACCAGCTGGCAGGCGATCCAGATCGGATCGCGTCCGGTATGGGGCAGGGCGGCATGGCTGCCCTGGCCCTGGACGGTGATCTCGAATTCATTGGCCGAGGCGAGCATCGGACCCGCGCACAGCCCGAAGGCGCCGACCCGCATGCCGGGCCAGTTGTGCATGCCGTAGACCGAGTCGCAGGGAAAGCGTTCGAACAGCCCGGCGTCGATCATGGCCTGGGCGCCGGCGCCGTGTTCCTCGGCCGGCTGGAAGATGAAATGCACCGTGCCTCGCGGCGGCCGGTTGGCGGCGAGGAAGCGCGCGGCGGCGAGGAGCATCGCGACATGGCCGTCGTGGCCGCAGGCATGCATCCGGCCGGCGTGGGCGGAGCGATGGCCGAATTCATTGAACTCCTGCAGGGGCAGGGCGTCCATGTCGGCCCGCAGGCCGACGGCGGCATCGCCTTCGCCGCGCAGACTCCCGACCACGCCGGTGCCCCCGATGCCGGTCGCGACCTCCAGTCCCCAGGAGGCCAGCTTCTCGGCGACCAGGGCGGCGGTGCGGGTCTCGGCATAGGCGAGTTCCGGATGGGCGTGGATGTCCCGACGGATCAGCGCGATCTCGGGCGCGAACCCGACGATCTCCTCGATCAGTTTCATCGCAGTCTCCTTCGGTTCGCACCAGCGGCATGCTTGCCGACGCTAGCTTATCATCGGCGTGAGCGGTCGATGTCGGCCGAGACCATGAGGACAAGGGTGACGATCCTGCGGGCGCTGTCGTTCTGTCTCGCCTGCCTGTCCCTCGCGGCCTGTTCGGCACTCGAAGGACCGGGCTATCTCTGGCAGTCGGTCGAGGGCCATCTCGACCTGATGTGGCGGGCGCGTCCCATCGCCGAACTGCTCGACGATCCCGCGACCGATGCGGAAACCAGGCGCAAGCTGGTGCTGGTGCGCGAAGCGCGCGATTTCGCATCCGCCGAGCTGGCATTGCCCGACAACGGCAGCTACACCCGCTATGCCGGCCTCGACCGGCCCTTCGTACTGTGGAACGTGTTCGCCGCGCCGGCCCTGTCGGTGGAGCTGCGCCGCTGGTGCTTTCCGCTGGCGGGCTGCGTCGGCTATCGGGGCTACTACGACAAGGCCGACGCCGAGCGTTTCGCCGCGCGCCTTGCCCAGGAGGGCTACGACACTCATGTAGCGGGCGTGCCCGCGTATTCCACCCTGGGCTGGTTCGACGACCCGATGCCCAGCAGCGTGCTGCGCCTGTCGGATCCCGAGATCGCCCGGCTGATCTTCCATGAGCTTGCCCACCAGGTGGTCTATGTGCCCGGCGACACGACCTTCAATGAATCCTTCGCCACCGCGGTCGAGGAGGCTGGCCTCGAGCGCTGGCTGCGTCATCGCGAGGCGATCGACGGCGACCCGGGGCCGGCCGCCGCATGGGCGGCGCATCGCCACCGGCGCCAGGGCTTCCTGGAGCTGGTCCGCCAGACCCGCGCGCGGCTGGCGGCGATCTACGACAGCGACGAAACCGATGCGCGCAAGCTCGCCGCGAAGACCGTCGCCCTCGGGGACATGCGTGCCGAGTACCGGGAGCTGCGCCGGCAGTGGGGCGGCTTCGCCGGCTACGATCGCTGGTTCGAGCGGCCGCTCGGCAATGCCCATCTCGCATCGATCGGCGCCTATACCGACCTCCTGCCCGGCTTCCGGCGACTGCTCGCCGAGCAGGGGGGCGAGCTCGACGCCTTCCATGACGCGGTGCGGCGTCTCGCCGAGCTGCCGGCCGATGAGCGCCGGGCCGCCCTGGGCGATGGCGAGCCCCTGCGGGCCACCACGGCCCGGCCGGCCGATGCCGGTGCACCGCAATGGGCAGCCGGCTCCGGCCATGAGAGACTACCGGATGAAGGTCCAGCCGAGCGCGGTCACCGACAACAAGGAGAGGAGAGATGAACCATCCCTGGTATGCCCACTACCCCGAGGGGGTGCCCCACGAGATCGACCTGACGCTCTATACCTCGCTGACCGCGCTGATCGACGAGGCCTTCACCAAGTATCGCGAGCGCAACGCCTACGTGGGCTTCGGCAAGACCACCACCTTCGGCGAGCTCGACCGGATGTCGACCGCGATCGCCGGCTGGCTGCAGTCGAAGGGCCTGGTCAAGGGGGATCGCGTCGCGCTGATGATGCCCAACGTCGTCCAGTATCCGGCGGCGATCGCCGGTGTGCTGCGCGCCGGCATGGTGGTGGTGAACGTCAATCCGCTCTACACCCCGCGCGAGCTCGAGCACCAGCTCAAGGATTCCGGCGCCAAGGCGATGATCGTCCTCGAGAACTTCGGCCATACCCTGGCCCAGGTCCTCTCGCGTACCCAGGTGCGCCACATCGTGGTCGCGTCGATGGGCGATACGCTCGGGCTGAAGGGGGCCGTGGTCAATTTCGTGGTCCGCCACGTCAAGAAGATGGTGCCGGAGTTCCAGCTGCCCGCCGCGATCCGCTTCAACGCCATGATCTCCGAAGGCGAGCGGGCGGGATTCAAGCCGGTCGAGATCACCCAGGAGGACGCAGCCTTCCTGCAGTACACCGGCGGCACCACCGGTGTGTCGAAGGGCGCCACCCTGCTGCACAGGAACGTGCTGGCCAATGTGCTGCAGTCCGAGGCGTGGTCCATTCCGGGCATGAACAACCCGGCGCGCGGCGGCCGGCCCGAGCAGGCCATCGTCGTCTGCGCGCTGCCCCTCTATCATATCTTCGCGCTGACGGTCTGCTGCCTGCTTGGCATGCGCGAGGGCTCGCTGGTCATCCTGATCCCCAACCCGCGGGACCTCCCCGCGCTCATCAAGGAACTCCAGCCTTACAAATTCCATTCCTTCCCGGCGGTCAACACGCTCTACAACGCGCTCGCCCATCATCCGGATTTCGGCAAGCTCGATTTCTCCGACCTGCGCATTTCGCTCGGTGGCGGCATGGCGGTGACCAGTGCGACCGCCAGGATCTGGCTCGAGAAGACGGGCTGTCCGATCATCGAGGGCTACGGCCTGTCCGAGACTTCGCCCAGCGTGACCTGCAATCCGGGCGATGTCACCGAGTTCAGCGGCACCATCGGCATCCCGCTGCCCTCCACCGAGGTCGTGATCCTCGATGATGACGGCAACCCCGTGCCCAATGGCCAGCCCGGCGAGATCGCGATCCGCGGCCCGCAGGTGATGGCCGGCTACTGGCAGCGACCCGACGAGACCGCCAAGGTCATGACCGCCGACAACTTCTTCAAGAGCGGCGACATCGGCATCATGGACGAGCGCGGCTACGTCAAGATCGTCGACCGCAAGAAGGACATGATCCTGGTCTCGGGCTTCAACGTGTATCCGAACGAAGTCGAGGAAGTGGCCAGCACGCATCCGGGCGTGCTCGAGACCGCCGCGGTCGGCGTGCCCGACGAAAAGTCCGGCGAGGTGGTCAAGCTGTTCGTCGTCAAGAAGGATGAATCCCTCTCCGAGCGCGACCTGCAGGATTTCCTGCACGACAAGCTCACCGGCTACAAGCGGCCGAGGCACATCGAATTTCGCAGCGACCTGCCCAAGACCAACGTCGGCAAGATCCTGCGACGCGAACTGCGCGACGCCGAGAGCCGCAAGACCTCCTAGACACCGTGGTCGCCCAGGTCATGGCGGGCGACCACGGTGCCTAGGAAAGCGGCATCGGCTCCGCCAGGCCGACAAGCGCGAAGACGCCCCATACCAGCAGGGCAATGCCGCTGCAGAGGTAGAGCGTCAGGAAGCAGTGGAAGCCGGCGGGGTTCTCGTCCCGGGTCGGTCGGTAGCCCGCGCCGGCCGGGATCTCTCCGGCCCGGTATCCGTGGTAGGCGACCGCGAGGATGCCGAGGCCGAACAGGATCTGGAGCAGGGCCATCATCGCGCCCGGCTCGTGGCCTTGCGGCGGCCGAGCCGGGAGCCGGCCAGGCCCGCAAGGAACTGCGGCGTGGAATAGACCAGCATCGCGATGATCGCGAGCGGCCACAGGTTCAGCGATGATCCCGCCAGCAGCATCGCCACCAGCTGGCCGGCGGCCATGCTCAGCGTCCAGCGCCAGGCGCGCAGCGGGAACACATAGCTGATCACGAAGATCGCGGCGGCCATCAGCGGCACCCCGAGCGGAAAGTAGGCCGCGGTGTCGATGGCCTCGCGGCCGCCCGAGGTGATGGTGAGCGCGAGGCAGACGACAGCGCCGGCAAGCGCCGACGCGGCGTAGGGAAAGTAGTCGCCGCCCCCGGCGTCGCCTGGTTCTCTGCGGTGACGAGGCATTCCCGATCCTCGGATTGCGGGGATGCTTGCAGCCTATGCCGGTGGCCGGCTCCTGCCGACGCACGCCCGACGGGCGGCGGCTCGAGAGCGATCGGGATAGGGGGACCGCCATGATAGCGGCCGCCCCTCCCACACCACCCGGCATGCGGGTCCGCACCGGGCGGTTCGAGTGGTTGAGGTCATGAGAGACGGGGAACACCGAGCCGATCGA
>Ga0172382_10010448_pt1 | contig 12444 bp, 5 predicted proteins | sample Leawel138RmetaG_FD_122245 | JGI IMG/M metagenome (GOLD analysis project Ga0172382, IMG submission 122245) | Leachate microbial communities from a municipal landfill in Southern Ontario, Canada - Leachate well 138R metaG | ecosystem: Engineered > Solid waste > Landfill > Unclassified | place...
ACTCAGGACACGCAACGCTCGACAATCAGCCGTGTCGTCTCCGCTGCATTTGTAATATAACAAAATTAAGCCTGTACTATATTCTTGTCGAAGGACAAAGTAAAATAGCCTTGGGATATATTTCAAAAATCCAAGCCGAAAAACCTCCGGTATTTAAATTTTCTAAGCCAATCTCCCCTGAGTTTTGCACCATATTGACTACACAACATAATGTGTAGCATCTTGTGTGAAGGAGGGGGATATGGCTACCAACTGGCAGCGGGTGGTAGGGAAAAATCTCACGCGGAGGCGCGGAGACGCAGAGACTTAGGGACATAGGGTAAGTCTTCTTACGCTACCCCAGCACGTAGGAAGAAAACCTGTTCTATAACAAAAAGCATTCTGTGCTATATACAGTGCATGAGACGCCGTCAACTCTAAAGATAAACCACCAAAACTGCGGGTTACTCCTGCTTTGTATCTGCAAAGACTTGGCCGTGGAACTCGATGACGTGGGGGCCGAGTTTGCTCCAGTAGGCCCAGTTGTGGCCGCCGGAGTCTTCGCGCAGGCTGACCTGGTAACCGAGGTGCTGGAGTTGCTCGTAAACCTTAAGGCCGGTTCTATAGGCGTGATCTTCCAGACCGTAACCCATGAAGAGCGGCGGCAGTTTGACCTTATCCCGCGCTGCCTGATCGAGCCGGAGCAGGATGTTGTAAGCGGCATAGCGCTCGGGATACTGCTCGAAACTGCCGAGCAACGGCTCGACCCAGCGGGTGTTGGGGGCACCCTGTTCCCCCATATAGGAGAAGGCGGAGCTGAGGCTGCTGACGCTGACAAAATAGTCGGGTTTGGTCAGCATGTAGTGAAAGGCTCCGAAGCCACCCATCGAAAACCCGGTCGCGGCACGCTGGCCGGGAGCGATCCGGTAAGTGCTTTCGACCCAGGGCGAAAGTTCGTCGAAGAAAAAGGTCGTGAAAAGCGAGCGCGGGGTCTCGACGGCATCAATGTACCAGCCGTTGATGTCGCAGTCGAATGCGACGACAACCATGGGGAATTCCGCCAGCTTGCGGCGCAGTCCACTCATCGCGAGCCAGGTCTTGTAAGGGGCACCGCGTCCGTGCAGCGCGTAGAGCACGGGGAATTGGCGCTCCGGCTCGGTCTGCCAGGCCGGCGGTAACAGTACCGAAACGCGGATGTCGCGCTGCATGGCGGGACTGTGCAGCAGAAAGTCCTCGACGCGGCAGTCTTGCCGGCTTTCGACCTCATCGATCGTGATTTCGCCGACACGCCCGACCTTGGCATCGGGTTGGCAGGCACAGGCCACCGGGCCGACGGCTTCTTCTGCGGCTGCCGGTGCCGCGACCGCTGCCGGCACTACTGGCACTGTCGGCGTTTCCGCAAAGGCCAGTGTGACGGTTGCGGTAACCTTGCCACCATCGGGCTGGGCATAGCCGCCGAAGGCGGAGCGCAGGCCGCGGAAGAAGAGGTCGTGGCCGAGGTCGATCGGGTGATTGATACAATTGCCGAGGAACACCATCGGGTGATAGCCGCGTGCCGGCAGCAGTTCCCAGGCACGGTAGGCATCGACCAGCGGCAGGTCGGCCTCGGCGGCCAGCTCGCGCATGGCGGCGGCATACTCCGCCATGTTGCCCACAGTGGCGATCCAGTCGGGGTTCTTCATGGCGGGGGTCATCAGTAGCACCTCGCCGCCTTTTTCGCGCACCTGCTTCACGATCGTGGCGAGATTGGCCCGGTATTCGGCCACCGGCACGACGTTGTTCTCACTCGTGCCGGCACGGTTTTCATCGTTGGCGCCGAACATTGTAACCACAAGATCCGGATTGTGGGCCAGGACATCCTTTTCCAGTCGGGCGAGGGCGGTGCGGCTATCGTTGCCGCCGACACCCGACATGACCACCAGTGTCTGATTCTTTTCGAGCGGCACCACCTGGTCGAGACTGGTTGCTATGACCTTGCGCTCGGGCCAGGTTTCGCCCAGCCAGGTTTTGAAACGCTCGACAAACGTGCCCTTGCCATCCTGAAAATCGCGCGGCGGCTGCGAAGTGATACTGTCGCCGAAAAAGACGATCGTCACCGGCGCATCCGTGGCGAGTTTGGCTTTGAGGGGCGCGAGTTTGGCGGTACGTTCGACGGGCGGAATGCCGTCGTATGCGGGATCGATCTGCAGCATCTTGGCACCTTCGGTCAGTGAACGGGCATAATTGGGCAGATAGACCGCCAGCAGCGGCCGGTTGCCGGGTGTTCCCTGCGGCCGGTGGGGCTGTCCCTTGTGCGGCGTCCCTTCGAGCAGCACCAGCCGTCCGTCGGGATCCTGTTCGACGAGGTCGATCCGCGAGAGCCCGTATTCGTAGCTGAAACGCAGGCGCGTACCGGCGGGCCAGCGGCTGCCGGGCTTGGCGGCGACAGCCGCCCAGGCCGGATCGAGCAGGAAGTCTTCGCCCGCCGTCAGTTTTGTCTGAGGATCTTTTACCGGTATGACCTCGAGCGTTTCGGCCCGTAGCGCACCGTAGACCCAGGCCGGACCGGGCAGCAGCAGCGGGCCGCGCCAGCCCGGCATGCCGTCCTTCAACTCGGCTTCGTGCGTGGCCGATTTGCAGGGCAGCGGGGCAATGTCGAGACTCTGCCCCAGCCCCGGAAATTCGAGTCGCCAGCCATCGGCCTTGTACTCTATATCTGCGACGCTACCGGTGGCGAGAGTCAGCAAAAGACTGCCCGCCACAGCGAAGACTGCGGTCTGCTGCATGGATGATCCTGTGGTTGTGAATGAAAAATTATTCGATGACCCATTCGCCGCAGGTCCGGGGGTCGTCCCAGTAGGCAAAGTTGGTGTCGTTGGGCATCAGCAGAATGCTCTTGCGCGCCCAGGAATCGTTGGCGAGATAGGTCGTGTTGTCGTCGTCCGAGATTTGCAGCACCCAGCCGATACGGCTGCCCGGCTCCAGCCCCAGTTCGGCCAGCGGCAGGGTGCCTTCGACGATGTAGCCACCGTCAACGCGGCGGTTTTTGTACTGGAAACCGAATGCGCCGCGACCTTCAACCAGATCACGGTCGCGTGGCAGACCAATGTTCAGGCGATGTTCGTACTTGAGACTCTGCGGCAGCCACTGACGGTAAAGTTCGGGCGAAAGGCAGAGAGTCAGGCCATCCTTGGGGCTGAGGGTGTCGTCGCGCACGGCGATGCCGATGTAGAGTGTGGTGCCGTCGTGACCGAGCCGCACACGGGCCGAGAGATCGTCCAGCCCTTCCCACTGCGTGGTGAAAAAGAGGTGGGTTCCGATGTTGGCATCGGTGCTCTGGAGGTCGGCGGCGGCGGCCGGCCAGGCATCGAGATTGCCATCGAGAGCCGGTGCAGCAGCCAGACGCGGCACGGTCTGAACCGGCGGGGCGAGGATGCGGCGGCGCAGAGCGAGTTCATCGGTCAGGCCGTGACCGAGGGCCAGATCGGCGGCCAGCCATTTGCCGACGGCGCTGGACTGGCGCGCCCCGGCGAGATGCGCGGCAAACTGCGCCGGTGCGGCCTCGGCATTGAGCTGACGCACTTCGTTGAGCAGTTTTTCGTAGTTGTCGAGACGCTCCGTGACCCAGGCGACATAGGCGGGATTGATATCGCCGCTGGCGCTGAACACGCCCGCGCCATCGGCCTGCATGACTTCGAGTGCGAAGGGGGCGATCTCGAGGTTGCGGGTGGTGCCGTTGAGCGTGGCGGCAATGTTCTGCGCCCAGGGGGTGGGATTGAGCAGTGCGGCATAGTTCCGACCCTGCCACAGAGCTGTGCGGGCCAGCACGGGGGAAGTGCCACCGATGGCGGCATCCGCCATTTCGACCGGCGGCAGACTGCGGAAAGCCCTGGCCCAGCGGCGCAGGGCGGCTTCCTGCCCACCGCCGGTGCGGTTCCAGGAGCCGCAGAGAATCATGTCGCGGTCGCGGTGACCCTGGGCTCTGGCCCAGCCGGCGAGGGCGTGGGTCGAGGCGGGCTTGAAGTCGGGGGCGACCCAGACCTTGAGGTACCACCAGTTGGCGGGCGAGAGGCCGATATAGCCTTCGAAGAAGGTGTTCCAGATCAGGGCGGCGCGTGTATCGATCAGGTTGGCCTTGGGGGCTGAAGCTTCGAGATCGTAATAGAACATCGCGCGCGGGTTCTGGTAATACTCGTCGAAGATAGCGTGGTCGTCGTGCTGGTAGCCGAGCACGGTCGTGAGACCTTCGACAGCGTTGAGCGTGGCCGGGTTGCGGTCCCAGCTCGTCCAGAGACGCTCGGCCTCGCCTGCTAGATAGGTCGGCCAGTCGCTGCTGCCGGCTTCCCAGCGTCCGATGATGTCGCCGGCATCGCTGAAGTACTGGTCGTGGATCACGCGGCCGCCGAGGAAGTGATAGACCTTGAGCTGCGGGGCACGGTCCTTGATAAATTTGACGACACCATCGAGACCATCGAGGCAGTTGCGGGCATTGTCGAGACCGGTGCGACCGAGTGGTGCAGAGAGATCCTGGGTATCGAAATTGATGCCGTGCAGAGCCTTCGACTTGCCGTAGCGTTCGATAAACTGCGTCAGGCCGGTACGGTAGCCCTCGATATAAGCCGCCTGATCCTGCTCATAACTTTTGCCGCCGATTGCCAAGTGCGAGTTGGCATTGATGATGGCGAGGAACTTCATGCCCTTGCGTTCGCAGACCTCGAGAATCTTGTCGAGTTCGGCATTGTGGCTCTGCTTGCCGTCGCCACCGTCCCAGGCGGGAATCTGGCAGCGGAAGCCCCAGGAGTTGTTGGCAACGACCGGCCAGGCGATGATATTGTCGCCACGGTAGCGGTGGTATTCGACGATGTGTTCGAGGGCGGTCTGGGAATCTTTCAGGCCGTAGATACCGCGGGTGGGCACGAGCGACCAGTTATAGACGGTGCCGAAGAGGCGCGGATTTTCGGGATCGGGATCGTTGATTTCGAAGGCCGGCAGTTCCTCGCCTTCGACGGCGAAGACCCAGAGACGGCTGGCGGCACCGGGGGCGCCGAAGCGCGCCCAGTTCATGACCATTGCCACGGGCCAGTTATCGACCGGCCAGAAGAAAAACGTGTGGTAACGCATGGTGCCGCTGGTCGGCAGGGGATCGCCGGTATAGACCCCGGTTTCGAGCGACCAGTCGATATTTTTGCGCCCGGCCAGGGGAGATTCGTGGGTGAAGAAGCAGATTTCGCGCTTGGCATCGTCCGGGTATTCCCAGACCAGCAGGTGCGGCTTGTCGGTGCCGTCGGCCTTCCAGCGCACGGCAAACTGGGCGTGGCGGTGCTCCGCCGTAACACGGTATTTGCCGGCCGGGCCCTCGACAATGCGCGAGGTGCCGCGGTCGATCATGTCGTGAGGATCGTCGGGGTTGGTGAAGTCGATATAATCGACCAGCCGCAGTTTCAGCCCGAGGTCGAGATCGGGATGGTTTTCGGGCAGTGCGGGGGCGGCCGCAACACATTCGGCGACTTGTTCGGCCGTGCATTTGACGGGGGCCTCCGGGGCGGCAAACGATTGATGAACCATCAACCCTGCCAGCAGCAGGATCAGCATCGCGGTACGCTTCATAGATTTACTCCATGGTCAGTTTTTTTGAGACATGAAAATAACCCACGGCAGACCGGATCCGATCCGGCGCCTGACTGACGTGACATTATAGCAACCCTTCCAGAATCTTGCGACACAGAACTGCGAAGCCCGGAAACGACGAGAGCTGGCGCTCGGGGCTCTCAGGGTAAGGTGACACTTGCCCCTCCCGACAAACCAGTTGAATCATGTGTGGAGGGACGAGTGTCACCTCGTCCGCAGGCAAGGTGACAGCTGTTCTCTTCTTATAAACTCGAGAAAAGAAAAGCCTCAGGCTTCCGTTGCGAGGATGTGCGCGAGGATCAGGCCCAGGCCCTGCAGGGTGAGGTGGGGGTTGATGGCAAAGGGCAGGTCGAGACCTTCGAGCGCCCAGGCCGCATAGCCCCCGGTGGCACAGAGCTGCGTATCCGGGCCGGTAGTCCGGCGCAGATAGTCGATCGTCTCGCGCACCATGCCGCGATAGCCGACGCGGGCGCCGATGCGCATGGCTGCGACGGTGCTGGTGCCGACGGGTTCGATCGGACCTTCGAGGGTGATGTTCGGCAGGAGAGCCGTCTTCTCGTAAAGATAGTCGGTCATGAGCGGCAGACCCGGGGCGATGACCCCGCCGATATAATGACGGTCGGAGGCGAGGATATCGAAGGTGAGGGCCGTGCCGAAGTCCGCCACGATGGCGGGGGCACCATGGAGGATGGCGGCGGCGCAGGCGTTGGCGAGCCGGTCGGGGCCGATGGTCTCGGGACGGGGATAACGGATGCCGATCGGCAGCGGTGTCTTGTGTGAGAGAATATGGGGGTCGAGCTTGAAGAGGCGCCGCAGCAGCCAGCGCCATTGCGGCGTGGTGGCGGGAGTCGTGCTGGAGAGAATCGCCGCGCCGGCGCGGGCTGCACCGGCATGACGCAGCGCTCTTTCGACCGGCATGAGATTCGTCAACCCCTGGCGCAGATTGGTCACGTGAGAGACTTGGCCGGAGTCATAGCGCCCGATATTGGTCGAGGTGTTGCCGATGTCAATCAGGATAGTATGCATGGGTCGGAAAAAAGAGAATGAAGTTGACGCGGGTAACGGACGGGTGCCACTGTGGTCACTCGTGAGCTGGATGTGAAAATGATAGTGTATTTTTCACAGCTAAGAAAGCTGAACTTGGTGAGACAGCGATTAAGTTGAAATGAACCCCTCTCCGCTTGTTTGCAAATCCATGATACGGTATCATGTGAATGTGTTTTGGGTGAAACATAACGCATGGTGGAGACATTATGCATACTAAAGCGCAACACTGTGAATTACTACAAAGATTGAGTCGCTATCTGATCGCTTCCTGCAATATGGAAACTGATTGATCCGACGGAAAGGGACTGGCAAGATGAAGGACGATCTCAAGCAGCTTTTCAAACAACCGCCGAGTGAATACCGGGCGGCTCCTTTCTGGGCCTGGAATGCCAGGATCGAGCCGGAGGAATGTCGCCGCCAGATCCGCCTGATGCACCAGATGGGCATGGGCGGCTTTTTCATGCACTCGCGCGTCGGACTCGATACGGCCTATCTCTCGGAGGCCTGGTTCGAATGTGTCGATGCCTGTATCGACGAGGCCGAAAAACTCGACATGCAGGCCTGGCTCTACGACGAAGATCGCTGGCCTTCGGGGGCCGCCGGCGGGATCGTGACAGCCAATCGCGAATACCGCATGCGCAGTCTGGTCATGCAGCGCGGGGTGAGGTCCGACCAGTTGGACGGGGTCTCGGATGTGGTGGCGGTGTTTGCGGCGCGGCTGCGCGATGACAACAGTCTGCAGAGCTATCGCCGGGTCTGCGACAGTGCCCTTGTGGCCGCGACAGGCAAGACAGACAAGCGCACCTGGAGCATGATCGAGCTGGAGCCGGATGAAACGCTGCTGGTCTTCCGCATTTCGCTGCTCGCTCCGAGTCCCTGGTTCAACGGCGCGACTTACCTCGACACGCTCAACCCGGAGGCCGTCGCAGCTTTTATCGAGAGCACCCACGAAGCCTATCGCCAACGTTATGACGAGCGATTCGGCCAGCGCATCCCGGGCATTTTCACCGACGAGCCGAACTATGGCGGCATGAGCAGTGCCAATACCGAACTCGGCTGCCGCGGCCAGCCCTGGACGGACAGGCTGCCGGAAGCATTTCAGAAACTTTACAGCTATGACCTGTGCGATTTCCTGCCGAGTCTCTTTCTGCCGCATGGCGATGGCAAACCGCAGGCGGTGCGGATGCATTATGTGAATCTGCTGACGACACTCTTTGTCGATGCTTTCGCGCGCCAGATCGGCGCATGGTGCGAGCAGCACAACCTGCAGCATACCGGGCACTCGCTCGGCGAAGAAACAATCGAAATCCATACCAGCCGGGGCGGCTCGGCACTGCGCTTTTACGAGTATATGCAGGCACCCGGCATGGATATCCTGAGCGAACACGCGCGCGAGTGGGATACGGCCAAGGGCGTTGCCTCTGTCGCACGGCAGTTCGGACGCAAGTGGCGCCTGACCGAAACCTACGGCTGCACCGGCTGGGACTTCAACTTCGCCGGCCACAAGGCCATCGGCGACTGGCAGGCGGCGCTCGGCATCAATCTGCGTTGCCCGCACCTCTCCTGGTACAGCATGCGTGGCGAGGCCAAACGCGACTTCCCCGCCTGCATCTTCTACCAGTCGCCTTGGTGGGAGTGGTACCCCGTTGTCGAGGACTATTTCGCCCGCATCCACGCTGTCATGACGCGCGGCACCGAGCAGCGCGACATCCTGCTGCTCCATCCCTGCGAAAGTGCCTGGCTCTTCGCGCACATGGGCGGTTTCGAGGGCGAGCGCACTGCCGCGATTTCCTCGGCCATGCGCGCGACGCGCGACCGTCTGCTGGCGGCGCATCAGGACTTTGACTATGGCGACGAAGACATCCTCGCCCGTCATGGTCGTATCGAGGGGCAGGGCGCAACAACTGTCCTCCGGATCGGCGAGGCAAGCTATCGCGTGGTGGTGGTGCCGCTCATGGAAACCATGCGCCGCTCGACCCTGGCTCTGCTGCAGGCCTTCAAAGCCGCCGGCGGCACGGTGATTTTCGCCGGGACACCCGCCCCGCTGCTGGATGGCCAGCCCTCGGCCGACAGCGCCGGATTTGCCGCCGGCTGTACCGCTGTTTCACATGCCGGGCCGGATCTGGCCGCCGTGCTCGAACCCTTCCGGCGTATCTCGATTGCCGACCAAAACGGTGCCGAGTGCGACGGCGTGCTCTATCTGCTGCGCGAGGACGACGACGCGGCCTATCTTTTTGTCGCCAACACGGGCTGCACGACGCTCGACGGCAGGCACGAACTGAAGGCGCCGATGGTACGCGACCGCACCCTCGCCTGGCCGACAGTCAAAATCCGCGGCTTCGCCGGTTTCGACGGTCAGCCGCAGGAGCTGGATCCCGCCAGCGGCGAACGCTGGCTCGCCCGGGCGCAAACCGATGCGGACGGCCGCTGGATCATCGACACCTCCCTGCCGCAGCTCGGCAGCAGGCTCTTCGTCATCCCGCGTCAGCCCTCCGCCGAGACCCTGCCGCCGGTTCCGCGCTGGCAGGACTTGCAGAGCGTCGCCATCGCACCCGCGAACTGGGACTTCCGGCGCACCGAAGCCAATCCTCTCGTGCTCGATATGCCCGCCTGCCGCATCGGCGCGGGCGACTGGCAGCCGCCGCAGGATATTCTTGCGATCGATTATCTCGTCCGCGACACTTTGGGCATCGAACATCGCGGCGGTCGCATGGAACAGCCCTGGAAGCGTCCGCGCTCTGCCAATCCCAGAACCTGCCGGGTGCAGTTGCGCTACAGCTTCGAGGTCGAGACTCTGCCACAGGGCGCGTTGCACCTCGCGCTGGAAAGTCCAGAAAAATTCAGCGCCCGCCTCAACGGTCAGTCCGTCGCCACCGCCAGCGATTGCGGCTGGTGGTGTGACAAATCGCTGCGCCTGGTGGCACTCGATGCCGCCGCCCTGCAAAGAGGCACCAACCAGCTCGAACTCGACCTCGAGTACGACGAGTACTTTGCCGGACTCGAGATTGTCTATCTGCTCGGAGATTTCGGTGTCGAGCTGCGTGGCAGAGTCCCGACTCTGACACCCGAACCGCTGCGCGGCAATCTGGGCGACTGGGTGCCGCAGGGTCTGCCCTTCTATGCCGGTGCGCTCTTGTACGAAACCGATATTGAGCTGCCGGCGGCCGTCCCCGGCCAGCGCACGATCCTGCGCCTCGACGACTACCGCGGCACTGCTGCCCGTGTCTGGATCGACGGTCGGCCCGCCGGTATCACGGCCTGGCCGCCCGGCGAGGTCGATCTGACGCCGTTGCTGCCGCGTGAAGGGCGGCGGGTGCGGCTCGGCATAGAAATCATGGGACACCGCCGCAACTCGCACGGCCCGCTTCATCATGACGAAAAGTGGCCGCCCTACACCACCCCCTGGCAGTTTTCGCCGAACAACGAACAATGGCAGGACGATTATCGGCTCGTCCCGGTCGGTTTGATGGAAGCACCCGAACTGGTGTTTCAGACCGCAGTTGGCGCATCATGAACAAAACAGCAAAGAAGACCATCCCACCCAAATGTACCGACGGGTATCTGGAACGCATCCTCAATGCGCATGTGTACGACGTCGCCCGCGAAACGCCGCTCGAACTGGCGCGCGGTCTCTCGCAGCGGCAGGGCAACCAGATCTGGCTCAAACGTGAAGATGAGCAGTCGGTTTTTTCATTCAAGGTGCGTGGCGCCTACAACAAGATCGCCCAGCTCGACCGCAGTCAGCTCGACCGCGGTGTGGTCACGGCCTCGGCCGGCAATCATGCCCAGGGCGTAGCGCTGGCGGCGGAGAAGGTCGGCTGCAAGGCGGTGGTCGTGATGCCGGTCACCACGCCGCGCATCAAAATCAACGCCGTGCGGCGGTTCGGGGCCAAGGTTGTGTTGCACGGCGATTCCTACAGCGATGCCCAGCAACATGCGAGCGAGCTGGAGGCATCCGAGGGAATGACCTTGATTCATCCCTACGATGATCCCGAGGTGATTGCCGGCCAGGGCACGATCGGGATGGAAATTCTGCGGCAGCATACGCGGCCGATTGATGCCATTTTCATCCCGATCGGCGGCGGGGGACTGGCGGCCGGGATCGCGGTCTATGTCAAGCGCCTGCGTCCGGAAATCAAGGTGATCGGGGTTGAACCGGTCGATTCCAACGCCATGAGCCGCTCGATCAAGGCCGGCCGCCGCCTGCAACTGGCGCAGGTCGGCCTCTTTGCCGACGGCGTGGCGGTCAAGCAAGTCGGCAGCGAAACCTTCCGCCTCTGCCGCCAACTGCTGGACGAGATTGTCTGTGTCAATACCGATGCCATGTGTGCCGCCATTAAGGATGGTTTCGAGGACACGCGCGCGATTCTCGAGCCGGCGGGGGCGCTTGCAATCGCCGGTGCCAAGGCCTGGATCAAGCAGCAGGGGGCACAGGGACAGACCTTCGTCGTGCTGACGACAGGCGCCAACATGAATTTCGACCGCCTGCGCTTTGTCGCCGAAGTGGCCGAAATCGGCGAGGCACGCGAAGCCATTCTGGCCTGCCGCATTCCGGAGCGCCCCGGCAGCTTCAAGGCCTTTTGCCGCCTGATCGGGCGGCGGCCGATCACGGAATTCAACTACCGCTACCACGATCCGGCTGCGGCGCATGTTTTTGTGGGGCTGGAGGTGGATAGCCGCGAAGAGGCCGGACGACTGATCGAAGAGCTGCGGACGAACGATATCGAGACTCTCGACCTGAGCGACAACGATATTGCCAAGCAGCACATCCGCCACCTCGTCGGCGGTCATGCCCAAGGAGTCGAACACGAGATCGTCTATCGTTTCGAGTTTCCCGAACGTCCCGGTGCCCTGCTCGAATTTCTCAACGCCCTCAGCCGCGGCTGGAACATTACCATGTTTCACCACCGCAATCACGGTGCCGACTACGGCCGCGTCCTGGCCGCGCTCGATCTGCCCGCCAGCGAAAAGAGCAAGTTCGAGGATGTGCTGAAATCCCTCGGCTACCGCTTCAGCGACGAAACCCGCAACCCGGCCTGGCAGCTCTTTCTGGCATAGCCGCGCTCAGATCCAGAGTTGCCGATCAAGCGTGCGGTACTGCAGGGCTTCCTGCAGATGCATGGCACCGATGGCGGGACTGTCCTCGAGATCGGCGATCGTGCGGGCGACCTTCACTATGCGGTCGTGTGCGCGGGCGCTGAAGTGCAGCTCGTTCATGGCGATGCGCAGGATTTCGGACGCGGTCGAATCGAGCGCACAGTGCTTTTCGAGCTCGCGCCGTCCCATCCCGGCATTGTTGTGGACACGCCGACTGTCCTTGAAACGCGCCTGCTGGCGGGCGCGGGCGGCGGCGACCTCCTGCCGCATTTCGTCCGAGCTGAGCCCCGTGGCATGCGACTGCAAGTCCTGAAAACGTGTTGCCGGTACTTCGATGTGGATATCGATCCGGTCGAGCAGCGGCCCTGAGATGCGGTTGCGGTAGTTCTGGATCTGGACGCGCGACCAGCGGCATTCGCGCTTGAGGTCGGCGTGGTAGCCGCAGGGACAGGGGTTCATCGCCGCTACGAGGATAAAGCGGCAGGGGAAACTGACCGTGGCGGCGGCCCGGGCGATTGTGACCGTACCATCCTCCAGCGGCTGGCGCAGGACCTCGAGCACATTGCGGTGAAACTCCGGCAGCTCGTCCAGAAAGAGCACTCCCTGGTGAGCCAGGCTGACCTCGCCGGGGGCGGGATTGGCACCGCCGCCCAGCAGGCCGGCATCCGAGACCGTATGGTGCGGTGCCCGGAAGGGACGCTGGTGCAGCAGCGG
>Ga0172382_10010449_pt1 | contig 12444 bp, 12 predicted proteins | sample Leawel138RmetaG_FD_122245 | JGI IMG/M metagenome (GOLD analysis project Ga0172382, IMG submission 122245) | Leachate microbial communities from a municipal landfill in Southern Ontario, Canada - Leachate well 138R metaG | ecosystem: Engineered > Solid waste > Landfill > Unclassified | place...
CGCGTCCATTGCGCCTCGCTCAACTCGTACCGCTTCACGCCCACCATAGCCTCCGCTCAATCGCGAAAACCTGTAAATCAGCAATCAAGCCTCTTGGGAATCCTGAATGTCGATCGGCGCTAGAAAGACCCCACCATGATCATCGATTGCACAGACCTCACCTACACCCCCGCATGGCTGCTGCGCGCAGCCGAGATATCCTGGGGCAACTCCGCCCGCGACATGCGGCGGGCCCACCAACCGGGCATCTCCCCCGGGAAAGCCGGGGAAGCCGCCCACCATGCCGCGAACGCCGCGAAACGCGCCGCCGCCGCCTTCGCCGCCTCACCTGACCCCTGGACGAGCTTCAACCGCGTCCAGGCCGCCCGCCCCGCCCGGGACAAGGGTGGTCTCGCCGAGTACATGATCCGCACGCAGCTCCGCCACAATCTGCTCACCTCCCGATCGAACACCCTCGACCGGTACGTCGCCGAAATCACCCTCGCCATCGAGCACGACAACCCCGAACTGGCCCAGGCCTGGGCCCGGGCTGCCTTCGACTACCTTCCGGCTTCCGAGATCGCCAAAATCCCCGAGCTGCCCGACAGCAACACCAAGGACTTCCTCACCCCCCACGCCCAGGCCAATGCCCAAGCCGCCTGACCTCCGCCGCTGGTGGCTGGTCCCGCACTTCGCCAAGCGCGGGACCCACCTCAGACGCCTGCCCCCGGACCTGTTCCTTCAATTCCAGATCATCTCCAGCTCCCCCCTGTCCGGGGCGCACAAAACCTCCCTCACCGGTCGCCAGCCCGAAACCCTCGCCGGCCTGCCTCCGATCGACTTCCAGCCCTACGCCGAGGTCCTGACCTGGGCCGACGCACTGGAGCTCTACCGGCTGCTTGGCCCAAACAACCTGACCCTCCCGTTCACGGGCGACCTCCTGAAGGGCCGTCTCGCCACCTTCGACCCCCAACCAACCCCCGCCGAGGCCCGGGCCCTCCAAAGCTGGGCCACCCGCGCCCTCCACAAAAAACCAGTCTTTTAACCATTCAAACCCCCGAGAGCTACCCAAGTACCCAAAACGCCCCCGCCAAATTTTTTCCCCATGCTGCAACAGGGAAAAAACCCGCCACGAGGATTTTATGACCACACACACAACCCCCATCCGCGCCATCCGCGCGAAATGCCTCGACTGCTCCGCCGGACAACCCCTGGAGGTCCGCCTCTGCCCCCGCACCGCCTGCGAGCTTTACCCCTTCCGCATGGGGAAGAACCCCAACATCAAACCCCGCAACCTGACCGACGAGCAACGCCAGGCCCTCGCCGACCGCCTCGCCAGGTCGCGCACCTCAACCGCCACCACCACTAATCGATAAAATCGATCACAGGAACCCCGCCCATGTCCACAAACATCTCCGCCAGAGAACTCCTAAACCTCATCACCCGAATTGAAACCCTCAACTCCGAGCGCACCCAGCTCGCCGAGGAAATCAAGGAAATCTACCTCGAGGCCAAGTCCTTAGGGTTCGATCCGCGCCCCATTCGCGAGATCATCAAGATCCGAAGTCAGGACCCCAACGATCGCGCCGAGCTCGACGCCCTGCTCGAGACCTACCTCACAGCCCTGGAGAACACCCAGCCATGACCCAACCCTCCACCCCCTTCAAGGTAGGCGAGACCTACACCGACGAACGGGGCGACGAGTGGCTGATCCTGGTTATCCGTGACGACGGCGCCAACCACCCCGTCATCGGTATCGAACCCTGGTCGGAGGGCTCTCTCCGTAGCTGGACCGCCGCCGGTTTCTTTGACTCCCATCACCCCCACGACGACCGGAACCTCGTCCCACCCGCCGCCGACGACCTCATGCCCCTCGCCGAGGCCATCGCTTACCTCGAGGCCATTCCCGAGCCCACCCAAAACCAGATCGTCGCACTCAAGATCCTGCAGGCCGGTCAGATGGCCTTGGAATCTTAACCGTTAAGGATATCCCCATGACCACCAAATTCGAAGTTGGAAAGACCTACCAACTGCGCGGCGGCGGTTCCGTCACCGTCACCGAAATCGACTGCCCGGACCACCCGGCCTACCCAATCCGGGCCGAAGGAATCGCCCGAAACGGTTGCCCCATTTCATCCCTGTGGACCTATGACGGCCTGTACGCCCGGGGCGAAACCGACGACCTCGACATGCTCCTCCCCGACCCCGACGCCATTCCCAACAGCCCCTTCAAGCTCAATCACATCTATAACACCCGGTCCGAAGTCGGGTCGGTCAGGATCATCGCCTATGTGCCTGAGGATATCCCGGAATACCCCCTCGTGGGTGTAGCCCTCTCCGATTCCCCCTTCTGGGAAAAGGGTGTTCTCAGTACCTGGAGCCTCGACGGAAGGTATGACCTGGATAAACGACACAAACACATCCAGGACCTCGTCCCCCCCGACGACCCCCTCCCCGCCATCCTCGACCCGCTGGCCGCCGCGATCAAGGCCCTGGCTGCCCTCCCCATACTCCGCACCAACGCCCAGGCCGAGGCCTTAAACCTGCTCATTCACGCGAAGAGGATGCTGTCGTGACCACCGTCACCACCCTCCACGGCTACTCCGCCTACGCCCACCTCCACGCCCACATCTCGCTCACGAACTACCAACTGCTCCGGTTGGCCCGCCAGCGCATCCACCCCCGCCACCGCACCGCCCGTTCCCACCGCGAGCACCGCCACCGCTACTACCGTGACATGATCACCCACCACACCCGCGCCCGAACCCTCGCCAACACCTGGAGCGGCCTGAAAGATCGGCATCTGCTTCGGGCCGAGATGTCGAACTTCATGAATTCTCAACCTCATCGTTGCCCTCATCTGGCAACTGCAGCGAGTCCTAACCTCAATAAGGGATTGTATCAAATGCAAGAACTGCCAATAGAAATTCGGCTTCTCTACGCTATTATCGCTGAATGGGAAGAACATTATTCTTTTGGTGAAATCATGGATGACGAAGAAAAAATGATACTTCTTGATATAGCTGAAAGACAACTGAACAAATATAAATCTCTGGTTCCAGAATGCATAATTGAATTTTACGAGGTTCTTTTCGCGAGAGAAGTATGGAGGTAGTTCTTGTGAGTCTCCGCACCGTCTCGTCATCAGAATCCTTGGTCCTGTGTCAGGTGCGACGCTCAGCCGCTACATACGAGATGGTGATATGTTCGCCTCGAACGCGACTTGCGCGGGATTTTTCCCGCACATGCTCTCCGGAACGCGGCACAGCCTGCGTCCCGCGCTTGTCCGAGGTTACGCCCTCTGTAGCGAACTGCGATCTGATACCGATGGTCCGGTGTGTGGTCGACAAATCGGGCATGAACACGCCATAAGAACGGCATCGGAATCGCCGTTGCATCAAGGGAAAGCCATTGTCCGTCAACCTCCAGGATCTTTCGCGGCGGCTGTTCAAGACCGCCGAGCAGCTATGGACCAACACGGCACTGCGTCCGGACCAGTACGCCCAGCCGGTCCTCGCGCTGATCGCCCTGCGGCAGATGGAGGCGCGGTTCGATCTGGTGCATGCCGATCTGTTGAAGACCTTCACCGGTCGTCTGAAGCCCACGCCGCAGGATTATCACGGGCACGGTGCGGTGTTCCTGCCCGATCATGCGCGTTTTTCCTATATGCTGGGTCTGCCGGAAACGGAGAATCTGGCCGAGGCGCTGAATGCGGCGATGGATGCCATCACCGAACATAATCCCGATCTCGCCGGCGTTTTGCCGCGCAGCTATGGCGCGCTGCCCAACAGCGTGCTGCGCGAAGTGCTGCGCCTGCTGGCCCCGCTGAAGATCGAGGGCGACGCCTATGGCCTGATCTTCGAATATTTCATGGGGGAGTTCGCCAGCGCCTTCATGCAGAAGGGCGGCGAATATTTCACGCCCGCGTCCATCGTGAAGCTGATCGTCGAGGTAATCGAACCGTATCACGGCAAGATATTCGATCCCGCCTGCGGCTCGGGCGGCATGTTCGTGCATTCCGCCAATTTCGTAAAACGGCACCACAAGAACCCCAGCCGCGAGATCAGCATCTATGGCGCCGAGAAGATGGAGGACACGCAGAAGCTCTGCCGCCTCAATCTTGCCGTGCATGGCCTCAGCGGCGATGTGCGGGTGGCCAACAGCTATTATGAAGACCCGCACAAGATGGTGGGCGCGTTCGATTTCGTGATGGCGAACCCGCCGTTCAACCAGTCGGAGGTCGATCGTTCCCGGCTGATGAGCGACGCCGGGCATGTCGAGGCGCGCTTTTCGCTCGGCATCCCCACCACCAACAATGCCAATTATCTGTGGATCGGCCTGTTCACCGCCGCGTTGAATGAAACTGGGCGCGCGGGCTTCGTGATGGCCAATTCCGCCTCCGACGCGGGCGGGTCCGAGCGGGAGATGCGCCGCAAGCTGATCGAAACCGGCGCGGTGGACGTGATTATCAGCACGTCGCCCAACATGTTCTTCACCGTGACGCTGCCGGTAACCTTGTGGTTCCTCGACAAGGGCAAGAAGGGCACGCCGCGCGCCGACGAGGTGCTGTTCATCGACGCCCGGCATATCTTTCGCCAGATCAGCCGCGCCCAGCGGGATTTCACGCCGGCCCAGATCGAGTTCATCGCCAATATCGTCCGTCTGTGGCGCGGGGAGGAAGAGGAACTGGAAGCGGGCAGCGGCCCGAATATGGCCGAAACCTTCGGAGACGATGGCTACCGGGACGTACCCGGCCTGTGCAAGGGGGCGACACACGCCGAGATCGCCGCGCAGGACTGGAGCCTGAACCCCGGCCGCTATGTCGGCGTCGCGCCCGGCGAGCAGGTGGAAGACGAGGACTTCCGCGAACGGCTGGAAACCTTGCAGGAGGAACTGGAAGGGCTGAACGCCGAAGCCGCACGCTTGCAGGATGTGATTGCGGCGAATGTGGCTGAGGTGCTGGCGGAATGACGGGAACTCGACCCCTTTCATCATTGTGCGAATTCATCGTCGATTGCGAGCACAAGACCGCTCCGCTGGCTGAGGCTGGCTATCCGTCGATACGGACCCCGAACGTCGGGCGTGGTCGCTTGATCTTGGCTGGCGTCAACCGGGTTTCCGAAGAAACTTACCGTGCATGGACAAAACGAGCCGTCCCTGAGGCGGGTGATCTGATAATCGCTAGGGAGGCGCCGGTTGGGAATGTGGCGATCATTCCTCCGGGCGTGCGTGTTTGTCTTGGGCAACGGACAGTCTTGGTCCGACCCGACAAGAAACAAGTTGATCCCCTATACCTCTGCTACTTTTTGCTCGGCGATTATGCGCAACACAAGTTTCGCGGTGCATCAGTGGGAGCGACTGTCGCACATCTAAACATGAAGGACATTCGTGGGCTGCCGATGCCCACACTACCACCACTTCCCGCCCAGCGCTGTATCGCGTCGGTCCTTGGGGCATATGACGATCTGATCGAGGTCAACCGGCGGCGGATCGCGGTGCTGGAGGAGATGGCGCGGGGGCTGTTCGAGGAATGGTTCGTCCGCTTCCGTTTCCCCGGCCATGAAGCAGTGCCGATCCTCGACACACAAGATGGCCCGCTGCCGGAGGGGTGGAATTGGACGCCACTTGCGAAACTTGCCAAATTTAAGAGTGGCAACAACAAACTGACGAAGGCAGCATATAAGGAAAAAGGCGTCACCGCTTATAGTGCCAGCGGGCCAGATGGTTTCGTTGAGAAAGCGGAAGGCTATGGTCCGGCTGTTATCGTTGGTGCTGTTGGCGCTTATTGCGGCAAGAGTTGGCTAGCGGATGGAGAGTGGACCGCAATTGCCAATACATTTGCATTACTACCCAATCATGGCGTTCCCGCAGAGTTTCTGTTCTTGGCAATGTGTGGCATTGAGAAATGGCCAAGGCGAGGTGCAGCGCAACCCTTCATCGCAAAGACTGATGCAGGGGCAAAAAAACTGCCTCACCCTCCGCAGGAAATCTGGTCCTCGTTTGCGCAGCATGTCGAACCAATCTTTGGACTGATCAACGCACTAGGGGCGTCAAACCGCAATCTGACCGCTTCCCGCGATCTCCTCCTCCCGCGCCTGATCTCCGGCCAGCTTTCCATCGCCGAAGCCGAGCGCGAATTGGAAGTTGCCGCATGACTAAAATTACAAAAGATCATGTCGAATGGGTGTTCGTCGGCCGCCTGCGTATGATGTTGGAGGAGCCGCCCTCCGACCGCTACGAGGTTAGCGAGACATATGCATTGTTCACAACCATCCTGTGCTGGGTAATGCAGCATGTGCGCATTGGCGAGAACGAAGGGGAGAGAGACGCGGATAAACAAGCCAGAAATCTCCGCACTAAACTGGACAAAGTGTGCGCCAGAGCAGAACCTTGGAAATTCGCGCTCGATCCGACTGTACGCATCGAGCGCATTGGCAAACATTCGATCGCTGTGCCCGCTTCCGAAGGCGTGGAAACGCATAGTGTTTGGCGCATTCTAAGAAACTTGCGCGATGCCACCGCGCACGGCGACATGCGAACTGTGGAACCCCTGAATACTGAACACCTCCTGGTTGGATTCACCTTCCTCTTAGCGGAGTATAAGAACGGACTGAAGAAGCCGCCAACGTGGGAGGGCAAGATTACGCTCTTGCAATCAGACATGCAGAGAATAGGCGCGGAACTGGCTCGCCGCTATTGCAATACAATCAGGGACGCGCACCGTCATAACTCGACTTTCGGAGCCGAAGCCGGAACAATCAAGGAACGGGCCGCCTGACATGGCAAGAGGGCTTACCGGCATCGTCGCGTCCGAGGATGGCATTGTCGAAAAACCGGCCCTCGCGCTGTTCCAGGAACTGGGCTGGCAGCATGTCGATCTGCACGGCGAACAGCCGGGGCCTGCCAATCCCACCGGGCGCACCAGCTTTCAGCAGGCGTTTCTGCCGGCATATCTGAAAGCGGCGCTGCGCAAGCTGAACCCGGACCTGCCCGCCGAAGCCCTTGATCTGGCCGAAACGGAACTGACCCGCGACCGTTCGGCCATGCTGCCGGTTGCCGCCAACGCGCAACTGCTGTCGCTGATCCGCAATGGCGTGCCGGTGCAGGTGCGACACGATGACGGCAAGTTCGACGATCTGCTGGTGCGCGTGATCGACTGGCGGGATATTGCCGCCAATCAATTTCTTGTCGCCAGCCAAGTCTGGATTTACGGGGTGCTACACCGGCGGCGGCCCGACACCATCGGTTTCGTCAATGGCCTGCCGCTGTTGCTGGCGGAATGGAAAGGCCCCGCCTGTCCGCTGGCGGATGCCTATGACAATAATTTGCGCGACTATCGCGACACCATCCCCCAGCTTTTTCCGGCCAACGGCTTTGTGATCCTGTCGAACGGGCTGGAAGCGGTAATGGGGGCGGCGCATGCGCGCTATGAGATGTTCGCGCCGTGGAAGCGGCTGGAAGAGGATATGCCGGATGATCCCGGCCTTGAAACCCTGCTGCGTGCGACCTGTGAACCGACGCGCTTCCTCGACCTGATCGAGAACTTCGTGCTGTTCGACGAGGCACGCGGCGGCCTGCGCAAGATCGTCGGCAAATATCATCAGGTGCTGGGCGTCAACCGCGCTATCGATGCCGTCCGTCATGTCGAAAGCAACCGGGGGCGGCTGGGCGTGTTCTGGCACACGCAAGGATCGGGCAAGAGCCTGTCGATGGTCATGTTCGCGGAAAAGGTGCTGCGGCGGCTGGGCGGGAATTATACCTTCGTTGTCGTGACGGACCGCTCCGAACTGGACGACCAGATCGCCGGGCAGTTTGCCTCGGCCGGCGCACTCACCAGGGATATTCGGGAAGTACAGGCCGGCAGCCGCGTCCATCTGAAAGAATTGCTGGCGGGCAATGAACGCTATGTGTTCACGCTGATCCAGAAGTTCAGCACGGCGGACAGGGAGCCGATGCCGGTACTGTCCGAACGATCCGACATCATTGTGATGACCGACGAGGCCCACCGCAGCCAGTATGATCAGCTTGCCGCCAACATGCGCGCCGCACTGCCCAATGCATCGTTCATCGGCTTTACCGGCACACCGCTGATCAAGGGCGCGGAAAGCCGCACGCGCGAAGTGTTTGGGGATTATATCTCCATCTATGATTTTGCCCAATCGGTGCGCGACGGGGCAACCGTGCCGCTGTTTTACGAGGCGAGAAAGCCGGAATTGCAGTTGAACGCCGACGAATTGCGGGAAGAGCTGGATGCGTTGCTCGATGAAGCGATGCTGGATGAAGAGCAGGAGAAAAAGCTCGGCCAGCAGTTCGGGCGGCAATACACCCTGATCACCGCGCCAGACAGGCTGGACAGGGTAGCGGAAGATGTGGCGCTGCATTTTGCCATGCGGGGCTATCGCGGCAAGGCGATGTTTGTCGCCATCGACAAGGCAACCGCAGTAGCCATGCACGACAGGGTCAAGGCTGCCATCGCCCGCCTGATCGCGCAGGACGAGGAACGATTGAAATTAGCCCATGAGGCGGAAGGCGCGGCAATAGCCGAACGGCTGATGTGGCTGCGCGAACTCGATATGGCGGTAGTGGTGAGCCAGGGCCAGAACGAGATCGACGATTTGCGCAAAAAGGGCCTCGATATCCTTCCCCATCGCGAGCGGATGCAGCGGGAAGACCTTGAGGCCAAATTCAAGGACCCGGACGATCCGCTGCGGCTGGTGTTCGTCTGTGCCATGTGGATCACCGGCTTCGACGTGCCCACGATCGGCACCGTCTATATCGACAAGCCGATGAAGAACCATACGCTGATGCAGACCATCGCGCGGGCTAACCGCCGGGCAGAAGGGAAAACGTCGGGCGTCATTGTCGATTATGTCGGCGTGTTCCAGAACCTGCAGAAGGCGCTTGCCATCTATGCAGGCGGCGGGAACGGAGGCGGCGATACAACAGACGGGGAAAGCCCGATCAGGGGCAAGGACGAACTGGTGACAGCGCTGGAGCAGGCGCTGGACGCGGCGCGGGCTTTTGTTCAGCCGCTGGGCGTCGAAGTGGATGCCATCATGGATGTGCGCGACTTTGCCCGCCTGCGGCTCATCAGTCAGGCTGTCGAAATCCTGATCGCGCCCGACGAACGCCGCCGCGAGTTCCTGCGCCTGGCGGCGGCTGTTACCAGGGCATACAAGGCGCTGCTGCCCGATGAGCGGGCCGCGCCTTACCTCAGGCCGGTTGCCGTGTTCCACACCTTGTCTGACGCGGTGCGGGCGAAACTGGGACCGGTCGATATATCCGCCGTCTCCGCCCGCATTGCCGAACTGCTCGACGAGAAGCTGGAAGGCGTCGCAATCCTGACGCCCATCGTCGAGGGGGACACGGCCCGGGGGCGTGTGGACCTTTCCGGAATCGACTTTGAAAGGCTGGGCGATCTTTTTGCTGCCAGCCCGAAGGTTGCGACCGATCAGCTGCGCGAGGCGGCAGAAGAAAAGGCGCGCACGCTGGTGGAAGCCAATCCCACGCGGCAGCATCTGGTGGAACGGCTGGAAAAGCTGGTCGCCGACTACAACGCCGGTTCGGTTGATGTCGAACAGGTCTTTGAAGCTATCAAGGACTTCATCAGGGAGATGGATGAGGAGGAGCGGCGCGCCGCTCGTGAGGGACTGACGGAAGAGGAGTTGGCCATCTTCGACCTGTTGACCAACCCGGAGCCAAAGCTAACGAAGACAGAAGAGCAGGAAGTCAAACGGGTAGCGCGATCCCTGCTGGAGAAGCTGCACGACCTGACCGGCGCGATAGACTGGGTGCGCGGGCAGGAAACGCGCGGCGCCGTCTGGACGGAAATCAGGCAGCGGCTGAATGAATTGCCGGAAAATCCCTATCCGCAGGCGCTGTGGAACAGCAAGGTGGATCAGGTCTGGGATTTCGTGTTGCAGCGCTATGCATGACGCCGATGGCCGATCCATTTCAGCACCTCGTCGCATGTGGGATCAGGCCGCATATGGTTCGTCCGATTACGGCGGGGAACAGCCTCTTTTCAGCAGGCGGGCCACCGTTCGGCGGGCTGCGCATCGATCATCAGCTGAACCGGCTCAGCCGTCCGGAATTGGGTGCTTGCCGAAGACCCGGTTGAACATGTCAAGCTGGCTCCAGCGGATGAAACGGTTGCAGATCGCCCTGCGCAGGCTGTTCCGGTCGAATTCCTGCACGAGCTCTCGAACTCCTTTCCCCATGGCCTGTGACGAATTTGGCCCAGGCCAACATCATGGGTCTGCGCTCTTCCAATAAATTCTCCCGGGCATAAGCCGCCCGGACCTCATTAGGATCGGCATGGGCCAGGGCGGCTTCACTCAGGTGATCCGCCCACCCGTTCGCCAGACTCCAGGCCTTGAAACTTGTGCGGAAACCATGCGGTGTTTCCCTGTATCCCATACGTCGCATCGCCATACGCATCGTATCGAGCGACATCGCTTTCCCCACACCCGTTCCAAATACATATTCGCTCTGTGTGGTGCCTGCCTGCAGCAGGCTGATCGCCTCGGGCGACAGCGGCACATGATGCTCGATCCCCATCTTCATCTCATCCGCCGGCACGACCCAGACCATTGCGTCCTGATCGATCTGCGTCCATTTCAGATTACGCACATTACCCGGGCGTGAGGCGGTGAGGATCAGCCAGTGAAGGGCTGCGCGCACCTGCGGCGTCGCGGCGCTGTGGCTGAACGCGGTATGGAAGGCCGGCACCTCCTGCCAGGGGACGGATGCCATATGCTTGACCTGCCGGCGGGAATGTCTTGGCAGAGCATCCCTGACCAGCCTCATGTCAATGGCGTCGTCCCTGTATCCCTTGCCGATCGCCCAGCGGATAACCCGGTCAATCCGTTGCAACACCCGGCGGGCGGTTTCGGGAATCTTCATCCAGATCGGCTCGAGAACGCGGTGAACGTCGCCGCGCTCTACCTCATCGATCCGCATGTCTCCGATCACCGGAATGGCATAGGTCTCGAGCGTCGTGAGCCACTGGGCGACATGCTTGTCATTCTTGAGACCGGTGGTCCGGGCCTTGTGCGCTTCGCGCGCGGCTTCGGAGAATGTGGGCACAGCGTGCCGGTTTTTGCCCCCCGCCTCCCGCGCCTTGTGGGCAACGGCACGGGCGGTGGAGAGTGACATAGCCGGGAAGGAGCCGAGGTTGATGTCCCGACGCTTTCCATCCTGCTGGATACGTAACACCCAATATCGCTGGCCCGAGGGTACGATTCGAAGATGGAGCCCGTCACCGTCCGAGTAGCGGCCCGGGTCTTTCAGCGCCGCTACCGCCTTCACCGTCAGCTTGCCCACATTCTGTCCCCTGTCCCTTTTTTGCCCCTGAACTGCCCACAACCGGCGGTTGGCTACAGGGAGACGCTATGAGACAGTCTGAGAGGATTTTCCAGCAAAATCAGGGGGGATGAGACGGATTGAGACACTATGAAACAGCAAATGGCGGAGTCGGAGGGATTCGAACCCTCGGTGCCGGTTACCCAGCACGGCAGTTTAGCAAACTGCTGGTTTCAGCCGCTCACCCACGACTCCGTTGACGGGTGGCTATAGCCGCAGCATTGAGCGGCTGCAACCGTCTGTCACAATTGGTTGTCGCTAATATTGTCGCTGGCCAGTTCCGCGAGAATTCGGTTCAGCAGAGGACGCCCTGCCGCGGTGGTGCGGAGCGGGTCGAGGGGGGCGAGGAGCTTCCAGTCTGTCAGCCGTTGGCGCGCGTCGGTGTCGATCGCATCGGGGAGAGAAACGCCGGTGTGGCGGGCGAATTGCGCCGGGTCGATGCCGCTGCTCAGGCGCAGACCCATCAGCAGAGCTTCGCGGGCGGCTTCGGCGGGCGTAACTGCTGTTTCCTGGTCGATACCATGGCCCGTAGTTTCCACAGCAGTAAGCCAGGTTTCCGGGCGGCGATGGCGCTCGGTCGCCAGATGGTTGCGGCGACCGTGTGCGCCGGGTCCGATGCCCGCATAAGGCGCATAAGTCCAGTAAGCAAGATTATGGCGGCTTTCCGCGCCCTTGCGGGCATGGTTGGAGATTTCATAGGCCGGCAGGCCCATGGCCGCGCAGACCTCCTGCGTCACGTCGTAGAGAGCGCGAGCGTTGCCTTCGTCGGGAATCACGAGCTTGCCCGCGGCATGCAATCCGGCGAACGGCGTGTCCTGTTCGATGGTGAGCTGATACAGCGACAGGTGCTCGGCCGCCTCCGAAATCGCTAGCCGCAGTTCCGAGGCCCATGCGTCGGTCGTCTGGTCCGGGCGGGCATAGATCAGGTCGAACGAGTAGCGCTCGAACGCGCTGCGCGCGATCGCCACCGCATCCAGCGCCTCGCGCGCGCTGTGCAGCCGGCCGAGCCCCTTGAGCGAAGCGTCGTCGAGCGCCTGCACGCCGAGCGAGACGCGGTTGACGCCGGCGGCGCGATAGCCCTTGAAGCGCGTCGCCTCGACG
>Ga0172382_10010451_pt1 | contig 12441 bp, 13 predicted proteins | sample Leawel138RmetaG_FD_122245 | JGI IMG/M metagenome (GOLD analysis project Ga0172382, IMG submission 122245) | Leachate microbial communities from a municipal landfill in Southern Ontario, Canada - Leachate well 138R metaG | ecosystem: Engineered > Solid waste > Landfill > Unclassified | place...
ACAAGGACCGCAATTTCGCCCACACGTTCGGTGCATACTTGCCGAATGTGGGTCTGATCGCACGGTCCGTTTTCCTCCTCGACTCCAACAATACGGTCAAGTATGTGGAGTATGTCCCCGAGGTTACACACCACCCCAACTATGAGGCGGCCTTGGCGGCAGTACGAGCCTGACACAGATCATCATGTTCCTGTGAATCCCGGATCATCTCCTCCTTTGGTCCGGGATTCCTATATCCAGCCTGTCGCACAACCGGATGTCCCTGGAAGAGGATCCGATCGCAATGGTGTAGACACCACGGACCATGATCCACCGTCCTTCCGTTACAGAATATTCCGAGAAATCCTCATCGGAAAGCTCCATGTCCACCTCTGACGATTCCCCTGGCTGCAAGAAGACCTTGTCGAAGCCCCTGAGCTGTTGCATCGGGTGGTCGGCATCGGGAAACTCCGGCCGTACATAGAGCTGGCATACTTCTGCTCCGGCGACCGCTCCTTCATTGGTCAGCTTCCAAGAAATCTGCCATGCATGTGCCTTCTTGGCTATCGTGAGATCTGAATAACTGAATGTCGTATAGGAGAGCCCATGACCGAAGGGATAGAGTGGCTCGGGTCCGATCGTATCGAACTGCCGGTATCCGACCATGAGCGCCTCACGATAGTCGAGAGCCTTTACGGAGCGTTTTTTCGGATTCCCTTGTCCCACGGTGATCCGTTTGATCGAGAACCGACTGAAGTCCGTCGGATAGTTGCTCATCGACACATGATCTTCGAGTTTCTTGGCAATGGTGATGGGGAGTTTTCCTGAGGGATTGGTTTTTCCGAGCAGCAGATCGGTCAGCCCTTGGGCTCCCTCACTTCCCAGATACCAGGCAAGGAGTACTTCCTGGGGTCTGTCGATCCAGCTTTGCATCTCGAACGCACCGCCTGCGTGTACGATCACCGTGACTTTGTCATTCAGCTCACAGGATTCGACGATGTTCCGGATCTCCCGATCAGGCAATCGCCACGGACGGTCGTATGCCTCGCTTTCCAGGATATGGCCGAATCCAGTCGTGATGATCACCGCATCGGCCTTTGCGACCTCCCTTCGTTTCTTCGTTGACATCCACCATCGTCCTTCATGGACCGAAATCTCCGTCTGTGGGAGGAGTTTCCCTAGCACAGGCAAAAGTGCTTGTGCCGGCTGTGCTTGCTTGATGAAGCTAGACCCCCCTCCTCCGATCGGTTCTCCCGAGGCAAAAGCTCCGAGAATCACAAGCTTGCGTACCCGATTCTTGTCGAGAGGGAGCATTCCTCCGTGTTTGAGCAACACCACCGACTCAGCGGCCAATCGCGAGGCAGCTCTCCGATGCTCCTCGCTTCCCACTTCATATGCAAGATCGACAGCGGGCCGTTGCAGCGCTCCCAAACGGGAAGCCGTGGTGAGGATCGTACGGACCTTGTTGTCCAGAATCTTGGCAAGCTCCGGTTTTCGCGTGAGAAGGTCCGCAACGGTTCCCGGAACGAACCACTTCGCTTTCGGCATTTCGATGTCGACACCATGGCGAAACGCACCTTCGGTCGAATACAGGGAATTCCAATCACTTACCACCAGGCCGTCGAACTTCCACTCCCCCCGGAGTATCTTTCCGATGAGGTGGGGATGTTCGCTCGCGTACGTCCCGTTGATCTGGTTGTATGCAGTCATCACTCCCGTGGCTCCGCTACGGACAACTGCATGGAAAGCGGGCAAGTATAGTTCCCGGAGGGTCCTTTCATCGACCACGGAGTTCGACTTGTGCCGGTCATATTCGCCATTGTTGCATGCGAAATGCTTCACCGTTACCCCGACACCCAAGGATTGCACGCCCTTCACATAAGCTGAGGCAATCTCTCCCGCGAGGAACGGATCCTCTCCCATGTACTCGAAGTTCCTTCCGCACACGGGGACCCGTGCGATATTGATTCCCGGGGCAAGGAGGATCGCCACACCGGTAGCCCGGCACTCCTCTGCGATCATGCGTGCACATGCATGTACGGCAGCCTTGTTCCAACTCGCCGCCAATGCGACAGGAGAAGGAAACGCCGTCACCGGTGCATCTGCCCCCCGTACGCCACATGAGGCATCCGCCATCAGGATCGGAGGAAGGTTCAATCGTGGGATTCCACGGATCGAGAAACCGGCAGTACCCCCGATGTAGGCACACTTCTCTTCAGTCGTCATCCGTGCAACCAACTCATCGACACCCGGGATCCCACCCATCGCAGGTTCCTCTGTGGCAGGGGAAAGCGGTCGCAACGGGAAGAACCATCTGTTCATCACATATTGGAGCAGTCGCTTCTTGGTATATTCCCACATTCATCATACTCCTTACCCGCCATTCTATGACCGATCGACATGGACGGCAAGGAAACTTGAAAAAGGTTTGAAAGACATCTACAGTAGAGGCATGAGCATTCGAATCCTGTTCTTGGGAGAAATAGTGGGTCGTCCCGGCATCCAGGCATTGAAGGACGGACTGAAAAAACTGAAGGAGCAACGCAAGGTCGACTTCGTAGTAGCCAATGGCGAAGGTGTGACCAGCGGTTTCGGTATCGGAAAGAATCATGCGTTGCAGATATTGAAACTTGGCGTGGATTTGATCACGACAGGTGAGAAGACCTATTTCAAGAAGGAGATGGTCGAACACATCGTGACGAACAACAGGATAGTCCGACCGGCGAACTATCCCGCCGGCAACCCTGGCAGAGGATTCAGGATCTGTGAGATCGGCGGAATGAAAGTAGGATTCATCACACTGCTGGGCACCTCCGATTTCCCGAGGACTCATCTTGCAAACCCCTATCTCGCAGCGCAGGCGCTCATCGAGAAGATGGGAACGGAAACCGATGCCATCTGCGTGCAATTCCACGCTTCCACGTCTGCCGAAGAACAGACCATGGCCCACCATGTGGCGGGCAAGGTTGCCGCGATGATCGGTACCCATACGAAGGTCTTGACCGCGGATGGGAGGATATTGAACGGAAACACAGCGATGATCACCGACAATGGTCGGTGTGGAAGCGCAGTTTCGGTCGGTGGATTCGAAGCGAAATCGGAGATAGAGCGGTTCCTGACACAGATTCCCTCACGATCATCGGAGTCCTGGGGAATGCTTGAACTGCAAGGGGTGATCGTGGAGATTGACGGATCGGGCAAGGCTGCAGATATTGAAACCATCCGATACGTCGCCGCGACCACTTCGGAGAAACCAGCTTCCTGAGGAGGAGCATACCATGTACGAACACGCATCAGTCGTTTCCATACAACCGGATGGCAAGATAACGGTCGCTTGCCAGACCTCCGGCTGCGAAAGCTGCAAGGCCGGCGCATTCTGCGGCACCAAGGGCAAAACCTTTGTTGCACGCAACAGCGCAAAGACCGAACTCTCCATCGGTGATACGGTCGAACTCTACCTTCCGCCCGGACGCACGATTCTCGCAGGCTTCATCGCCCTCCTGGTACCGATCCTTCTGTTCCCGGTCGGCTATTATATTCCCGCGCTCGTCGTCCCTGAGACGAGTGAACTGTTCCGTGTACTCACGGGTATCGGAGGGATCGCCGTCGGTTTTTTGATCAGCCGACTGTTCTCCCGGCTGAAAGCCGACGAGTATACACCCCAGATCACACGGATCATCGGCAGGGAGGAATCCTGAGGAGGAATCGCTTGAGGAACACAGTGGTGATCCTTGTGCTGCTCTCGGTTCTCGTATGCACATCCTGCTCGTTCGCACCGCAGGATGCGGTTGCGTCGGGACGTCCTGCCCGGTTCCCCGACATGCATTTGTTCGAAACGCGCTATGTACTGGGCTTGGAAGGTTCCGACCCGATCAAGATAGAGGCGAAGGAGATCGAACTGTACCGGGAAGCGCAGCAGGCGTACATCACCGATGCGACATTCCACCAGGAAAGTACTGCGGGCGAGACACTGTTCTCAGGTTCTTTCGGCTCGGCTGTCGTCGATACCGAGAACAACGACATGACACTCTCTGACGGCGTGACAATCCGAAACCATCGGGAACGATTCAACATTACCGCCGACGAACTGACTTGGAACCACGCACAGCAGACGGTACGTGCCGAGGCAGACAGTTTGGTCACCATCATGTGGAAAGAGCATGATATACTGAGGGGAACCGGTTTCCATGGCGACTTTGCCTCGGCAACATTCGAATTCACGACAATGGAGGAGGGAATCCTTTCCCATGAATAGCATCCGGACCCGCTTGATCCTTACACTCCTCTTGTGCATGGGCACGACATTCGCGCCACTGCTCGCCGTTGAGCCCATCTCCTTCAAGGGAGGATATACCCGCGCGGTCATGCGAGAAGGGAGGGAGACGATCATGCTCACCCAAGGAGCTGTCGTCGAGACGGGAAGCATCCGTTTCGAGGCACAGAGCATCGAGCTGGTCGGTCCGAACTCCCGCTACCTCGTGGGAACCGGTTCGGTGCGTCTCACAGACAGCAGCAACCGCATCACGATCACCTGCAACAGCATCTCCTATGATCGGGAGACGGAACTGTTGCTCGTGGACGGTTGGGTAGAGATACAGGACCTCGAACATGAGGTGATCGCAACCGGGGCATATCTCTCATACAGCCGTCCAGACGGTATCATGAAACTCCAGATCGCTGCGAAGCTCTTGCGCCACACCGACTCGGGTCCGATGGTCTGCAGGGCAGATTCCATCGAGTATGACCGGACGAGCATGCGTCTCAGCCTCGTCGGGAACTCCTCGATACAATGGAAGGGAGATACCTACCAAGCTTCCGCGACAACCGTGGACCTGGAGACCGATGAGATCGTGATGGAAGGTTCGATCAAGGGTGTCGTGCATGGGTGAGCAGACGGTGAAGGCCACACTTGAAGTCACACACCTCGCGAAACAATATGGCCGGAAGCTGGTAGTGAAAGATGTCTCGCTTTCGATGGAGTCGGGACAGATCATCGGTCTTCTCGGGCCGAACGGCGCGGGGAAGACCACCATGTTCTACATGATCGTCGGGTTCATCAAGGCCGATGCCGGTTCCATTCTCCTGAACAACAGGGACGTCACGGAGTTGCCGATGTACCGGCGAAGCCGGCTCGGGCTTTCGTACCTCCCCCAAGAGCCTTCGATCTTCAGGAAACTCACCGTAGAGGACAACATCAGGTTGGTGGTCGAGACCAGGAGCGACCTGGACAAGGATGAGAAGCGGGATGTGGTCGAGAACCTGCTCGAGGAGTTCGGGATCGCATCGATACGAAAGCAGTTCGGCTACACGCTGAGCGGGGGAGAACGGAGGCGTACCGAAATCGCACGGAGCCTCGCGAGCAATCCCCGGTTCCTCCTTCTTGACGAACCATTCGCGGGCATCGATCCCAAAGCCGTGTATGAGATCAAACGCTTGGTAAGGAAGTTGGCTGAGAAGGGAATAGGGGTATTGCTCACCGATCACAATGTACGGGACACACTCTCCATCACCCATCTTTCGCACATCATCCACGAAGGCGAGATCCTCGCAAGCGGAAGACGTGAAGAACTGTTGCAGAACGATGAAGCCCGGAGAATATACTTCGGTGATGATTTTACTGAAGGTGAGTTGAAATGAGCCCATCGTTAGGATTGCAACAAGCAGTAAAACAACAGCTCACCCTCTCTCCCCAACTTATCCAGACATTCGAGATACTGGCGATGTCGAGCCTTGAGCTCCAACAACGGGTGAAGACGGAGATCGAACAGAACCCCGCATTGGAAATCCCTCCCGAGCGTTCCGTTTCGATTGAGCGGATCAGTGCCGCGGAATCGAAGTCACGGCCCGAGGACGATTTCGGTGACAGCTCGGGCTACGATCCCGAGCGTTTCCGTTCCGACGTGAGACTCTCCTCGTATTACGACCAGGAGGCTGCCGACCGGAACCAACAGTATATCGAAGGAGCCTTGGCAAACTCCGAGACATTGCAAGAGTATCTGCTCAGGCAGTTGGGGTGCTTGCACCTGAGCCCGATCGAGATTGAGATGGGAACACTCATCATCAGCAACCTGGATGCCAATGGGTTCCACAGGAATCCTCCGGAGAGCTTGGTCAAGCCGAACAGGAGAAAGCACCTCCTTTCGATGCTCCCAATCGTACAGAACCTCGATCCTCCGGGCATAGCGGCTGCCGATTTCCGTGAATCGTTGATCCTCCAGGCAAAAGCGGACAACCTGGCACCGGATGATCTGAGCTCCTTCACCACCATGGTCCATGAACACTTGGAACAGTTGCGCCTGAACAAGACCAAAGAGGTCGCCAAGGCACTCGACATCTCCGAGGAGCATGTGCTGACACTCTATCGGTATCTCAAGACGCTCAACCCCTTCCCCGGGTTGCAGTACGACAACAGGGAGACCCAGTATGTGATTCCCGATCTCATCGTCCGGAAGATCGACGGAAGGCTCCAGTTGCGGCTCAACAACGAGAACATTCCCACGCTTACCATCGATACCACGTTCACCTCCTTGGAGACCGATGTACGGGATCACAATCACAAAGAGGTGGTCTCTTATATCCAGAATGCCGTCAAGTCGGCCACACAGTTGATCTCACAGATCAACATGCGTAGCGAAACGATGAAGAAGATCGGCTTGGAACTGCTCAAGTTCCAGCATGAGTTCTTCCTCCAGGGGCCCCGGCTGCTGCGGCCACTCACCTACCGACAGATCGCAGAAGACCTGTCACTGCACGAGACGACCATCAGCCGGGCTGTCCAAGGCAAGTACATCGATACCGATTGGGGCATCATCCCGATCAAGGATCTGTTCAGTTCCGCACTGCAGACAACTACTCCCGGCGAGGAGGATGTGTCACAAAAAGCAGTCATGGACATGATCAAGGAGATCATCGCGGAACATGCGGGGACGAAGCCGCTCTCGGACCAGAAGATTTCCGACATGCTTGGGAACAAGGGAATCAAGATCGCGCGACGGACCGTCTCCAAGTACCGCAAGATCCTGAACATCGATTCTTCCTACGAGCGCACTACCTGACCGAACCGTTCTTCATGCCCAGTTTGTGTTGGTACATGCGGGCATCCGCCAGCTTGAACAGCTCATCGATCGTCATGGAATCCGTTTTGGGGGAGAGTTTCGCCGCACCGAAGGCCACGCCGATCCGACATCCGCTTGAAGTTTCCAGCTCCGAACCGACATAGGCGGAGAAGGAATCGAAGAAGTCATGGGTACACGGTTCGCAAATCATCGCAAACTCATCGCCACCGATGCGGTAGACCTGCCCTATTCCCTTGAACTGCATCGCCAGACCGTCGGCGACCTCCTTGAGCAGTGCATCGCCCGCTGAGTGGCCTTGCTCATCATTCAACTTCTTCAGGTCATTCACATCGAAGATCACCAACCCTACTGAGTGATCAAGTTCCTCAGCACTGCGCAGTGTCTCCATGCGCTCGTCGAACGCCCTTCTGTTCGCAAGTCCGGTCAATCCATCCATATGGACCAAGGTCTCAAGATATTCATCCCGGCCTTTCTTCTCGACGAACTGCATGACCAAAAGTACCATTTGCCTGAGAAGCACGGTTCCGAATGCGATGATCCCCAGGTTGAGCACCAACGCATTCAGCAATGTCATGAATGGCAGGAACAAGAGGATCAGCTCACCCAAGACCGAGGCAAAGAGACATCCGATAGCCACCAGGAAATCCTTGATCGCACGGTTACCCCCCCAAAGAGCCTTGAACGAGCAGCTGATGAGGACCAGCAGATACACGAACAATGCGATCGCGCCAGGGGTGAGAATGGAATAATAGGTGGTCATCCGGAGCAACTGCATCACGGAAACGATGATGAACGCGAGGGGAAAGATCAATACGAGCCTTCCCAATACACGTGATTGCGGAAGATGGTACATGGAGGAGACGAACCATGTGAGGAATACCGGTAGGAGGAACATGGCGACCACTCCGGCGACGAGGAGGATCAACTGGTTGTGCAGGAACAGCTGGGTGGACATGCTCCCGCCGATTATCCAGAGGGCGGCACAGAACTCTATGCCTGCGAAAGCCAAGGCGCTTTGGAAAACCTCCAACCTCCTGAACAGCATCAAGGCAAGAAACGCAACCACGAATGCGGTCATGAGGATCAGGATACCCACCACCAGGGAGAATCCGTCGTAGCGGAAAAGCGCACCGAGTTGAGAAACCCTGGAGCCGAGGAACACCTCATGGAACACCCCGCTGGTACGGCTGCTATGGGAGATGCTGGAAATCGTGAGCATCTTGCCTGCTGCATCGTCGGGCAACCATGCGAAGTGATTGATGTATCCTGGAATCTTGATCCGCCTCCCTTCAAGGTTCCCATCATAAGTGTATACGGTCTTCCCATCGACCGCTATCCTTGCTGTCCTCTGGGAAAGCCGTACCAACAGGCTGTTCATATGGGGAACCTCTTCGGGGATCAGGCGCGAGAGCGTCACGACCTTTCCTTCGGTATCCCGGTTCCTGAGTACCGTCGGCAATGTGAAATCCGTGTCGATCTCCTCGCCATCAATGCTCAAGGTCCATCCGTCACGGAGTGAAAACGAATCGGGATCCCACACGCGCTCCAACGAGATGGCTGAAAAATCGGCCAAGGTCGTCGTGAGTACGAGAAGGAACAACACTGCCAAGAGGATGCGAGTGGTCCGTCGGGAAAAGATCATGTTCCCATTGTATCACAGGATTACAGGGGAAATGTTGCATTTTGCTTGCTTCCTGCCTTCCGGCTTTCCATTTGACTTTTCGATGGTGCAGCCGTATCCTTTTCATACGACCTTTTCAAGGAGGACCTATGAATCTGGAAATCAGAGGAATCCACTACAATGTGAGCGATGCAACCCGTGAGTTTTTCGAAAAGAAGCTCCAGAAGCTCTCATTCGCAGAAAGTTTCATCCACGATCTCTCCATCACGATCACCAGGGAGACGGTCGGACAGGGCTTTCACCTTGATGGCAAAGTCCACTTCTCATGGGGACCGGTCAAGTTGGTGAGCACTGATTGCTATGAATTGTATGAAGGCATCGAGCTGCTGGTCGACAAGCTGGAGGCTGTCGCCCGGAAGGAGAAAGGAAAGATACAGGATCATTGACCGAAACTACTGTCATTGAATCATGATACTGCCGATGCCCCGGAATACCGGGGCATCTTGCACACTTGTGAGGATAAAACCACTTAACAAACGCTCACATATGCGCGTAAGATGTGGTATAGTGCGAACGGAGGACATATGGCCGAGTTTTCGATCCTTGATCTGCTTGATCTCGATCTGAAGGAGCACAACCACCTGCAACTCACCTGCATCGCAGGACGGAGCGGACTGTCCCGCAAGGTGACGAACTCCAAGATCAGCAGGCCCGGACTTCCCTTGAGCGGATTCTTCGAGGAGTTCAGCCATGAGAGCATCCAGGTCTTCGGTCGCGGAGAACAACAGTACCTGAAGAAACTGGAGACGGAGGACCATCTCGAATCGCTCGAACGACTGTTCTCTTACCCCATTCCTACCTGCATATTCTGCGATGGAGGAAAACCGAGCCTCCGTTTCATCGAGATCGCCGAACGCTCCGGTTGCTCAATACTCCAAACCGCATTGGGTTCGGCCGATTTCACGCGTGGTCTCATCCAGATGCTGGACGAGATCTTCGCCGAGACGATCACGATCCACGGAGTATTGGTCGAAGTCTATGGCATCGGAGTGCTCATCACCGGTGAAAGCGGAGTCGGCAAGAGCGAGACGGCGTTGGAGCTCATCGAACGCGGCCACCGACTGATCAGCGACGATACGGTCAAGCTTCGGAAGATCAGCGATACCTACCTGATCGGAAGCGGAGAGAATCCTCTGCTTGCCCACCACATGGAGATCCGGGGGATAGGCATCCTGAACCTCGCGAACCTGTTCGGCGTCGGCTCCATCAGGGACAAGAAGCAGGTCCAGCTCTTGGTTCACCTCGAGGAGTGGGATCCGAACAAGAATTACGACAGGATCGGTGAGGAACTTACGGAAACCCTGCTCGGCATCGCAGTCCCGAAGCTTGAGATTCCGGTCAAGCCGGGAAGGAACGTCCCCATCATCATCGAGACTGCCGCCAGAAACGAACGATTGAAGAAACTGGGTTATTATTCGGCGAAGGAATTCGACCAAAGCGTACTGAAGTGGCTTGAAAGCGAGTCGGCACGCAACTTGTATTACAGCAACGAGGAGACATTCTGATCATGATCGAACGTGAAGTCGAGGTGCTGAACCGAGCCGGCATCCATGCCAGGCCCGCTGCATTGATCGTGAAGGTGGCCAACCAGTTCGCGTCCAATCTCTACATGGAGAAGGACAAGATGAAGATAAATGGGAAATCGATCATGGGCATCATCACGCTGGGGGCGGCTTACAAGTCCCGATTGATGATCTCGACCGAAGGACCTGATGAGCAGGAGGCTGCCGATGCGATCGAGCAACTATTCCTCAACAGGTTCGAAGAATAGGAGTACGATGTGAAAGGTCTGACCGGAAGACAACAGGAAGTTCTCGATTTCATCAAGAGCTATATCGAGAGCAATTCGTATGCACCTGCTGTCCGGGATATCGCGAAAGCGTTCGGTATCACCGTGAAAGCGGCACACGACCATCTCAAGGCCCTGGAGAGGAAAGGAGCGATCCACTCCTCGGAGGGAATCTCACGTTCCACCGGAGTAGTGGGATTCACGGCCTCCGCCAAAGTGGAGACCATCTCGATTCCTGTCCTCGGTTCGACAGCCGCAGGCATGCCGATCCTCGCGGAGGAGAACAAGGAGTACGACCTGCAGGTCCCCGCCTCCCTGATTCCCGGAAAAGGGCCCTACTTCGCACTCCATATCGAAGGAGACAGCATGATCGAGGCGGGAATCCTCGACGGAGATCTTGCGATCATCAGGCAAGCCAACAACGCACACAACGGTGAAATCGTCGTTGCTCGTGTCGGAGAGGAGAATCGTGTGACGCTCAAGCGATTCTATGTCAATGCAAACTCGATCGAGTTGCGTCCCGAGAATCCCAAGTACGGTTCACTGTTCTCCAAGGATGTCACCGTCCTGGGCAAACTCCAGATGATCATTCGCGATTATGAACACTGAGAACATACGTGCTTTCATGCTCCTCGGACCTGAATCGGGAGAAAAAGGGATCCGATTGAAGGAGATCCGCACGGCACTGCGCAACGAATTCGGTTCCGATCCTGAAATCCATCGATTCTATCCCTTCGAGACCCCCAACGGGGAGATCGTCACCGTCCTGTCCAACAATTCTTTGTTCTCAGAACATCGTCTTGTCATCCTCAGCCAGGCTGAAGACTTGTCGGCGCAGCAAACGGCCATGCTGGCCGAGTATCTGGAACATCCGTCCGACTCGGCGACATTGGTCATCATCAGCACACAGATATCTTTGCCCGCGAAGCTGACAAAACTGATTCCCAAAAGTCATGTGCAAACCTTCTGGGAGATGTTTGACAACAGGAAGGCCGACTGGGTCCGCGCCCTGTTCTCCGGCAACTCCTTCGCCATCACCAACGATGCAGTCGAGCTGCTGTTGGAACTGGTGGAGAACAACACCCAAGAGTTGCGGGCCACGGGAATGCAGTTGATGCAGTTCATCGGCTCCGAAGGAATCGATACGGTCACCGAAGAGACAGTGGAGCGCTACATCCGCCATACCCGGCAGGAGAGTGTCTTCTCTCTCTTCGAGCAGATCTGCAACGGATCATACGGTAGGGCCCTCGATATCCTCCAGACCCTCACCCGCTCTGGCGAAGGCGAGGCCATCGGCCTGATCGCGGGACTGTTGTGGCAGTTCCGGCGCTTGGTCTCGCTCGAGGAGTTGTTGGCGACGGGAATGGCTTGGGATGAGGCAGTGCAGAAAGCACAAGTGATGGGAAAACCTTCGCCGATACGACGCAAGAAGGATCAGGTGACCTATGAGAAAGCTACCCAACGGTACCCGCTGAACGCCTCCAGATCGATCATCGCGCGGCTCGGCGATCACGACCTCAGGATACGGGAAACCGGCACTGACATGCAGCTGCTGCTGATGGAGCACCTGATCGGCATCATCATGATCGATCGGGGAAGGACTCCCGCCTCTTTGGAGAGCGCCTCGTTTTTTACAGATGCAAGGTTTTAAGGATTCGCTCGGCAACCGTCACCGGAACATCCGCCTGTTTCGCGATCTCCTCGGCAGAGGAAGAGAGCAGAGCCTCCAAGGTGCCGAATGTCTGCATGAGACGCTTGCTGCGGGCAGGTCCGACTCCGTTGATGGATTCAAGCAGGGAGAATGTGGCCTCCTTCGATCTCTGCTGTTGGTTCAACGATGTGGCGAACCGGTGGGCTTCGTCGCGCACTGATTGCAATACCTTCAACGCCTCGGAAGACTCGCTGAGTCGCAATGG
>Ga0172382_10010452_pt1 | contig 12438 bp, 9 predicted proteins | sample Leawel138RmetaG_FD_122245 | JGI IMG/M metagenome (GOLD analysis project Ga0172382, IMG submission 122245) | Leachate microbial communities from a municipal landfill in Southern Ontario, Canada - Leachate well 138R metaG | ecosystem: Engineered > Solid waste > Landfill > Unclassified | place...
GCCGCGCGCCAGCGCGTCGCGGGTTTCGGGCGCGGGGATCGAGACGGGGGTGGCGCCCAGCAGCTCGACCGCGATTTCCTTGGTGCCGCCGGTGGCGCGCAGCTTGCGGCCGCGGAAACTGTCCGCACCGGTGATTTCCTTGTTCGCCATCATGACCTGATAGGGCGGCAGCACCATGACCAGCAGCATCCGCACGCCCTGCGGGGCCAGTTCGGCCTCGTCCAGAACGCCGCCGGGCTTGGCGATGCTCCAGAAGGCGTTGGTGCCGTCGCAGGCCCGGGTAAAGGCCTCGGGCAACTCGCCCACCGCCGACAGGGGCAGCGTATCGGCCAGATAGGACACACCCGCATAGCCGATGTCGATGACCCCGGTCTGGGCAAGCGACATCAGGTCCTTGGATTTGCCCATCTGCTCGGCCGGGTAATAATCAAAGGTGATCTCGCCGCCGGTCAGCTCGGTGACCTTGTCCATCCAGACCTTGGTCATGTTTTCAGCGATGTAGTGCCCGACCGGAAAGCTGTCGGCGAGGCGCAGCGTCTCGGCCGAGGCCGCCCCGGACATCAGCCCCACCACGCCGCACAGCGCAGCGGCAGCAAGCGGCGCATTCAGGTATTTTGCCATTTCATGTCTCCCAGTGTTGGTTCTTGCTTCAGGGGTTCGTCACATCGTCGAGGGCAGCCACAGGATCAGCGCGGGGAATGCCAGCATCAGGCCGATGACGATCAGATGCGCCCAGACGTGGGGCATGACGCCGCGGAACAGTTCGCCCAGCGGTCGTCGTGTGTATCGGGCAACGACAAAGATGTTCATGCCCATGGGTGGAGTGACCATCCCGACCTCGGCCGTCACCACGACGATGACGCCGAACCAGACCGGGTCGTAGCCAAGCTGGATGACGATGGGCAGCATCACCGGCACGGTCAGGATCAGGATGGCGACCTGATCCATGAAGAAGCCGAGGATGATATAGCCGATCAGGATGATGATCATGATCATCGTCGGCGACATGTCGAGCCCGCCGACCCACATGCTCAGGTCGTTGGTCACCCGCGACAGGGTCAGGAAATAGCCGAAGACATGCGCGCCCAGGATGATGAACAGGATCATGCAGCTGGTCTGCGCGGTCGAGCGCAGGGCCTGCCATAGCCCGGCCAGCGTCAGCTTGCGTTCCCACATCGCGATCGCCATGGCGACAAAGGCGCCCATGCCCGCGGCCTCGGTCGGGGTCGCGATGCCGGAATAGATCGAGCCGCTGACCGCGATCAGCAGGATCAGCATCGGCCCGACATGCGCCAGAGAGGCGAATTTCTCGCGCATCGTATAGGCGCGGCCGGCAGGCGCGGACTCGGGCTCGATCCGCACCAGCACCGCGACCGTCAGGATGATCGCAAGGGTGACGATGATGCCGGGGATGACCCCCCCGATCAGCAGATCCCCGATCGAGACATCCGCGATGATCCCGTAAAGGATCAGCGCGATCGAGGGCGGGATCAGCATTGCCAGCGTCCCCGAGATCGCGACCACTCCGCCCGCCAGCTTGGGGTCGTAGCCCTCGCGCAGCATCGCCGGCATCGAGGTCGATGCCAGCGTCGCCGCCGCCGCCGTGGACGACCCCGAGATCGCGCCGAACCCGGCCCCGGCCAGCGCCGTGGCCATTGCCAGCCCCCCGCGCAACCGCCCGACCCAGATGCTTGCCGAGCGGAACAGATCGTTCGCCACGCCCGAGATGATGACGAATTCGGCCATCAGGATGAACATCGGGATGGTGATGATTTCATAGCTGTTGGCGGTAGACAGCGGCGAGGTGCGCAGGATCCCGGTCAGGAACTGCATCCCGCCCAGCATATACAGGCCGGTCGCCCCGGATACCGCCATCGCCAGCGCGACGGGCAGCCCGACCACCAGGAAGAACGCCAGAACAAGAAGAACGATGGTTACGGTCATAGTCCTTGCTCCGGTTCGTTCGAGGCAGTGATGGGGGGCGGCGGCAGATCGGCCAGTTCCCGGCCGGTGACGAACGACGCCGCATGGGTGACAGCCCGCAGCCCGCAGCGCAGCGTCACCAGCGCCGCACCGACAAGGACCATGAAATACGACGGCCAGGTCGGCCAGGGCACGGTGGCGCTGATCAGGTTGTTCGCGTTCCAGGCGCCCGAAGTGCGGATCCAGGCCTGCCACGCGATCATCGCCAGCAGCACCGTGGACAGCCCGTATCCGACCGCAAGCGACACATGGATGAAGCGCCGCGGAAACGAATTGGCAAAGATGTCGATGGCGATATGGCCATGGTGGTGCAACGTGTCCGACAGCGCAAAGAAGAACACGCAGACCATCAGATAGCTGCCGATAAGGTCATAGCTCCAGCCCAGTGGCCGGCTGACCGCATAGCGCATGGTGACGTCCAGGACGACGACCACCATGATGACGGCCAGCGAAATCCCGGACAGAAAGACAAGCAGCGTTTCCGCACGCGCGATGCCGGCCGAAAGCCCGGACTCGCGCCTTGCCGTGGTGGAATTCAACATGACTTCGGGCCTCCCCACCCCAATTTCATGACCTCAGCGGCCAAGTGCCGCGAGGATCTTTCGCGCCGCCCGCTCATGCGGCTTGTCGATCATCCGCCCGTCGATGGTCACGACGCCGGCCTGCGGATCGTCGCGGAACGCATCGACCACGCGCTGCGCCCAGTCCGCCTCGGCCTCGGTCGGGGTGAAGGCGCGGTTGACGATCTCGACATGGCTGGGATGGATCACGGCCTTGGCGCCAAAGCCGTCGCGGCGCGCGGCGCGGGCCTCGGCCTCGACGTGATCCAGATCCTTGATGCGGGTGCTCACCGTGTCGATGGCGACAATCCCGGCCGCCGCGGCCCCCATCAGGCACAGGTTGCGCGCCAGCAGGAACGGTTCCGTAAAGGCGCCCTCGATGCTGTTCGTCGTCGCACCCAGCGAGGCCGCCAGATCCTCGCCCCCCCACATGATGCCCCACAGGCGCGGGCTGGCCCCCCTGTAGCCCCCAAGGCCAAAGATCGCATCGGCGGTTTCCGTGGCCACCCCGACGATCCGGGTCAAACCGGACTCGCTGCCCGCGGCCGCCTCGAACGCGTCCAGATAATTCGCAAGCTGCGCGACATCGGCCGCGCCGGCGCATTTCGGCAGGACGATGCCGTCGGGACGCAGCGGCATCACCGCCGCCAGATCGCCCAGCGTGCGCCCGCTGTCCAGCGCGTTGACCCGCACGAACAGTGCCTGGGCATTGCGATCGGCGCCAAGCATGTCGCGCGTGATCCCGCGGGCCGCGTCCTTCTGGCCGGCGGCGACGGAATCTTCCAGATCGAGGATCAGCGCGTCGGCCGCGCCCTCGCGGGCGCGCTGGAACTTGCGCGCACTGTCACCGGGAACGAACAGGAAGGACCGCATCACCCCTCGCCCCGCTTGCGCATCATCGCGGCGCGGCGGCAGACGGCCACCAGCTCGTCGCGCTGGTTGAAGCAGCTGTGCTCCAGCTCGACGATGCCCACCTCCGGGCGGGACTTGCTTTCACGCACCGAGACCACGCGGGTTTCGGCGCGCAGCGTGTCGCCATGGAACACCGGCTTGGGAAAGCGCACGTCGCTCATCCCCAGATTGCCGACAGTGGTGCCCAGCGTCGTGTCCTGCACCGACATGCCGATCATGATCGCCAGCGTCATCAGCGAGTTGAACAGCGGCTGCCCCCATTCGGTGCCGGCCGCGAAATGCGCATCGACATGCAGCGGCTGCGGGTTCATCGTCATGAGGCTGAACATGGTGTTGTCCGCCTCGTTCACGGTGCGGGTGAGCGGATGGCGGAAATGCCGATCCACGGTAAATTCCTCGAAATACAGACCTGACATCAACCTCTCCTGTCTTTACTGCCGCGCGCCGAGAGCGCCGTTTTCGATCAATGTTCCGATCCGGTCAGGGTCGATGCCCCAATCCCGCAGGATCGTGGCGCCATCCGTGCCGGGATCGTCTTCGGGGGCGGCGGGCAGCGGCACCTGCGTCCGCCCGAAGCGGGGCGCGGGGGCGGGCTGCATGATGCCGTCGATCCGGACATGGGTGCGGCGGGCCGCGTTATGCGGGTGGTCCGGGGCCTCGGCCAGGCTCAGCACCGGGGCGACGCAGGCGTCCTGCCCGTCGAACACGGCGCACCATTCGTCACGGCTGCGCTGTGCCAGGCGGGCGGCGATCAGGCGCCGCGCCTCGGGCCACATGGCCCTGTCGTCCATGTCCGGGAAATCTGCCGGATCGAAGCCGAGCCCGCGCAGGAAGATTTCCCGGAACTTGCGCTCGATCGGCGCCACCGACAGGAACTTGCCATCGGCGCAGGCATAGACGTCGTAATAGGGCGCGCCCCCGTCAAGGATGTTGGTGCCGCGCGGCCCGTCATGCAGCCCGGCCGCGCGCAGCCCCGTCATCGCGGTCGCCAGCAGCGCCACGCCGTCCACCATGGCCGCATCCACCACCTGCCCCTGCCCGCTGCGCTGCGCATCCAGCAGCGCGGCCAGCAGCCCCGCCACCAGCATCAGGCTGCCGCCCGCGTAATCGGCCACAAGGTTCAGCGGCGGCACCGGCGGTTGCCCTTCGCGGCCGATCATGTCCAGCACCCCGGTCAGGGCCAGATAATTGAGATCATGCCCCGCCGCATGGGCCAGCGGCCCGTCCTGCCCCCAGCCGGTCAGCCGGCCATAGACCAGCCGCGGGTTCCGGGCCCGGCAGGCATCTGGGCCCAGCCCCAGCCGCTCCATCACGCCGGGGCGAAAGCCCTCGACCAGCCCGTCGGCCGCCGCGATCAGGTCAAGCGCGCAGGCCACCCCCTCGGGGTGCTTGAGGTCCAGCGTCACCGTCCGCCGACCCCGCGCCACCAGATCGAAGCGCGGCGCCCGGACGATGCCGTTGCCCGAAGGGGTCGGGCGGTCGATGCGGATCACCTCGGCCCCCATATCGGCAAGGATCATGGCGGCAAAGGGGGCCGGGCCGATACCGGCCATCTCGACGATGCGGATGCCGCGTAGCGGACCTTCAGACATGGCGGTGCCTTTCCTGATCGTGCCAGCAGCGGGACAATTCCTCGCGGAAATCGGGCGCGGAAATCGCGATCATGCGGCGGGCGCGTTCTTCCAGCGGCTGGCCCGCCAGCTCGGCCACGCCCCATTCCGTCACCACCGTATCGGCGTCGGTCCGCGCAACGGTGACGCATGAAACCTGCGGCACGATGCGCCCGACCGCGCCGCCCTTCGCCGTCGATGGCAGCGCGACGATGGCCCGCCCCCCGGCCGACGCCTGCGCGCCGCGGGTGACATCCACCTGCCCGCCGGTGCCGCCCACGCGGCGGCGGCCGGCGAATTCGGCGTTGATCTGGCCGGTCAGGTCGACCTCGATCGCCGAGTTGATCGCGGTGAACCGCGACAGCCGGGCGATATTGCCCGTGGCATGGGTATAGGCAGTTGGCCGGATCTCGACCGAGCGGTCCTGCCTGACATGGTCCAGCAGCGCCGGCCCCCCGATGATCACGCCCGCGACGGAACGGCCGGCGTCGATTTCCTTGGCGGCATTGGTCAGCGCGCCCGCCCGGATCAACGCGCCCGCACCGTCGCCAAGCACGCCGGAATGCAGCCCCAGGTCGCGGTGATGGCGCAGCGCCTCGGCAATGCGGTCGGGCAGGCGACCGATGCCCAGTTGCAGGACCGCCCGGTCGGGCACGATGCCGGCGACATGGGCGGCGATCCTGTGATCGTCCTCGGTCGCCTCGACCGCGCGGGGCGCAAGAGGTGCGCCCTCGGCCGCGACCGCCACATGCACCGGCAGGTCGTCGGGCCAGCGCGTGCCGGGCGTGTGCGGCGTCTGCGGGTTGATCTCGGCGATGACCACGCGGGCGCGGCGGGCGGCGTCGATCATGTGCAGATCGCCCATGCCGATATGGTGCCGGCCATCCGCGGCCGGCGGCGAAAGCTGGACGAACACCACGTCGCAGGGCAGTCGCCCGTCCGCGATCCGCGCGATGAACTGCGAATAATGCAGCGGCAGCACCGTCAGCGCGGCCGGGGGCAGGCGCGCCGCCGTGCCCATCGCGCCGTAGCTTTCAAAGCGCAGCCCCTCGTCCCCGCCGCTGGCCGCGCCGTCCGCCCGGGGCAGTTCGCCCAGCGTGGTGCCGATGATTGCGGTCAGCCCGCGACGCTCGGTCGCCGCCTGCCCCAGCAGGCGCATCAGCGCCCCCGGCTCGCCAGAGCCCTGCCCGACCAGAATCCGGTCCCCGTCCCGCAGCCAGCGGGACAGCGAAACGGACGCGGTGGTGATCGGCTCTGGCAGTTGTCGGTGCATTGTGGCCCCCTCCCAAAGGCGCTGCGGCGGTGTCAGTAGGACTTGGGCAGCCCCAGGACACGTTCGGCCAGATAGGACAGGCAAAGCTGCGGGCTGATCGGCGCGATGCGGGGGATGAAGACCTCGCGCAGATAGCGCTCGACGTGATATTCCTTGGCATAGCCAAAGCCACCGTGGGCCATCACCGCGGTCTCGCAGGCGCTGAACCCGGCCTCGCCCGCCAGATACTTGGCCGCGTTGGCCGCCGCGCCGCAGGGCAGGCCCCGGTCGTATTGCGAGGCCGCCGCCAGCACCATCATCCACGCCGCCTCAAGTTCGGCCCAGCACTTGGCAAGCGGATGCTGGATGGCCTGGTTCTGCCCGATGGGCCGGTTGAACACGATGCGCTCTTTCGCGTATTTCGCCGCGCGCGAAACGGCGAGCATCCCCAACCCCACGGCCTCGGCGGCGATCAGGACGCGCTCGGGATTCATCCCGTGCAGGATATACTCGAAACCGCGGCCCTCCTCGCCGATCAGATCCTCGGCGGGGATTTCGAATTCATCAAAGAACAGCTCGTTGGAATCGACGGCCTTGCGGCCCATCTTTTCGATTTCGCGCACCCGGATCCGGTCCCGGTCAAAGCGGGTATAAAACAGGCTCAGCCCGCGCGTCGGCTTTTCGACCTCTTCCAGCGGGGTGGTGCGCGCCAGAAGCAGGATGCGGTCGGCCTCTTGCGCGGTCGAGATCCACACCTTCTGCCCGTTGACCACATATTTGTCGCCCCGGCGGATGGCGCGCAGCTTCAGCTGGGTGGTGTTCAGCCCGGTGTTGGGCTCGGTCACGGCAAAGCAGGCTTTTTCGCGGCCCTCGGCCATCGGCCGCAGCATCCGCGCCTTTTGTTCTTCGGTGCCGAAAACCGCCACCGGGTTCAGGCCGAAGATGTTGATATGCACCGCAGAGGCGCCCGTCATCCCCGCCCCGGATTCCGAAATCGTGCGCATGACCAGCGCCGCCTCGGTGATGCCCAGCCCGGCGCCGCCATGCGCCTCGGGCGTGCAGATGCCCAGCCAGCCTTCACGCGCCAGCGCGTCATAGAAATCATGGGGAAACTCGCCGTCGCGGTCGCGCGCCAGCCAATAGTCATCGTCGAAGCGCGCGCAGATCGCCGCGACGGCATCGCGGATGGCTTCCTGTTCCTCGGTCAGGTCAAAGTTCATTCCGGTTTCTCCCTCAGATTCCAATGGCGGCGGGCGGCGCCTGCTCGGCCGGCGCGGCTGCGGTCAGCCGGGCGATCTCATCTTCCGAAAACCCGGCTTCGCGCAGGATCTCGGCCCCCTGCTCCCCTTGACGCGGCGCCAGCCGCGCGGGAACCGCGGGGGTGCGCGACCACTGCGCGGGAACGCCCATCTGGCGGATGCTGCCTTCGCTGGGATGCTCGATCGTCTGAAAGAACCCGGTCGCGACCAGATGCGGGTCGTTCAGGACGCCCTCGAAATCATACATCGGCATCGCCGGCACATCGGCTTTTTCCAGCAGCTCCATCCACTCGGCGGTGGTGCGGGTCAGGAAAATCTCGGCCAGCTCGCCATACACCTCGTCGATATGGGCCATGCGAGAGGTAAAGTCGCGATAGCGCGGGTCGGCCTGCGGCATCTCGGGACGGCCGATCGCGGCGAAAAAGCGGCGCCAGTGCCCGTCGTTGTAGATCAGCGCGCAGATATGCCCGTCCATGGTCTGGTAAGGCCGGCGGTCGGCGGAAAGCTGGCGCGCATAACCGCCCCCGTCCAGCGGCGGCTGAAAGGTCTGCCCGCCCATGTGATCGCCCATCACGAACGACACCATGGTTTCGAACATCGGCACATCCAGCCGCTGCCCCTGCCCGCTGTTGTTACGCTCGATCACCGAGGCAAGGATCGCACTGACCGCGACCAGCCCGACGACGCGATCCGCGACGGCGGTCGGCACATAGCGCGGCTCGCCCTCGTTCACCCGCGAAAAGAGATAGGGGATGGTCGAGGCCCCCTGGATCAGGTCGTCATAGGCGGGACGGTCGGCATAGGGCCCGTCCTGCGAATAGCCGAACATCCCCGCATAGATGATGCGGGGGTTCGCCGCCGCGACGTCTTCGTAAGTCAGCCCCAGCCGCGCCATCGCCTTGGGCCGGACGTTGTAGACCAGCACATCCGCATCCTTGCACAGCCGCAGCAGCGCCTTGCGGCACTCGGGCCGTTTCAGGTCCAGCGTGATCGAGCGCTTGGAGCGGTTGGCGTTGAGAAACAGCGGCCCCATGCCGGGATTGCGTGCCGGCCCGATCTGCCGGACGAGATCGCCATCCGGCGCCTCGACCTTGATCACGTCGGCGCCGAAATCCCCCAGCATCTGGGTCGCATAGGGCCCCATCAGCACCGAAGACATGTCGATGATGCGCAAGCCCGAAAGCGGACCCATGGCGTTTCCTCCCGCTAGAACCGTCGGCATCTGGTTCACATATAGAGACCTGATGTCCATATAGGTGACATACTGCCGTAGATATGGAATGTGTCAACCCATAAATGACATGGATTGCAAATGGGCGGATTATGGGTCCATATATGTGAACCCAACCCTTCTGCGGAGCCGCCCATGCTGGTAAAGCAAGCCGCCAATGTCCTGGATCTGCTGGAATATTTCGCACGCGAGCAGAAGGCGGCGAATCTGGCCGAACTGTCCGCACATTTCGGCTGGCCCCGGTCCAGCACGTTCAACCTGATCCACACGCTGGTCGAACGCGGCTTTCTTTACGAGCCGAAACCGCGCGGGGGATTCTATCCGACCGCCCGCTGGCTGGCGCTGGCGCAAGAGGTGGCCGGCGCCGAACCCCTGCCGCAGGCCGCGCTGGCCCTGATCCGCGACCTTGCCGACAGCTCTGGTGAAACGACGTGGATTTCAGCCGCCAGCGGGCAATATGCCGTCGTGCTTGCCGTGATCCAGTCGCCGCAGGCGGTGCGCTATACCGCCGACCCGGGCAAGCGGGTGCCCATTCACGGCACCGCCACCGGTCAGGCGATCATGAGCCAGATGACCGAACCCCAGAAGGCCGCGATCCTGCGCAAGGCCGTGTTCGAGGAATTCGGCCCCGGCAGCCCGATGAGCGTGGCCGAGGTCGAGCAGAGCATCGCCGAATCGTTGCAGCGCGGGTCATTCCGCAGCGCCTCGGCCTTCAGCCGCGATCTGGGCGGGGTGTCGGTGCCCCTGAACCTCGGCGGGCGTATTTTCTCGGCCACCGTGGCCGGGCCGCTGTTCCGGATCGAAAAGCTGATGGATGAAACCGCTGTCGAAATCCATCGCGCCGTTGCCCGCCATCTGGGCGAGGATTATTTCCGCAAGCACGTCCCGAACCTGCACCGCCTGGCGGAATAAGGCGCGCGCGGGGAACGGGTCGCGGCTTTCCGGGCCGGGCGCCCTGGCCGCGGGGCGGACTTGCGGGCCTGTTTGCAGAGCCGGCCCGGCAGCCGCCCGACATCTTCGGCAAGGTCATGCACCGTGCCCCGCCCCGGCCGCCACAGGCGAAAACCCCGCCGCATATCCGTCATGTAGTGAAATGTAGCGTCCCGCATCTTTCCCGACCCCGGCGCGGCGACACGGGCGTGCGGAAATGCCACAAGGGCGCCCGGAATAAATATTGCACAAAAACAGTCAACTACCCCCTGCCCCGCCCCACCGGCTGCGACAACACGTCGCTGGACAGGCTCGCCCGCATCATGGCAGCGAATTTTGTCCTGCCCCCCTTTACTACTACGCCGCGCGATGCTGTCTGTAAGGGGTCACATTGCCGTCTGATGGGGCCGAAACGCCGTGTAATCATCGTCTTCCGTCCTTGCGCAGACGGGATCCCGCCGGTCGCCTCATGGTGCCCCTTGTCTCTCGGGGAACCCGGATGCCGGTGACGGATCGGAATATGTGACGCCCTGCAGCCGCCAGCATTCTTGCCAGCCAGTTATCCGCCCCCTCCCGATCTTCGGATCGAAGGAGGCATCGTATCTGTCCTACAAGGAAATCATGCGCCCATGACGCCGCCCAATTCCACCCCCTCTGCCGCGCAGGACAAGACCGGCTTCATGCCCAGCCTGGGACTGCTGCCCGCCGTCGTCATCTCGGCGGCCGTGGCCGGCCCCGCCGCCGCGCAGCAGCCCCAGACCACGCAAGAGCCGATCGTCCTGGAAACCATCGAGATCACCAGCCAGACCGACGGCGAGGCCGCCACCGACTATCGCGTCACCTCGGGGTCGTCCCCCAAGATGACGGCGCCGCTGGTGGACACGCCCAAGACCGTGACGGTCATCACGCAGCGCCAGATGGAAGAGCGTAACGCGACCTCGGTGGTCGAGGTGCTGCGCACCACGCCGGGGATCACGCTGGGCTCGGGCGAAGGCGGCACGCCGATGGGCGACCGGCCTTTCGTGCGCGGATATCAGGCCGCGACCGACATGATGATCGACGGCATCCGCAACCTTGGCCGCACGTCGCAGGAAGCCTTTGCGACGGAATCGGTCGAGGTGGTCAAGGGGCCGGGCGGCGCCTATTCCGGGCGCGGTGCGACCGGCGGCTCGATCAACCTCGTGTCCAAGCAGGCGCGTCAGGGCGAAACTTTCCACGAGATTTCCGAAACTCTCGGCAGCGCCGACCACACGCGGCTGACCTATGACGGCAACGTGGATTTCGGCGACGGCTGGGCCGGGCGGCTGAACCTGATGTGGCAGGATTCCGGCGTCGCCGGACGCGACGTGCTGCAAGACGACCGCAAGGGGATCGCGGCCTCGGTTTCCAAAAGCTTCGGCACCTCGTTGCTGTCGCTGAACCTGTATCACAGCAAGACCGACGCGACCCCGGATCTGGGCGTGCCGATGGAAACCGCAGGCTGGCGAACCCGAATCGGCGGCCCCGCGCTGTCCAAGGAGAACCCCGGCCGACCCATCGAGGTGATGCGCCCTGATGCGTTCTTCGGCTCGGCGCTGCGCGACTATCGCGAGGTCGAAAACAACAGCGCGATGCTGAAGTTCCAGCATGAGTTCAGCGACACCCTGAAATGGGACACGACGCTTGCCTGGATCGGATCCGAACAGCACTACATCATGACCCGCCCCACCATGGTGGGGACGACGGACGAGGTCGTCCGGGCCATTCGCTCTGGCGCCAAGAAAAACAGCGCACTGGCGCTGCATACCGGGCTTACGGGTTCGTTCACCACAGGCACGGTCGAACATGATTTCGCCCTTGGCTTTGAACATTCCAGGGAAAAGGGCCGATCAGCGCCGTTGATCGGATCCGGCCCCCTGACCGGAACACCTCCGAGCCCCGCGCAGCCCAGCGTACCGAATACACCCATCGGCAGCCCGAATCCTTACGATCCCGTAACGGATCCGGCACATTCCTGGGGGCCTTGGGGCACCCCTGTGGAAACGACCACCAGCGCGCTTTATCTCTTTGATACCATCCATCTGGCTCCGCAGTGGTCGCTTGATCTTGGCTTGCGCTACGACAAATACGAGGTCGATGACGGCACCCGCAGCCGCAAGGACAACCTGCTGAACTATTCGGCCGGCGTGGTTTACAAGCCCGTGCCGAACGGGACGATCTATCTGGCCTTCGGTACCTCGTCGAACCCCTCGGGGGAATGTGCGGGCATGGCCGGCGGCGCGGATGGCGCAGGCGCCTGCACGCTGAGCGACGGCAGCGCCAATCTGGAACCGGAAGAAAGCAAAAGCATCGAGCTGGGCACGAAATGGGAGGTCATGGACGGCCAGTTGCTGCTGACGGCCGCGGTCTTCCAGACGGAAAAGAAGAATGCCCGGGTCAACGACGAATTCGGGACCGTCGCGCTGCTGGGCCACAACCGCGCCCGCGGCTTTGAACTGGGTGCCGCCGGGCAGATCAGCGACCGCTGGGGCCTGTCGGCAGGCTATACCTTCCTTTCTGCCAAGATCATCGACAATGGCTTTACCGGCGGCGGTGAGGATGGGGGCGGCACCCCCAGCGCCGACAACGGCAACTACATGCAGTTCGTCCCCCGGCACGCGCTTGGCTTCTGGACGACCTATGAGGTTGACGACCGCTGGACCGTGGGCGGCGGCGCCACCTA
>Ga0172382_10010456_pt1 | contig 12437 bp, 14 predicted proteins | sample Leawel138RmetaG_FD_122245 | JGI IMG/M metagenome (GOLD analysis project Ga0172382, IMG submission 122245) | Leachate microbial communities from a municipal landfill in Southern Ontario, Canada - Leachate well 138R metaG | ecosystem: Engineered > Solid waste > Landfill > Unclassified | place...
TTTTGCATATTCACTGCAAGTTGGGTAATATCTACAGCTTCCATATCCAAGGAGCGTAAAAAACTTCTGATAAAGCCACAAAAGCTTGAGTAAAAATTTCTTAAACATCAAGCTCTTTTTTTATTGCATTTGAACGATTTAAAACTTTTTGAAAATCATTTTTTAGTTTTTGGTATGTTATGTCATTGATTGCTTGTTTGGCTACAAAAATATATGTGCCATCTTTAAGCGAGGGGGAGAATTCAAGAAAAAGAGCTCTAAGTCTTCTTTTAGCTCTGTTTCTTTTTACGGCATTGCCGATTTTTTTCGTAGCCGTAAAACCTACTTTATGAATCTCATTTGCAGGAAGAAAAAAGAGTACCACACTCTCTGAGTGCGCATCTTTTGCTTTTCTATATATAAACTGAAACTCACGATGAAGTTTTAGCGTATAAAAATTTCCTAAACTGACAATTTTTTACGACCTTTTGCACGACGGCGGTTAATTATATTGCGTCCATTTTTTGTTGACATTCTCAATCTAAAACCGTGAGTTCTCTTTCTCGGTGTGTTATGAGGCTGGTATGTTCTTTTCATGACATATCCTTCTTTAAAATTAAGTCCGAAATGATATAAGAAAGTTACTTAAAGCGCGGTTAAGATTTGTTTTGAAATACCATTAACCACACTTTTGTAACATCTTGTGCTTCTGTTTAGGAGATTTTTACCTCTATCTTGCCATCTTTAAAGTCAAATTCCACATGTGAGCCCTCTTGAACTTTTCCTTCAAGAATAAGCTCTGCGAGTCTGTCTTCGACTATCTCATAAAGAGCACGCTTAAGCGGTCTAGCTCCATAAACAGGGTCAAATCCAGCTTCGGCTACATAGGCTTTTGCATTTTCACTTAAAGTTAGAGTTATATCTCTTGATGCAACTTTATTTGCAATCTCTTTGAAGAATATATCTACAATTCCTACTATCTGCTCACGCCCTAGTGCGTTAAATATAACTATATCATCCAAACGGTTTAAAAATTCCGGTTTAAACGCCTGCTTTAACTCTCCCAAAACCATCTCGTGGAGTGCTTCTGAATTTGGATTGTTGATTATCTTGTCACTTGCAATATTTGAAGTTAGTATTATAATAGTATTTGTAAAATCAACCGTAACCCCTTTGTTATCAGTCAATCTTCCGTCATCAAGCACCTGCAACAAAATATTAAACACATCAGGATGCGCCTTTTCAACCTCATCAAAGAGTATTACGCTGTAGGGCTTTCTTCTTACCGCTTCAGTAAGCTGTCCGCCCTCTTCGTAACCAACATATCCGGGAGCTGCCCCGACTAAACGAGAGACTGAATGCTTCTCCATGTATTCGCTCATGTCTATTCGTATCATAGCATCAGGAGAGTCAAACAGGAATTTTGCCAGTGTTTTAGCCGTCTGCGTTTTACCGACTCCAGTAGGTCCTAAAAAGAGAAAACTTCCTATGGGCGAATTACCGCTTGAAAGCCCTGCTTTATTTCTTTTAATAGCGCGTGCTACTGCATGTATCGCCTTGCTTTGTCCAATAACTTCTCTATTTAGCTCCTCTTCAACATTTAAGATTTTATCTTTGTCTGCTTGAAGCATCTTCTTTACCGGAATACCCGTCCATCTTGAGATGATAGAAGCAATTGATTCCTCATCGACGCTATTTTTAAGAAGTGTTCCCTCTTTTTGCATATCTGCCCAGTTTTGGGTTATCTCTTTTTCCTGTGCTAAGAGTGCAGGAATCTCTCCATACTCTATCTCAGCAGCACGGTTGAACTCTGATGAGCTTTTTGCTATATGCGCTTCTCTTCTTTTTGCCTCAATCTCATTTTTGATACTTGAAATTTTTCCAAAAACTTCTCTCTCATTGGCAAACTGAGTCTCTAATCCTCTCACTTTCTCTTCTACGTCTGCGAGCTCTTTTTTTATCTCCCCTAAACGTTTTGTATTTGCGGGAGTATCCTCCATCTTTAGCGCTTCTTGCTCAACATGGAGTTCAGAACTTTTGATTTTTGCATTGCTTAGCGCATGCGGTTCCGACTCTATCTGCATCTTAAGCTCAGCCGCCGCCTCATCTATAAGGTCGATTGCTTTATCTGGTAAAAATCTATCTGCTATATACCTGTCGGATAGTTTTGCAGCCGCCACTAAAGCGCTATCGGTAATAGTTACATTATGGTGTGTCTCTAGGCGCTCTTTGATACCGCGAAGTATCTGAAGAGACTGATTTACACTTGGCTCATCAAGGTTAATCGGCAAAAAACGTCTTTGAAGTGCCATATCCTTTTCAAAATATTTTCTATACTCTTTTAGTGTGGTTGCACCTATAGTATGAAGCTCTCCACGTGCAAGTGCAGGTTTTAGGATATTTGCCGCATCCATGCTCCCCTCGCTTGCTCCCGCTCCTACAATCGTGTGGATCTCATCTATAAAAAGGATGATATTCCCACTCTTTTTTACCTCATCTATTACAGCTTTAAGTCTATCTTCAAACTCGCCTCTATATTTTGCGCCTGCGATTAAAGCACTCATATCAAGTGCTATTACCTTTTTATTCTGCAAAGATGTCGGAACTTTGCCATCACTGATTCTTTGAGCCAGTCCCTCAACCAGCGCTGTTTTACCAACACCCGGCTCACCTAGGAGCATTGGATTATTTTTGGTTTTACGGATAAGTATCTGCATCATGCGGGTAATCTCTTCATCACGTCCGATTACAGGTGCCAGCTTCCCCTCTTTTGCCTCTAGTGTCAAATCTATCCCATATTTCTTAAGTGACTCTAGAGTCTCATCCGAACTCTGAGAATCAATCTTTGTAGTACCGCGAGAAGCCTCTATGTTTTTTACCAATTCTGATATATCACTATATTTCTTTAACAGAGAAAAAAATGGTTCATTTTTTAAATTTGCCAACAGATAAGTGTCAACTGCTAAAAATGAATCTCCATTTTTTATCATAAGTCCAATGCCGTTTTCAAGTGTCTGCACAAAGTTTTTAGAGATTCTAATGCTCTCTTTTGAGACGGTTGAAGATTTAGGCAGCTTTTCGCTTATGCTCTTTACGTCAAGCTCAATAGCTACCCTATCAATACTCATCTTGTTAAGCATCTGATTTAACAAGGAGTTTGAGTTAGTAAGTTGTGCCCACAAAAAGTGTATCGGCTCCATCTCTTGATTTTTATTATAGAGTGCCAATGAGACTGCCGACTCAATCGATTCGGTCATATTGTTTGTAAGTTTTTCAAATATATTATTCATCTGTAAATTCCTCTGTTTTATTTCAGCTCTTATTATATCGAGTTGAGCTACTTGTTGTCAAGTCTTTTTAGTCTTTAACTATTACAGTATCTTTTAATTCAATTTAGATTATAATTCCAAAAAAAATTTACTTAGGATTGTATATGTCAACGATTATCGATGCTATTATAAACCGCTCGGCAAAAAGAGCTTTCCTCCCAAAGCCGCTGCCGCGAGATATCCAAGAGAAAATTTTAAAAGCTGCTGCCATGACTCCAAGTGGAGCGAATATGCAGCCCTGGATTACTTATGCAATCAGCAATGAAAAGGTCTTGAAAAACATAGGTGATGCAATAATCCAAAAGATGAACAGTGGTGTAAAAAACGACCAATTTATCCAATACTATCCGCTAAACTCAAAAGCTCTTTATAAAAAAAGAAGAATAGAAACAGGCGTTGGACTCTATGCTTTAATGGGCGTAGAGAGAAAAGATATACAAACCAGAACTAAAATGTGGCAAGACAACTTTAGATGGTTTGGGGCGCAGACTGTTTTTTTTGTTTTTACAGATAAAGCCATGATAGAAAATGCGCAAGGAGTGCTTATTGATTGCGGTGCATACATGCAAACTATTATGCTCGCAGCTCAAGAGTTTGGTATAGAGAGTTGTCCGCAAGGCTCTACTACAGAGTTTGGAAAAGTAGTTGCAGATGTTTTGAATGTTCCTGATAATTTAGCACTTCTTTACAGTGTTGTTCTTGGCTATGAAGATAAAGATGCAAAAATCAATACATATCAGCCAAAAAGAGTGAATCTTGACGAAAACGTTGTTTTTATCTAACAGAGTTCTTGCGGTTTTTCAAGGGGTTTAGATGAGATTTTTTGATGAAATTCGTAGAAGCGTGTAATATCTCCCGTCTAATAGAGACGGGAGAATATATAAAGTTATTTGATTTGTGCTTTTTTCTCTAACTCTTTCATCTTTTGTAGCATTACATTTTTAGCTTTTTCAACTTTTAGTCTCTGCTCGATTGCCATTTTTACCTCAGAGTAGTTTCTAGTTGTTTTTGGTTTTTTATCTTCAATATATATAACATGATATCCAAATTGCGTTTTTACAGGCTCTGTAGTAAGTTCTTTTGCTTTCATCGAGAATGCTTTGTTATTGAACTCAGGAACCATTTGCCCTTCAGTAAAATAGCCTAAATCTCCACCCTCGGGAGCACTAGTACAAGAAGACTTTTCTTTTGCAATCTCCATAAACTTGTTTTTGAGTGCTTCACCTTTTAAAGGCTTAAGCTCAGCGATAATACTCTTTGCATCACTCTCTTTATCTACAAGTATATGGCGAGCTCTTACGCTCTCATCTTCAGCGAACTCCTCTTTGTTTGCATCATAATAATCTTTTTTCTCTTTTTCAGATACTGCTATCTTATCAAACTCTCTTTTTTGCCAAACTTGTATAGCAACCTCTTTTTTAATTCTATTAGTTACCTCTTCATATCTCTCTTTAAAATCTGGTGAGTTTAACAGTCCTGATTTTTTTGCATCATCATACACAAGCTCTTTAGCAATTAACTGCTCTAACACCTGTTTTCTAAACTCCGCCTGTTTCTCTTGAGGAACCTGATTTAATCTCCCTTGTGTTGCATTCATAAGCTCTTTATCAACATCTTCTTGAGTAATTACGGTACCGTTAACCGTTACCAATATTTGAGCCATCGACATTGTCGATACCATAGCTAGTAGAGCTATCAATCTTGTTACTGTTTTCATTCATTCTTCCTTATTTATGTAAAAAATTTTAGTTAGTTAATACTAATGATTATTAAACAAAGAGCATTTTGTATATAATTACGCCATGAAAAAAGCTACAAAACAGCAAATTAGAGAGATTCATAATCTCTTTATAGAAAAATACAGTGATGCAGTAACCGAACTAAACTACAAAAATGCTTATGAATTAGTCGTTGCCGTTGCACTCTCTGCGCAGTGCACTGATATTAGAGTAAATCTTATAACCCCAGCTCTGTTTGAAAAATATCCAGATCCAGAAACTTTGGCAGAAGCTAAAATAGAAGATATAAAATCCATCATTAACAGTTGTTCATTCTTCAACAATAAAGCAAAAAATATTATAGCGATGGCAAAAAGAGTCGTACAAGTTTATAACAAAGAGATACCTATGGATGAAAAAGAGCTCATAACGCTAGCCGGAGTTGGACAGAAAACAGCACATGTCGTAATGATAGAGTATATGGGTGCCAATCTTATGGCTGTTGATACTCATGTCTTTAGAGTTTCGCACAGACTCGGATTAAGTGACGATAAAACTGCAACAAAGACAGAGGAGACGCTTGTTAAAAAGTTTAAAAATAATCTACGCACGCTTCATCAAGGAATGGTGCTTTTTGGACGTTATATCTGCAAGGCAAAAAATCCAAAATGCGATGAGTGCTTTTTAACTTCATACTGCAAAACAAAAGAGAGTTTTAAAGTATAAAACAGAAGTGGATTAGTTTTTGCTTGAAACTATTTATGACAAAATACATATTAATCATTTCAACACTTTTTCTCTTTTTAGGCTGTGTAAACAGAACGGGAATATCTGCTAAATACTATGCAAATGAGTGTAACGAGTATTATGATGTTCAAGGTTATTACCACAAAGATTGCAACGATGACAATGTGATAACATACGAGAGCATCGGCAAAAATGCAAATAAAATCGTAGAGTATGTTATAGGAGGAGAAGAAAAAAAAGAGGAAAAACCAAAAGGCAATGTTTGGTAACAATCGATACAAGATATATATTATTGAGATAAATTAACAACGAAATATGAAGTAAACAATTTCTATAAATTAAAATTACAAAATAGTTCTAGGCAATTTAGCAAAAAATGTACTTCTGTACATTGAGATAAATTAACGACGAAATATGAAGTAATTTTATTTTATAGCTACGAAAGTTGCAAAATTTGCCCAGCGAAATACTACTTCACAGTGTGAGAAACCGCAGTTTTTCGCCATTTTTATATTTTCATCTTCACTATATGGCACCAAAACATTCTCCAATGCTTCTCTTTTTTGCACTATCTCATATTCAGAGTAACCCTGCTCTTTTTTAAAGTCGTAGTAGTGCTCAATCAGCTCTTTGTTGAGCTTTGGATGATGACTTATAACTTTTTCGCTAAAGATGAAAAGCCCCCCTCTTTTTAAAGAAGCCGATATCTTTTTCACAAGTTCCTCACGAATTAGCGGACGGATAAACTGCAGGGTGTAGTTGCTTATAAAAAGATCTGCCTCATTATAGTTATACTCCAAAATATCTGCATTTTTAAGCTCTATATCTGCTTTAAATGCCTCGCACTTCTTTCTTGCTTGTTCGAGCATCGCTTCAGAATTGTCAAGCCCTACAAGAGTGACGGCTGTTTTTAATTTTCTGCTTATATTTATGAGAAGCGTGGCGGTTGAGCACCCCAAATCATAAGCGACTCCTCCATTTTCAAGCTGCTTAAGGGCAAAAAACTCCGTAATGTTTTGTGACTCTTTATAAAAAGGCACGCTTCTTTGGAGCATATCATCAAAGACGGCAGCAACCTCTTCATCAAATTCAAACTGTTTTTTTATTGGCTTTGTAAATACTTTATCATTCATTTTTCATTTCCTAGGCTGAAATTTTAACCAAAATATTATGATACTATTCCTATAATTCATCAAAAAACTAAAAGGATAAATATATGGGCATCTCAACATCATCACTTATGCTGATATTTTTTATACTACTTTTTGTAGTTAGCTTTTGGAAAATATATGCATTTTTACCAAACAAACAGCTAGAAGATGACGACACAACAAAAGAGGCTCAAGAACAACTTCAACATCTAATGATAAAAGCTATAAAACAAAAGAGTGGAGATTTGGACAGCAAAGAGCTATATGAGCTTATAATCGCTGATGAAGAGTTTGATAAAAGACGGTTTTGGAGATTCAATCAAAACAGATTAAACAAGCTGCTTGCCCTGTTTTTTTTGCAAAATCCGCATCTCAAAAATATCAAGGATATATATAAGAGCGGAAATTAAAATATAATATGCAGGAGTCTGTGCATATTATAAATTTTAGTTTCTGCCTATCGCGTTAAGATCTGAGAATGCAACCTCTACTCTATTTACCAAAGTAAGCTGTCCAGCTCTTAACCATTTTCTTGGATCATAGTAGTTTTTATTAGGCTTATCTTCCCCCTGAGGATTTCCAATTTGCCCCTGAAGATACTCCCTATTTTTCTCATAATACTCTTTAACGCCTATCCATGTAGCCCACTGTGTGTCGGTATCGATATTCATCTTTATTACGCCATAACTTATTGCCTCACGTATCTCCTGCAGAGTCGAACCAGAGCCTCCGTGAAATACGAAATTAACGGGCTTTGCGCTAGTGCCGAATTTGTCTTGAATATATTTTTGAGAGTTATCTAAGATTTTTGGAGTAAGCACGACATTTCCTGGTTTGTAAACGCCGTGAACATTGCCAAAAGATGCGGCGATAGTAAAACGCGGAGACACTTCGCTCAACTCTTTGTAAGCATATGCCACATCCTCCGGTTGAGTGTAAAGAAGCGAGTTGTCAATGCTTGAGTTATCTACTCCATCCTCTTCCCCTCCAGTAACGCCCAGCTCTATCTCTATGCTTATATCGATTTTACTCATTCTTTGGAGATACTTTTTACAAATAGCAACATTCTCCACTAAAGGCTCTTCAGAGAGATCTAACATGTGAGAGGAGTAGAGAGGTCTATTATGCGTTTTGTAATGTTTTTCACTCTCTTCAAGAAGCGCATCTATCCAAGGAAGAAGTTTTTTCGCCGCATGGTCAGTATGGAGGATAACGGGTACGCCGTAGCTTTGTGCCATCAAATGCACATGCATTGCACCTGAAACTGCACCTGCAATCGCTGCTTTTTCCCCTTCGTTACTTAAGCCTTTTCCCGCATAGTATGAAGCTCCGCCATTACTAAACTGGATAATTACGGGAGATTTTACTTTAGCCGCAGCCTCTAACACCGCATTTATAGAGTCAGTTGATACAACATTGATTGCGGGAATAGCAAACCCACTTTCTTTAGCATATTGATAAACTTTTTGCACATCATCACCAAATAACACACCCGGCTTTACAATATCTAAAATACCCATTATTAAACTCTTTTTATAAAATTTGTTCTGAATTATATTATAGGCTTCATTTAAAATAACTTTCATAAAAACTTTATTATGCTAAAATATCTAAAAAATGATCGGAAATTCAGATGAGACTAACAGTAGATGAATATTGTAAACATTTTAAGATGTCTAAAGAGATGCTCAACTCGAAGATTAGAGCAAAAAAACTAAATTATGTTATTGAAGAGGGTAAAACTTACCTCATAGTAACAGATAGCTCTCTTAAGAGAGATGCAAAAGAAGAGATTTATGAAGAGACAAAGAGCGCTGCACCTGAGAAAAACCAGATAGCAAAGCCAAAGACAACAGTGGCAATTGTTTTAGCACTCTATCAAAAAGAGAATAACTTTTTAAAAAACAAAATAGTGCAACTTGAGGCTAAAATAGATAGACTTATAGATGATAAAGAGCAGATGCTCCGTGCTGAGAGGGATAAAATAGAACATATTTACAGCTCGAAAGATGAGCAGCTAAAAAATATTTTAGAACTTGTAAATAAAAAGATACAATTTGAGCAAGAAGCAACTACTGTTCATACCATCCATGAAATTGAGAGCTTTGAGCATCAAGACAAAATTAAAGCTCCACACAATCTTGAAGTAGTAGAATTAAAAGAGTATTTAAAGCTTCTAAATCTTAAGTCATCGCAGAGAAAAATAATAAAAAAACGATTTTTAGATGCTTATGACAATGACATAAGAGTGATACATAAAGATGGCAAACTCTACTTAGACTTCTCAAAATACGACTATAGTGATTTGCTTGCTTATTAAAAAATTTAAAACAAAAAATATCAGCGCTACTATAAATAAGTTTGCCGCAGAAAACGACCGTTCTGCACTTGAGTTCTCATTTAACCTCAATGGTGTAGAGACCTATATAAAAACAGTTTCTGATGAGAGTTTTGTGCTCTACAACGAAGATATACGCAACTACTACAAAAACCATGACAAGATGGTAGATGAGCATGTTAGGATTAAACAGTTATATATCATAACAGTAAAACAGACTCCAAAAAAAATAGTAAAATTAAACTACAGTATAAACTTTTCCGACAACAACGTCTCTGCTGAAATCATTCTGCATCCAGAGTCGCAGATTCCTTATAAAAAATATCAGCCAAAAGAGATTTATCTGCTTTTGCTTAAGGAATTAAACAACATAAAAGCCATGAACGGTATTTTAATAAATATTTTTGACACGCAAATGAAAGGAAAACTAAAAGCCTTTGTTAAATATCTCTATGGCGGCAGATTTGTCAAAAAAGTAAAGATTCCTCTTTTTAACGGACTTGAACCTGAAATAAGAAGAAACAGCAAACTTATTATGCGCTTTTTGCAAAAAGAGACAAAACATCAATTTATAGAAGTTGATGAGGGGGAGGTTTTAGTCCAGTTTATAAAACCTATTTTTGGAAAAAACGGGCTTAATGTATTTGGCGAAATCATAAACAATACCTACGAAAAAAACAACGAAGATTTAAAGTGCCCTGTAGATGAAAATAGTATAGAGATTATTGAAGATGATGATAGAAAAATTTATAAAAGCAAGCTAAAGGGTTATGTCCATTTTAATGAAGATAGCTTTCGTGTCGATAACAAAATTAAAATGCAATTTCTCTCTCGTGTCCAAGAGAGCGTAGTAAAAGATGAAGCCAACAACATAGAAGTTATAATCTCTCAAAATGATACCTCTCTAGACAGTCTAGGAGAAGGTGTCATACTTACATCAGAGACAATTCATATAAATGGACATGTAGGCGCAAAATCGACCCTTAGGGCAGTCCATTTGACGATAGAAGGTGCGACACACAAAGACTCTACTCAAGAAGCAAAGTTCGCGACAATAAACAGGCACAAGGGAAAGCTCAGATGCAATAGCGCAAAAATAAAACTTTTAGAAGGCGGGGAGGTTCACGCTACAAACGTTGAGATAGAAAATTCTCTCGGCGGAACGATTTATGCAGAGAATGTAACTATAGATCATGTAAAGAGCAACCTAAAAGTTTATGCTTCCAACTCCATTACTATAAAGCGTGTTAGTGGAGAGGATAATCTATTTAAGATAAGTTACAAAGAGATTCCCACTTTAAGCAGTAGATATAATTTTATTACTCAAGAGATGGAAGATTTAAAATATAAACTAGAGGGGGCTTTAAAACACTCCCCTTTGGAAGTTCCTGTACTAAAAGAGGAGATTGATAAACTAAAAACTAAACAAGATAAGATTATAAACTGTACAAAAAATGCAAGAATAAGCGTTAAAGAACCTTTTAAAGGTTTAAATACTATCGCTTTTGTTTTTGCTAACGGCAATGAACTTATCTATAAAACGCAAGAGAAAGCTTATGAACCATTTTATATAGTTGAGTCAGAAAACTATATTACTCTTCATCCTACAAACAAAAGAATTGCCCTAGAATCATAAATTTTTTTCCTCTTTTTTAGTTTTTTCACTAAATTAGAGGATTTTTTTTAATAATATTATACGTAAAACCGTGTGTTTTAAGAATTATATATATTTTTATGTCTTATTTAATAGATACAATATCCTTTAATCTACGCGTAATACAAATTTATATGTATATTAACAATGATTAAATTTATAATTAAGTATTTTTTTCGTACAATCTTTCATGCAAATCAATGACCTATTTAATATTCTTCATAACTCATTAGAGTCTCAGAACAATGGAAAAAAGATATCTCTTAAAGATATGGCAAATTCATTAGGGATATCTATGCGTACATATCAAGATTGGAAACTAGGACGCGCCAAGCCGCAAGCTGCTATTACGGTTATGCAAATGTTAGGCAGACTGGAAGATGATGAAATCATTAGAACAGTAAGAAAAATAAATAAACTTAAGGATTGAACTTATGGGTACGCTTAGTAAACAGGAAAAAGATGCTTTAGAGGATGTGTTTTTATCTATACATATAGGCAAAAACAGATATGAAAAGGTAAAAGAGTTATCGCCTTTTATTATAGCTAGTGGTATCAGTAGCGTTGTTTCTAAACTACTCAAGCGTGCAAAATTCGGACTAAAAGAGAAGAAATATATGAGTTTTTTCTCTTTTTTTGATAAAAAGAAGAAATATTTAAGCAAATAAACTATAAAGTGTCTATAGCTGAATTACTTAACTTGTTAAATTGTATTTTTAAGTTTTGTAGTTTCGGAAAATCTTTATAAATTCAAGGGTAGATTTATGAATAAAGCTCAATTCGTTGAACTAGTACAAGCAAGCGGTAATTACAAAACTAAAGTTGAAGCTGAAGCAGCTATCAAAGCATTCACAGATGCAGTAGCGTCTGCATTAGTAAAAAAAGAAGATGTTTCTCTTGTTGGTTTTGGAAGTTTTAGCGCTTCCCTACAAAAAGGGAAAAGCGGTAAAGTTCCTGGTACCGACAAAACTTATACTACAAAAGATAAGATGGTTCCTAAATTTAAAGCTGGCAAAGGTCTTAAAGACCGCGTTGCTGCTGGAAAATAAAACTTCATTTTGTCGCAAATTTTTTGCGACAAAATTCTTCATAAAATAAACTTTCCTTTTATTTAAAATAATACTATTTTTTTTCAAAACAAAATCCTTGAGATTATTTATAATTTCAATAAAAATAGGTACAATATAATTATTATAACTAGGAGATAGAATGAAAAAAAATCTACTTATATTGTTAATACTTTTTTCCATAAATATTAATGCACAAAGCAGTGAGTCTTATGTTGTGCTAGAGACAACTCAAGGAGTAATTGAACTTGAGATGCTTCCTGATGTTGCTCCCCTAGCGGTAGAAAATTTTATGACACATGTAAAAAATGGCTACTATAACGGTGTTATTTTTCATCGTATTATCAAAGATTTTATGATTCAAAGCGGAGATCCTACCGGAACCGGCAGGGGCGGAGAGAGTATTTGGAAAAAAGATTTTAAAGATGAGTTTACGAACAAAACATTTCAAAAA
>Ga0172382_10010458_pt1 | contig 12436 bp, 8 predicted proteins | sample Leawel138RmetaG_FD_122245 | JGI IMG/M metagenome (GOLD analysis project Ga0172382, IMG submission 122245) | Leachate microbial communities from a municipal landfill in Southern Ontario, Canada - Leachate well 138R metaG | ecosystem: Engineered > Solid waste > Landfill > Unclassified | place...
ATCGAATGTTCCCAAACAGGTACAGGTCGAAAAGCAGAAACAGGAAACATTGTCAAAAGTGGCTGATTTTTCGGGTGAAAGCATCGTGAAGAATATCAATGAATTGAAAGGCTCACTCAATAACACACTGGATGAGCTTCTTCAGAACTTGGCAGGTGAATTTAAAAAACTGGAAGATATCCGTTCGGCTATTGTCATTGAGCAACAGTCGCTGGAAGACATGTATTCGCTGACAGCTAATACCGATTCGCTTGCTGCCATGTTGCTGGTACAAAGGGAAAAGAAAGAGAGCTTCGAAAAGGAGATGGCTGAAACCCGTCAACAGTGGGAACAGGAAAAAGTACAAAACAAAGCATTGGAAAAGGAACAATCCGAACAATTAGTCAAAAGTCGCAAGCGTGAAGAAGAGGAGTACCAGTACACTTTAAAGATTACCCGCCAAAAGGAGAAGGACGAATACGAAACAAAAAAAGCATTGCTCGAAAAAGAATTGACCGACCGCAAGATGGCATTCGACCGTGAGATAGAGCAACGTGAACAATCGGTGAAAGCATCGGAGGAAGAACTTGCCCGTTTAAGGCAGGAGAACGCTGAATTTCCTGTCAGGCTGGAGACTACCGTCCGGGCAAAAGAAGAAGAAGTGACCAAAACATTGAAGATGCAATATGATTTCGATATAAAATTAATGTCGAAACAGTCTGAAAGCGATATCCGACTGAGAGATCAGCAGATAGAAGCATTGAAAGAGAAAATCCTTGAGATGCAGGCTCAATTGAAGGAGTACGGTGATAAGGCAGCCCATGCGGAGGAAGGCGTGAGGGATATCGCTGTGAAAGCTATAGAGAGTGCCTCCAAGGGGAAATTTTTCGAGCGGATGGAGTTGCTCCCGAAAGAATAATTCTGTAGGTGTGTTTTTCGTTAAATATTCCACCTAATATCATGGTATCACAACACTTTTGACTCTCCGGCATTGATCCGGAGATAGGTCAACATATTATCCAGTCTGTCGATTAAAACAGCCTGAACAGCGGCAATTCCTCACGGCGCTTGTCTATACCATCCGTATCAACGCATATACCTCGATGGGGAAATTCCATACCTATGAAATGAATTACGACTCCGCCGCTGTCTATTTCGACCGGTCCATCGCCATGGCGGATAAGTACGACTACCGCTGCCCGCCAATATAAAAGTATGGAATTGGAAGTTGAAAAAGAACTCAACGATGAAAAACTCAAAACGGCAAAAATCATACTCGATACGCTGTCCAATAAGGAAAAGGAACTGAAACAAGCACACAGGAAAGAATTTTACTTCCTTGGCACGGTTATTCTCCTGCTATTGGCCCTCATTGTCTCCATTTACCTGTTCATCAGGCAGAAAATAATCAAATATCAAGAGAAGGAACAGGAAATACACATCACCGGTCACTATTGATAAAATTTCAATCAGGAGAGGAGAGTGGTGGCTAAGTGATAAAAACTGCATAACTCGTTATATTTCAGTATATACCGAGTTTTATTTTACATTAGCATATACAATTCAAAATTAATTTATATATTTGCGAATCAATATCGGTTTACAATGACAGATTATTTTAACTCACATATCAGGCAGATATCGGATCTATGTCGTAAACATAGTGTCCGCAAGCTTTTTGCATTTGGCTCTGTCCTTACCGACCGATTCAACGAAAAAAGTGATGTGGACTTGATTGTCGATTTCGACAAGAATTCCGTTGAAGACCATTTCCTTAACTATTTCGATTTTAAATATTCTCTCGAAGATGTTTTGGGAAGAGAGGTGGACTTGCTGGAAGAACAACCCATCCGTAATTCCTTTCTCCGCAAAAATATAGAACAGACAAAAGTGTTAATATATGGATGAGGAAGAGGGTAAATGGTTAGAAGATATTTTAATAGCAATCGAGGAAATTGAAGGCTTCTTCGAAACTGCTCAGAAACGTTATGACGAATTTGCAGGCAATCTTCTATTGTGACGAGCTGTTGAACGGAATATCGAAATTATTGATTGACAAAAGCCTTTATGCGCCAAGTGTTCACTGCGTATACTATGCTGTATTTAAAGCGTGAAATTTTAAATGTTATCAGAAATAACGACAGGGAAAACGATTGACAAAAATGACTGACGAACAGATGTGTCATAAGATCATTCACCGGCATATCCAACGACAACAGGACATCAATAATGCCTTTATCAGGTAAAATCCGAATCTGTCAAAGTAGAACTAATTTAATCTCAGTACCAATCTTTAATTAGTTTATATTATACATATTTGTAAGTCATTTGTTAGAACCATATTTATATTTTAGAATAATATAAACTAAATTTTAATCAACACTTCCTACTTAAAGGCAGGTAAAATATTTTTAAAAGCTGATAAAAACAAAAAAAGGTTGATTCTTTGGGAGTGAATTCATGAAATAATGAGCTCTCTTGATGAATTTTCAGGTGAGAATTGTCTCAAAATAGGGGGAGTATATAATTTGTAACTGAAAAATGGGATAAATTTATGTAAAATATCTCCCAATTTGTTTTTAATTTTAAAAATATAGTTATCTTTGCCAGGTAGTTTTAATTTCTCTTATTAATCTGATAAAATAAATACATATCACAAGCAGTTTAAACCAATTTATATAATTTATTTAACATGAGTAGACAAAGGCAATTAAGTATCATTTATTTTGTTATGACCATTATTATTTTTGTGTCATGCGAAGGCAACAAGTCCGATAATTTCGGACGTGAAAATTATGATCCTTCAAAACCGGTCGAAATCACCGGCTTTGAACCAGATTCAGGGGGGATGTCCACCAAAGTATTTATCACAGGGAACAATTTTGGTTCGGATGTCTCCAAAATCAAAGTCTATTTCAACGATGTGCCAGCACCGGTTGTTGGCTCCGACGGGAAGCATATTTACACGATTACTCCACGACAGCCGGGTCGGGAAAACGTCATATCGGTTGTAGTAAATGGTGATTCCACTGCATTTACTAAAAAGAAATATCTCTATCGTACAATGTATGTCATTCAAACCATTACCGGACGGAAGGGTACGACCCAGTTCAAGGGAGGAAGATTATCGGAGGCTGAATTTCACCAACCTTCCACGATAACGGTGGACAATCAGAACAACATCTTTATATCCCATTGGCGTGTTCCATTCTGTTTTGTTCGAATTAATGAAGAAGAGGATATTGTTGAAGCTGTATTGCCCGGTAGTTCTACAGATGCCACTTATGCGTTGGGTGCGCCAACGGTTGATGCGGAGGGTGTGATCTCTGCGATTTCCGATGGAGGTAGAATATTTTTCACTTTCGATCCGGCTGAAGGCTGGACGCCCAGACAACGTTCAATTCTACCGGCAGGGCCAGGAGGAGTTCCTTTTACATTTAGTACGGCGCATAGTCTTGCTGCCCATCCGGTAACAGGGGAGCTATATACTCGTTATTTTGCCTCAGGACATCTTATCAAGGTCAATCCTAACACAAGGGAGGGATCGTTAGTCGCACAAACGTTGACCTCATCTGACTCTTATCTTGTTTTTGACCCGGTTAATCCCAATATTATTTATATTTCCTATTCATCCTTGCATTGCATCGGTAAATATGACCTCGAAAAGGGAGAGCATACTATTTTTGCCGGTAGGAATGGTGAGGCAGGATGGCAGGATGGCCCATTATCGGAAGCCAGGTTTAGGACTCCCAACCAGTTGATAGTTGCTCCCAATGGCAATCTCTATTTGGCCGACAGAGGCAACCATTGTATCCGGATGATTACCATTGATGAGGATGGTAACGGCGTGGTATCGACCGTTATCGGCAAGGGAGGCGTTGCCGGTTATCAGGACGGTAATCCCGAGGATGCCCTTTTCAATGAACCAAGAGGTGTTGCTGTCACACCGGATGGCAACATTTATATTACAGACCTCGGAAACAATGTTGTTCGAAAGTTAACTATAGAGTAATGACCATTAAAAATTCAACATTTATGATGCCAATTAATTATAAAAATATTCTGGTTACTTGTCTACTGTGTCTGTTTCCATTATTAGGCATGGCACAGCAGAGCTATAATATGGGGGGTACCGTATATGACGAGAATGGAGAGACCCTTCCGGGAGTGAGCATTTTTCTGAAGGCGCAAGCCATGGTGGGTACGGCAACCGATGCCAACGGCGTATTTAAGATCAAGGCCTCCAAAGGCGATGTCCTTGTCTTTTCATATATAGGATACGAAAATCAGGAGTATCTTGTTGATGCTGAAAATAACAAAATTTCCGTCACCATGATACCGACTGCCACTGAAATGGAAGAGGTGGTTGTGACCGCCTTGGGAACACAACGTAAAATCAGTGTTGTAGGTGCTATTACATCATTGGATGCAAAAGATCTACAAACGCCTGCCACAAGTGTTGCAAATATGCTGGGTGGACGTGTGGCCGGTATGATTACCGTATTAGACAGCGGTGAGCCGGGTAAAAATATCTCGGAGTTCTGGGTGCGCGGTATTGGTACATTCGGCGCGAGTAGTTCGGCGTTGGTATTGATAGACGGATTGGAGGGTGATATAAACTCCATCGACCCTGCCGATATCGAATCATTTTCTATATTGAAAGACGCTTCCGCGACCGCTGTTTATGGGGTTCGCGGGGCCAATGGTGTGGTACTGATCACTACTAAGCGCGGACAAAGTGGCAAGTTGCAAATTAAGGCAAGAGCCAATTATACGTTGTCGTACCTGAGCCGGATGCCCGAATATCTGAGAGCATACGATTATGCCATCTTAGCCAATGAGGCAAGGGTGGTACGTAACGAAGAGATTCTTTACGACAATATGGAACTGAGACTTATCAAAAACCATCTGGATGATGATCTTTATCCTGACATCAGTTGGCAGGATGAGATCATGAAACGAAATGGTTTCCAGCAAACTTATTATGTGAGTGCGCAGGGTGGCGGCGAAGCGGCGCGTTACTTTATCAGTTTGGGTACCTCGATAGAAGACGCTGCATATAAAGTGGCTCCGGAAAATACTATTCGCTCCGGCGTTGGCTACAATACCTATAATTATCGTATCAATCTGGATATCGACTTGACCAAAGGTACCACTTTGTATTTTGGCACAGACGGTTTCATGTCGCTGAGAACGCAACCCGGTTTTGCCAATACCGATGCCATGTGGGAGGCTCAGTCGATGCTCACACCCATTACCGTTCCTATCAGATATTCAACGGGAGAGTTGCCTGCTTATAGCTCATCTTTCGGTGGTGGAGGTGTATCTCCTTATGTATTATTGAATTACACAGGAAAGCAAACCAATCAACAATATACAGGTAAGGCAACGCTGGCTTTATCGCATGATTTCTCTTACCTGATCAAAGATCTGAAATTGAGAATGCAGGGAGCCTATGACAACCTCTCATGGAAAGACGAAACCCGATATGTGATGCCCGAATTGTATCTTGCGAGTGGGCGTACTACTTGGGGCGAATTACAAAGAGCAAAGAGCTATGACGCGGTTAGCCCTCAATATTCGAACTATCAGCGGCAATCCCGGAAATATCACTTCGAAAGTACGCTGTCATGGGACAAGCTCATCGCGGACGACCATCGCGCGAGTGCACTTGTTTATTATTATATGAGCGACCAGCAAGACACAAGAGATGCTGATATCGCCGATGCAGGCCGTCGTGCCTTGGAAGCTCTTCCTAAGAGATATCAGGGAATCTCCAGCCGGGTTACATACGGATTCAAAAACACCTACATGGTCGATTTTAACTTCGGTTACACCGGTTCAGAAAATTTTGAACCTGGAAAACAGTTTGGTTTCTTCCCTTCGTTAGCCCTTGGATGGATTCCTACCAGTTATCAATGGGTAATGGATCATGTGGGTTGGCTTAGCTATTTGAAAATACGTGGTTCATACGGATCTGTAGGGAGTGATCGTATCGCCAATTTCCGGTTTCCATTCATGACCATTATTGGAGAAAACCAGTCTGTAGGGTGGGGAAGTACACTTAATGGCGTAAGTGAATTACAATTTGGCGCCAACAACCTGATGTGGGAAAAAGCGCTGAAAGCTAATTTGGGTATCGAAGGAAACCTGTTGGATGATCGGTTGACATTTGTAGTGGACTTCTTTAACGATAAGCGCGAAAATATTTTCCAACGCAGGGAGACGATTCCCGGTTATGCAGGATTGGTCTACTCTGCACGTCCCTATGGTAATGTGGGGAGTATGCGCAGTTACGGTACCGACGGCAATATTTCCTATACCCACGAAATCCGTAAGGATTGGAGTTTTACAATACGGGGAAATTACACCTATTCGGCAAACGAAATCATCAATTGGGAAGAGCCACCTACCAGATATCCATACCAACCGCTGAATGGATATCCTCACCAAGCGACACGCGGTTACATCGCCACGGGATTGTTCGCAGACGAAGACGATATTGCAAATAGCGCTGTTCAGTCTTTCGGAGGCTTCAAAGTCATGCCCGGTGATATCAAATATAAAGACGTCAATGGAGACGGAGTGATCAATACGGACGACAGGGTGTTCTTGTCTGATCCTACTTATCCGCGATTGATGTATGGATTCGGTGGGGAAATGAAATACAAAGACTTCACGTTGGGTATATTATTCAAAGGAACAGGTAAAACCGACTTTTATCATGTGGGCTATAATAGTGCTTATGGTGTAAATGGACCGGGTTACGTACCTTTCAACAATGGAAAAATTGGCAATGTGCTGACCGTCGTCAAAGATCCTTCCAGCCGTTGGGTGCCGATGGAGTATGCTTTGGCAAATGGAATTGATCCGGCTCTGGCGGAAAACCCCAATGCTCGTTTCCCGCGGCTCTCATACGGGTACAACGCCAATAATTCGCAGTTGTCCACCTTCTGGAAGGGTGATTCCCGCTATCTGCGCCTACAGGAAGTAACACTCAATTACAACCTCAGAGCGAGTTTTCTCAAACGGTTTGGCTTATCATCTGCTGATATACAGCTAGTCGGGAATAATCTTTATGTTTGGGATAAGGTGAAAGACTGGGATCCGGAACAGGGATTTAGAAATGGACGCGCTTATCCGATACCATCGAGATATACGCTGCAGCTTTACCTTAACTTTTAAAAATAAGAAGAGAATGAAAAATATATTTAAGCATACAATAGTTTGTGCCTGTGTGGCAGTCATGACGATGTCATCTTGCAATTTTCTGGATGTTGCCGATAATTTTGAAGAGTCGTTTAAATATGATTCAATCTTTGTAAATAAGACAAATCTGGAACGTTACGTATGGAATATAGCCTCTATGTTTCCCGATGAAGGTTATAAATTCGACAAATTAGGTTCGTTTGCCAGCGACGAGGCTTTTTCGATTATGATTTCCGATTATACCTCATTAGATTTTATACAGGGGAACATAACTCCCACTAATCTCAGGTCGTTTAATATCTGGAGCAGCATGTACATCATTGTTCGTAAGGTCAATACGGTTCTTGGCAACATCGACAAGGCAACAGACTTGACCGGGAGGGAGAAGAATGAGCTAATGGGCTATCTCTATTTCATGCGCGCCTATGCCTATTACAGGTTGATCATGTATTATGGTCCCATTGTGATATTGGGTGACGACGTGATGGAGACAAACGAAACGGAAGATTACTACGACCGTACACGAGCTACATTCGATGAATCGGTAGATTATGTTTGTAGTGAATTGGAACGATCGGCGGCGCTTATGCCAGACGTTGTCACACCCAGTTATTTCGGGCGTCCTTCCGCTGGATCCGCACTGGGGTTGAGTGCCCGTCTGCGGCTGATTCAGGCAAGTCCGCTCTGGAATGGCGGATCGGCAGCCCGTAGAACGTATGGAACATGGAAAAGATCGATCGATGGGGTCAATTATGTTTCTCAAACATATGATGAACGTAAATGGGCTGTGGCAGCCGAGGTTTGCAAGCAGATCATTGATATGGATATCTTTGCTTTACATACTGTGAAAAAAATGCCCGATACTGCTCCCCTTCCCGATAATGTATCGCAACAGAACTTCCCATTGGGAGCAGGAGATATTGATCCTTTCCGCTCCTATTCCGATATGTTCACCGGAGAGTCGCCGTTTGCGCGTAATCCTGAATATTTGTGGGCGCAGCGATCATCGGGTTTGGTCAATTATTCGAGGCATGCCTTTCCCTATGAAATATATAACGGATATGCCACTGTATCGGTACCGCAAAAAGTGATTGATGCCTATCGCATGGCAGACGGACGTACCATCGAAAATTCAAGCGATCAATATCCCTATTTGACCGATGGCATATGGAATAATGGAACTGATCTGACTTTCTCCGGCTATACGTTGAAAGGAAACGTCCACAAAATGTATGTAAACCGCGAGTTGAGGTTCTATGCCAGTATCGGATTCAGCGGAGCACATTGGCCCATGCTTTCCACTTCAAACTTAAGCAAAAGAAACGTTCAGTTTTGGTATAACCTGAATGGTAACGCCGGTAAAAATTCAAACCGGAATTTACCATATAACGTGAATACAACGGGCTACTCATTGAAAAAATTCGTGCATCCTGAGGATTCATGGGGAGCTCCCGGTCAAGGTGAGGGATACGAAAACTCCCGGCGGTTAGAAAAAGCATATCCTATTATCCGGTATGCGGAAATCCTGCTTGCCTATGTGGAAGCTTTAAATAATTTGAGCTCCACCCATACCATCCAGAATCGTCAAATATCAAGGGATATAGACGAGATGCGTTATTATTTCAACATGATTCGGTTTAGAGCCGGATTACCGGGAGTGACCGAAGCCGAACTTGCTTCGCAGGAGACCATGCAGGATCTGATAGAACGCGAACGAATGGTGGAGTTGCTTCACGAGAATGCCCGTTTCTGGGATGTGCGACGCTGGGGCAAGTACGAAATCACGGAAAGAGAGCCTGTTCAGGGCTTAGATATGGATGCGGACGGACTTGCTTTCTACAATGTCGTTCCTGTCAATCAAACAGTAGCCAGAAACAGGGTAGTGGATAAAAAACTGATTCTTGTCCCAATTGAGTTGAATGAGATCAGGAAATCTCCTTCGATGGATCAGAACCCGGGATACCAATATTAATTGAAAATAAATAGTAATAATCATATGAAAGTATTATTAAAAATATTCATCGCAAGCATTGTGGCATTTAATCTTGCCAGTTGCAATTCCGACTCTATCTATCAGGATGAACAATATAAAACTTTGGTTTATTTGCTGAGTGGTTCGGAAAATGTGTATGCCACTTCCTATACGCTCAATGAAGAGGAACCTGTCAGATATGTTACCATTGGCTGCGGCGGTTCAAACGCCAATGAAAAGGATATCACGGTAACGCTCGAGCCAAATCCGGAGATGTTAGACAAGTTCAACAGTTTGAACTATAACTACCAAGACGAGTATGCCAAGCTGTTGCCTGCCGACAGGTACGAGATAGCGTCATACACGGTAACGTTACCTGCAAAATCGGATTATCACTATGTGAGAATGCCTGTGAAAGTGCGCGCGTTGGGTTTGTCTCCCGATTCGATTTATTTCATACCGCTAAGGATCAAAAATGTTTCGAACTACGATGTGAATGAGGACAAGAGTGATGTGCTCTTCCGTGTAGCCATCGAAAATGATTATGCCCAACAACTGATACCCACTTATTATGTGAAAAGCGGTACGATGACAAATCCTGTTACCGTGTTGAGTGGTACGAAATTAGTGCAGCCGCTGGAAAAGGACAAGGTGAGAATGTTTATCGGTAACGAAACCTACGGAAGTACTACTACCGTGGATGATATTGAGAGACTATCCGTGGTGGTACAGATAAAGGAGGATAACTCGCTCCAGATCACTCCATATGGTTCTATGGAAGTAGAAATGCTTGATAATGTAAACGGTTATAACCGATATATCCCTGAGCTTTTACAAGGTGCGACCAAACAACGCGTATTCTATTTAAACTACCGTTTCCGACTCAAGAACAGTAATGGCTCGTTTTCTGCATGGAGAGAAGTGGAGGAGAGGTTGATACGGGTAGAAGACTAATGAGAGACTAAGAACAAATAAAAGCTAAAAAATATGAATAGATTTTTATATCGGGCATCATTCATTTTCGCCGGTTTGTTGATATTCGCAGCATGTAGCGATGGTCCGGAAAGGAATGTAGAATATACAATTTATACCACTCACTCTGCCTTAGAATTGATAGAAGGTGAGGAACTCCAGATGAGTGCGAGTCCCACGACACAAACATTTGAATGGGTAACTACCGATCCCTCAGTAGCTACGGTCAGTTCGGGAGGATTGGTTCGCGCAATTAGCGATGGCACATGCTTTATTAATATCACAAGTAGCGAAGGTTTGAAAAGATCGATACCGGTAGATGTGGCAAAGCTTTTGCAGCTTGAAGGGATTGAGGTGTTCTATAAAGCAAATCTTACGCCTGTAGACCATCTCTCCGCATTAATGGGTAAAACCACGGAATTAGCCGCAAGCGCGATACCGTCGAATTATAATGAGAAAATTCCTTTTAACCTCATTTGGGACTCTTCAGATGAAGATGTTGTAACAGTTGATGAGAATGGAGTAGTAACACCCGTTTATTACGGTAGTGCCGAAATCACGGTCAGTGTGGCAGATAAACCATCTGTAAAGAGGGTCGTTTCCGTTGAAGTTCTGGAAAATCCTATAACTGCCATTCAAGTGGAGCGCGATTTGATTTTGTCGCTGAATAAAAAACAGACGGTAGTCCCCGTACTGTTGCCGGCAGACTATGGAGTTAGAGATCCTTCCCTCGTTTGGACCTCTTCCGATGAGTCTGTCGTGAGAGTGACGGATGGCGAAATTGAACCGGTTGGTACAGGTTCCGCGGTTGTTACTGTTTCTCTCAATAGTAATCCTTCTGTAAAGGCGGAGATAGCCATAATCGTCGCATTAAATCCCGCTCTTCTCAGCCGTACAGATTGGAATATTATTGATTGGAATTCATGTATCTGTGAAGAGCCCCAGTATGTGTCGCTTAATCGTGTCCCGGAGAATATGCTCGATGGGAATGTGGCCACTTTCTGGGGATCGAAATGGGATGCTCCCAAACCACTTCCCTATTATTTTATCTTCGACATGAAGAAGGAGTATAAGATTTACAGGATTAGTTTTACTAAACCTAACGACGATTGGAGGGGGAACCTTAAAAACGGCTATTTTGAGATCAGTACCGATAATGTCACATGGAGAAAGTTGTCCGATTGGAGTGTTAGCAGCAATGCGCCACGTGAGCACTCTTTCACCCAGGATGGCTCCTCGGCTCGATATCTCAAATTTGTAATCAGTGACGCTTTTGAGTATGATAATCAGGCTGCCGGTCCTTCAAGTGGGGCGCGATGCGACATATCCGAATTTAATGTGTTAGGGGAAGAATAGATTGAAATTGTATGAAAGGTGTTTGGAAGAGGTCTCTTTTCCAAACATCTTCCATATACAAGAACTAACTTTGTTTAATTAAACAAATATGCAAGACAGACGTGGATTTTTAAAAAAAATGGCCGTAGGTGCTGTGGCCTATCACTCGGCTCCATTGATATTTTCGGCAAGCGGTAATCGATTGGCTACAAATGTGAAAAAAACGGTATCTCCCAATTCTTTTGTTCATATTGCCCTGATCGGTAAGGGAGGTATGGGAACTTCAGATACCAACACTTCTTTGTCGGTTGACGGGGTGAAGCTTGTCGGGGTTTGTGATTTGTATGATAGACGTTTGAAGGATGCCAGGGCACAATGGGGAAATGAGCTTTTCATCACAAAAGATTATAAGGAAATTCTTTCACGGAGAGATATCGATGCGGTAATCATCGCTACTCCCGACCATTGGCACCAGCCAATAGCCATTGAGGCAATGAATGCCGGCAAACATGTGTATTGCGAAAAACCGGTCATTCATAAATTGGGTGAGGGAAAAGCCCTGATCGAAGCACAGAAAAAAAGCGGAGTGCTATTTCAAACGGGTAGTCAGGGTATGGCTTCATTAGGAAACAGGGCTGCCCGGTTATTGGTGCAACAGGGAATTATTGGACCTGTCAATTTTGTTGATGGACAATTTACTGCGCCCCCGGGAAGATTAAATGCTTTTACTGCTCCCGATGATGCCTCCGAAGAGACAATCTGGTGGAACCGTTTTCTGGGGAACGCCCCTAAGATACCCTTCAATCCCCAGCATTTCTTTGCATGGAGAAACTGGAAGGATTATGGTACGGGCATAGCCGGAGACCTGTTTGTGCATGTCCTCTCAAGCATTCATTATATCATGGATGCAATAGGACCGGAAAAGGTGTATACTACCGGAGGAATACGTTATTATACCGATGGTTTACG
>Ga0172382_10010459_pt1 | contig 12436 bp, 11 predicted proteins | sample Leawel138RmetaG_FD_122245 | JGI IMG/M metagenome (GOLD analysis project Ga0172382, IMG submission 122245) | Leachate microbial communities from a municipal landfill in Southern Ontario, Canada - Leachate well 138R metaG | ecosystem: Engineered > Solid waste > Landfill > Unclassified | place...
ATCGAATGGGTGAGCAGCCAATGCGTGTTGACCGACTTCAGCAGTAACGGCACCTGGGTGAGCTTTGCCGGCGCGGTTTCGCCGGTGATGCTCAAACGCGACAGTTGCATGCTGCATGGGCGGGGAGAGATCGGCCTGGGCGCCGCGCCCGACGACTTTACTGCACCAACCCTGAGCTTTCAGGTGATCGACGAAGTCTGAAAGGGCGCAGGGCTGGTGGCAGGACGTTCAGGTCAGGCGCTGGCGCTGAGCAGCGAACCGCTGATCGATGCCGAAGCGTTGCTTCCGTACGATGCGGCCAGGTCCATGATCTGTTTGAGCAGGCGTGCTTCGCTCGATACTGATTGCCCGCCACTTCCGGCTGAGTCCGAAGTCCCGCCGGCCTGCTGCGACTGTCCGTAGGCACGTGCTTCGCTTGCGCTCACCAGCCCGTCACCGTCCGCATCTGCGGTATCGAAGTTCGTCGCGAGTGTGGAGAACATCGAAGCGAGATTGCTGTTGCTGGCTTCGCTGGCCATGGTAGTGAGCTCGTCCTGGCTGAGGCCGCTGTCCTCGCCTCCTTGTGGCGGCGGCGGAGGCGGCATGCCCCCCATCGCCCCCATTCCACTCTCCGCCATGCGCATCTGCTGGAACTGGCTGTCGAGCTGGTCGCCGAGTTCCTGCAAACGTGATGAAAGTTCGTCCTGCGTCACCTTCCCGTCTTCGTTGCTGTCGAGCGCGGTGAAGAGCTCTTCCGCACTGGCGCTGGTGTCGGACAGACCGCTTAGTGCCGTTTCAAAGTCGCTTTGCTCGAGATAACCCTGGCTCTTGGTGTCGAGTTGCGAGAACAGGTCTTCCGACATCCGGGACGCGTCGGGGCGACGGGGCATCGCCTGACTCCCCTGGGCACTTGCCCAGTTTGCGTAAGACATGCCGCTGCTGCTGATTGCGCTGGTCATGATGGGGCTCCTTATGTGGTCGAGGCTGCGACTGCGGACTGTGCAGCGCATGGCAGCAATCTATGCTCCGGACTTGGCTGCAGTTTGTCTGCCTGGTATCCGTTCTGATACGAAGAGGGCTGTTGCCTCAGGTCCGGGGGAGTGTGACACGGGCAATAAGCCCGCCGCCGGGCGCATTGCGCAGGCTGAGTTCGCCGCGGTTGCGATGTGCCGCATCGCGCGCAATCGACAGCCCCAGTCCGACGCCACCCGAGTTCCGGTTGCGTGAATCCTCCAGGCGGACGAAAGGCTCCATGACGTGGGAGATGCGGTTCTCCGGGATGCCCGGGCCCGCGTCCCTGACCTCGATGACCAGGCTGGCCGGCCCGTCGATGAGATTCAGGTCCGCACGTTCGCCGTAGCGGACTGCATTGTCGACAAGGTTGTCGAGGCATCGCCGCAGCGCGTGAGGCAGGCCTTCGATCGGTTTGGCTGTGCCGCTGACGCTGACCTGATATCCGTTTTCGCGCGCGTCCTCTGCAACCGTGTCGACAAGGGCCTGGATGTCAATGCGCTGCCAGGCCTCGTCCAGCGCTTCGCCGCGCAAGTAACTGAGGGTGGCGTCCAGCATGGTGGTCATTTCGTTGATGTCGCTGCGCAGTCTCTCGCCCACGCCGGCGTCCGTGAGAGACTCGATGCTCAGCTTCATGCGCGTGAGCGGGGTGCGCAGATCGTGTGACACGGCTGCAAGAAAGCGTTCGCGTGCCTCGATCTGCGCGCGGATATTGTCCTGCATGCGGTTGAACACACGGCTTGCGCTGCGCGCCTCACGGGGGCCCTGCTCTTTCATTGGCGGGCTGCTCAGGTTGTCGCCCAGTCTCTCCGCGGCAGTTGCCATTTGCTGAATGGGGCGGGCAAGCATGCGCGCTCCATACCATGCCGCCACGGTGACCGCGATGAACTGGATGAGCAGGCCAATCAGCATGCCGTTCAGGGGCGATGGTGGCGGCGGACGACGGCGCGCGTCAGGTGGCTGCGGTCGGTCCGGACGCAGGGCGCTGGCCTGGGGCGCGGGGCGCTCTGCAGACGGGCCTCCTGGTGCGAGGTTCATGAACACTGCGAAGACCAGGATGTGGCTTGCCAGGACGGCCAGCACCACCAGCCCGAAGAGCCGCCCGAACACCGTGTCCGGCATGAATCGTTTCACTGGGAGACCTCTGCGTCGAACAGGTAGCCTTCACCGCGAACGGTCTTCAACAGGCGCGGCAGTCGCGGGTCTTCCTGCAGCTTCTGCCGCAGGCGCGACACAAGCAGGTCGATGCTGCGGTCGAACGCCTCTGCGGCTCGACCGCGGGCGGCGTCGAGCAGCTGGTCGCGATTGAGCACGCAGCGCGGACGCTCGATGAATGCCCATAGCAGCCGGAATTCCGCATTCGAAAGGGGGATGGCCAGCTGCGCCGGGGAGGTCAGCAGGCGCGTGAGCGGATTGAGATGCCAGCCCTCGAAGCGGACCTCGGTTTTCTTTTGTGGTGAAACCGCACTGGCGGGTGCCGTGCTGCGCGTGCGCCGCAAGATGGTGTTGATGCGGGCCACCAGTTCACGTGGCTCGAATGGCTTCACGACGTAGTCGTCGGCACCGAGCTCGAGGCCGACGATGCGGTCCGACAACTCGCCGCGCGCAGTCACCATGATGATCGGGATCTGGCTGTCGGCGCGCAACTGCCGGCACAAGGTGAGTCCGTTTTCACCCGGCAGCATCAGGTCGAGAATGATGACGTCGATTGCGCCATGCGCCAGGACGTGGTGCATCTCGGTGCCGTCTGCGGCCAGCGTGCAGGTGAAACCATAACTGTCGAGGAATTCGGACAGCAGCTTGCGGATCTGGGGATCGTCGTCGACGATCAGTATTCGGGCTTGCATTGGGGGTGACTCCGGGCGACCAGAAAACCGCGTCAACGACTGCGGCAAGGCGGTATTTTCCCGGAGTCGGGCCAGGTGTGCTTATTGGAGTTGTAGCCGAACGGATACATTGCGCCGACTGCGTGTCGGCACAATGTAGCGGGGCATCAGCGCGCTTCGAGCAGTGCGTTGATGGCGATGACGTCTTCTTCGCCAAGCGTGCCGGCAGCCGCTTTCAGGCGCAATTGAGCCAGCAGGGTGTCGTAGCGGGCACGAGACAGCTTTTGCAGCGTGTCTGCGAGCTGGCTCTGCGCATTCAGCACGTCGATGTTGATCCGCACGCCGACTTCGTATCCCAGCTTGTTGGCTTCCAGCGCCGAGGTCGAGGACACTTTGGCCGCTTCGAGCGCACGGACCTGCGCCATGCCGCTGGTCACCCCGAGGTAGGATTGCCGTGCGGCGAGCGCTGCGCTGCGGCGTGCGTCCTCAAGATCGGCATCTGCCTTGAGCTTGAGCGCGGCAGCTTCGCGTTCGCTGGAGGAGACAGCTCCGCCCTGATACAGCGGGATGTTGAGCTGCAGACCGACCGTCGTGCTATCGCTGCGGTCATACGAAACCGATGGGCGATTGTTCAGGCTGTGCGTGGCGACGAGGTCGAGTGTGGGCAGGTGTCCCCCACTGGTCCGTGACACTTCGCGGGTGGCAATCTCGAGCGCCAGTTGCTGGGCCTGTACGCCAAAGCTGCCTTGTTCGGCGGCCGAGACCCACTCGCTGATGTTGTCCGGTTGCGGGCGCTGGAGTGCAACTCCCTTGCGCAGGCCAGCGAGCGGTTCCGGTTCCTTGCCGATGATCTGCGCGAGCGATTCGCGACTGACGTCGAGGTCGTTGCGCGCAGCGATCTCCTGCGCGGAGGCGAGGTCGAAGCGAGACTGCGCTTCGTGTACGTCGGTGATGGTGACGGTGCCGACCTCAAAGCTGGTCTTGGCAATCTCCAGTTGCTCGGCTGCGGCAGTGCGCAACTGGGTCACGGCCGCCAGTGTGTCTTCTGCATTAAGCACGTTGAAATAGGCCTCGGCAGTACGCAGGATCAGATCCTGACGCGCCTGTCCGTACTGACTGCCTGCGAGTGCGGTCTGCAGTTCGCCCTGCTTGTATTGCACCCAGTTCTGCCAGCGGAACAGCGGCTGGGTCAGCTGAACGGCGTAGCCATTGCTGTTGTAGGTGTAATCGCTGGTGGTACTCGACGCCCGGTAGCTGACGTCGTTCCAGGTTGTCGTTGCGGACGCTGCGATGACGGGAAGCAGCCCGGAACGACCCTGGACCACCTTTTCCTGGCCGGCTTCAAACTGGGCTCTGGCAGCGGAAAACTTGGCGTCGTTCGCCATCGCATCGCGGTAAACCTGTGTCAGGTCGGCGGCGAAGGCTCCGTTTGCAAACAGACTCGAAAGGCAAATCGCCAGGGCGCGCTTCATGTGATTCTCCGTGGTTCTCAGTACTGCGGCATCTTCGGATCGACCCGGCCGGCCCACTCGGACACCCCGCCGGCAAGGTTGATGACCTTGCCGAAGCCCTGGCGCTCAAGAAACATTACAACCTGCGCGCTGCGCCCACCGTGATGGCAGATCACCACGGTTTCGCGTTCGCGGTCGAGCTCCTGGCTGCGGGCGGGCACCGAGTTCATCGGCATCGCCTGCGAGCCTTCGATATGACAGAGCTCGAACTCCCACGGCTCGCGTACATCAAGGAGCAGTGGTGAAGGTTGCTGCGGATCATTGAGCCACTCGGCCAGTTCAACGGGTGAAATGTGACGCATGGCGATCGATCAGAAGCTGAAGGTGTCATGACGCTGCGCGTTACGCAGCATCGGCACCATGGTTTCAAAAACGTCTTCGGTGCGGAAGCGGCCTTCTGCTTCGCAGGTGACAAGGCGGGCTTTCATCACCGGCGCCTCACCAACGAAGGCAAACAGCCGGCCGCCGACCTTGAGCTGCGCGAGCAGCGATTGCGGCAGGAACGGCAGCCCGCCCGATACCACGATTACGTCATAGGGGGCGCGCTCGGCCCAGCCTTGCGCTGCGTCGCCTTCCTCGACAATGACGTTCTCGACGCCATTCCGTGCGAGATTGGCGTGGGCGAGCTTGACCAGTTCGGGGTCGATGTCGATGGTGCGCACCCATTCGGTCTTGGCTGCGAGCAGGGCGGCGAAATAGCCGGAGCCGGCACCAATCTCGAGTACGGAGTCGGAGCGATGCAGCTGGATCGATTGCAGAATCTTGCCTTCGATCACCGGCTTGAGCATGACCTGACCTGCGCCGATAGGAATTTCGACGTCGGCAAAGGCCAGCGAGCGGGAGGCCGCAGGCACGAATTCTTCGCGCTTCACTGTCATCAGGAGGTCGAGCACGCCCTGATCCAGGACCTCCCAGGGACGGATCTGCTGCTCGACCATGTTGAAGCGCGCTTGTTCGAAGTTCATCAGGTACTCCTGGCTAAATATTAGCACACGCTAATGTATAGCGTGACCGAATGAGAAACCTTCACATTCTAACGCAGTTGGTGCACCGCACGCTGCGCGCCTGAGCGGTCGCGCTCGCCGTGGCGGCCGGTACGGGCGGAGTGAAAGGCGCCGTCTCATCGGATGCTCAGGTGGTTTGAGCCTGCGTTGCCGGCCGGACGCGGTACCAGGCGGCATAGAGAGCGGGCAGAAAGAGCATGGTGAGCAGGGTTGCGACGGTCAGCCCGCCCATGATGGCCACCGCCATCGGTCCGAAGAAGGCAGAGCGTGACAAGGGGATCATGGCCAGAATGGCCGCCGCCGCGGTGAGCATGATGGGGCGGAAGCGGCGCACGGTGGACTCCACGATCGCCTCCCAGGGTGGATGACCTGCGTGCGTATCCTGTTCGATCTGGTCGACCAGGATCACCGAGTTGCGCATGATCATGCCCGACAGTGCGATGGTGCCCAGCATGGCGACGAAGCCGAAGGGCTTGTTGAAGGCGAGCAGGAAGGCGGTGACGCCGATCATGCCCAGCGGTGCCGTCAGGATCACGATCAGGGTGCGTGAAAAACTCTGCAGTTGCAGCATCAACACGGTGAGTACCACCAGGATGAAGAGCGGCACGCCGGCGGCAACCGAGCTTCCGCCCTTGCCGCTCTCTTCGACCGAGCCGCCGACTTCGAGGCGATAGCCCAGCGGCAACGCTTTTTCGATGCTGTCGATCTGCCCCGCAAGCTGCCCGACCACGACGGCAGGCTGGATCGTGCCGTACAGGCTGGCACGGATGGTGACCGTCGGGACCCGGTTGCGGCGCCAGATTACGCCTTCTTCGAAGCCATATTCGGCGGTGGCGACCTGTGCCAGCGGGACACTGCGCCCGCCGCTGACGGGCAGCGCAAGATCGGGCAGCAGGCCAAGATGCAGGCGCTCCGAGTCTGAACCGCGGAGGACGACGGAGATGGTTTCCGTCCCTTCGCGGAACTGGGTGACGGTCGTGCCCTGCAATGAGGTGGCGAGCAGGGTGGAAATATCTGCGCTCGATACGCCCAGCAGGCGCGCCTTGTCCTGATCGATTTTCAGGCGGATGACCTTGGAGGGTTCTTCCCAGTCGAGATGCACGTTGGACAGGTTGGGGTTGGACCGCATTGCGTCCGCGACCTGGTGGGCAAAGCGACGCATCTCGTCGGCATCCTGCCCGCTGACCCGGTATTGCACCGGGAACCCCACCGGCGGGCCGTTCTCCAGGCGGTTGACGGTGGCCCTGAGCGGCCACGGCTCGGCCTCGAACAGTTCGATCAGCCGGGTGCGCAGGGCTTCACGCTCGGCACTGCCTCTGGTGAGCACCACGAACTGTGCGAAGTTGGTCTGTGCCAGTTGCTGGTCGAGCGGAAGGTAGAAACGCGGGCTGCCGCCGCCGAGCCAGGCAACGTAGTTGTCGATCCCGTCCTGCTGGTCGAGGAAGTGTTCCAGTCGCTTTACTGCGGCCTCCGTCGCCTGGTGTGAGGCACCTTCGGTCAGGCGCAGGTCGATCAGCAGTTCAGGGCGGGTCGAATCCGGGAAGAACTGCTGCGGAACGGCCCGCGCGAATACCACCAGTGACAGCGCAAAGATGAGGAGAGTGACCGCGATCACCAGCCAGCGGTGACGCACGCAGCCGCTGACCAGCGTCCGGAAGCGGTTGTAGAACGGGGTGTGATAGATCGCGAATTCGTCGTGTTGTTCATGGGCATGCACTGCACGCGCGGCCATGCGTTCTCCCGCCTTCGGGGCGATCAGGGCGAGCAAGCGCGCAGCCGGCGAGGGCTTGCCGTTTGTCTTGCGGAAATCGGGCAGCAGGTGAAAGCCGATGTATGGCACGAACAGGACCGCGGCGACCCACGACACCAGCAGCGCGATCACCGTGACCTCGAAGATCGAGCGCGTATATTCGCCGGTGGCCGAGGCTGCGGTGGCAATCGGCAGAAAACCCGCTGCCGTGATCAGTGTGCCCGAGAGCATGGGCATGGCGGTGGAGGTGTAGGCAAAGCTGGCAGCCTTCGCGCGTTCCCAGCCCTGTTGCATCTTGGTCGCCATCATCTCCACCGCAATGATGGCGTCGTCCACCAGCAGGCCGAGGGCGATGATCAGGGCGCCGAGCGAAATCTTGTGCAAGCCGATATCGAACAGGTACATGAACAGAAAGGTGATGGCCAGCACCACCGGGATGATGATCAGCACCACCACGCCAGTGCGGAAGCCGAGCGACAGCAGGCTGACCGCCATCACGATCACGACGGCCTCGAACAGGACCTTGACGAACTCGCCGACCGAATTGCGTACCGCGCGTGGCTGGTCAGCCACACGTTCGAGGCGGATGCCGAGCGGCAACTGTGCCTCGATGCGTGTCACCGCATCATCCAGATGATGGCCCAGCGCGACAATGTCTCCGCCGGCGCGCATCGATACGCCAATGCCGAATGCGTCTTCGCCCTTGAAACGCATGCGTTCGTCCGGTGGGTCGACCAGTCCGCGCTTCACGTCTGCCACATCGCCGAGACGAAACGCCCGGCCCTTGGCCCGGATCAGGGTGTCACGGATCGCGTCGAGGTCGTCGAAGCTGCCACTGGGACGCAACCAGATGCGTTCGCCGGCGGTCTCGAAATAGCCCGCGCCCGTCATCGCGTTCTGCGTCGACAGCGCGCTGGCGATGTCCGCGATATTCAGGCCGAAAGTCGCGAGTTTGGTGTTGGACAGCTCAATGTAGATGCGCTGCGACTGTTCGCCGAAGAAGCTGACCTTGCCCACGTCCTTGACCCGCAGGATCTCATTGCGGATGGCCTCTGCGTGGCGTTTGAGTTCGGCATGCGACACCCCCTCGCCAACGACGGCGAATACGTTGCCATAGGTGTCGCCGAACTCATCGTTGAAATAGGGGCCATTGACACCGCGTGGCAATTTGCCCTGCATGTCACCGATTTTCTTGCGTACCTGATACCACACGTCCGGGATGTCGCGCGGATGCGTGGAGTCCTTGGCGAGGAAGAACACCAGGGCTTCGCCAGGCTTGGAATAGCTGCGCACGAAGTCGATCTGGGCCACTTCCTGAAGGGTCTTTTCGATCTTGTCGGTCACCTGCGCTTCCATCTCGCGCGCACTCGCTCCCGGCCATTCGGCCCGGACCACCATGACCTTGAAGGTGAAGGGTGGGTCTTCGGATTGCCCCAGCCGGGTGTAGGACAGCATCCCGATCAGGGTCAGTGCCACGAGGAGGTAGAGCACCAGCGAGGGGTGCTCGAGTCCCCATTCGGAGACGTTGAAGCGTGAGCGCGGGGCATTCATCGTTTCACATCCAGCGCGGGCGTGCTGCCCTCCTCGACGGGGCGCACCCTTGTGCCGGCGACGAGTTTATGCACGCCGGTCACCACCACGCGGCTGCCCTCGGGCAATTCGTCGCGCACAACGACACCGTCTTCGCGGAAGGCGAGGACGGCGACCGTCATGGGGGTGAGCCGGTTTTCGCCATCGACCAGCCAGATCGAAGCCTGACCGCCATTGCGGGTGACGGCGCCCAGCGGCAGGACAAAGCTGCTTGCCTGTGTACGGGAAAACGCTGCGGTTGCGGTCGCCCCGAGCGGCAACGCGTCGCCATCGGGCAAGCTGATGCGCACGCCATAGGTGCGGGTTGCACTGTCTGCTACGGGGGAGACCTCGCGCACCGTGCCGCCAATGGTCCGCTCCTGGTCAATCCACAGGCGCACTTTCGCCACTTCGCCGGGTTCAATCGACCTGATTCTGCTTTCGGGAACGAAGATCAGCAGCTCGCGCTCGCCGGGGCGGGCAATACGTACAACCGGCTGGCCGACGGACACCACCTGACCGGCTTCGGCGAACACCTGGGTGACGACACCAGGGCTGTCCGCCTGCAGTTCGGTGTACGCGGCCTGATTATCGGCTGTCGACGCCTGTGCGCGAACCTGGCGCAAGCTGGCCTCGGCGGCGTCGAGTGCTGCACGCCGCGTATCGAGTGCGGACGCGCTGACGAAACCCTTTGCGAGCAAGGCTTCGGTGCGCTTGAGTTCGACGCGTGCCAATGTGGCGTCCGCCTCTGCCGCGGCAATCTGGCTGCGGGCCGCAGCGGCCGCAAGCCGGGCGTCCTGCGGGTCAAGCTTTGCAAGCACCTGGCCGGAGGTGACACGCGCACCGACATCCACCTTGCGCTCAATCATCTTGCCGCCGACGCGGAACGCGAGGTCGCTTTCGAAGCGCGCCCGGATCTCGCCAGTGTAAGCCTGCACGGACTTCGCACCGGTGTCTGCGCCGATGCTGCGTACCAGCACGGCCGGCGTGACGGGGACTTCCGTCGCCGGCGGCGAGCAGGCAGCGAGCAAACCAAGGAGCGGAAGTGCCGACAGCAGGATCAGAGGTTTCATGAGTGCTTTTCCTGTTCGTCATGGCGGACAGTGAGGCCGTGGAGGACGAGGTCGATGTGGGCGTCTACGTAGGCGAGCGGGTCGATGTTGCCACCGCAGCAACCGGCAAAAGAATGCTTCCAGTTCGCGAGGTGAACCAGCGGCGCAACGAGCAGGGTGCTGGTCAGCACGGGGTCGAGCGCGCGAAAGATGCCCTGGTCGACGCCGCGTTGAATTGCCGTGCGCAACAGCGCATGGCCACGCTGGATCACGACTTCGTCATAATAGCGGGCGAGCGCCGGAAAGTTGCCGGCTTCCGACATCATGAGCTTGGGAATGCCGCCGAGTGGTGTGCTGCCGATCAGCGCCCACCACGACAGCAGAAAGGTCCGGAGCAAGGTGACGGGGTCGTCCGCAGAGGCGGCGAGCAGGGCTTCGCCCGCTTCGATCGTCGGCACCACGCCTTCGGTGATCACGGCCTTGAACAAGGCTTCCTTGCTGTCGAAATACAGGTAAAGCGTGCCTTTCGATACGCCGGCTCGCGCGGCGATTTCATCGAGTCTGGTGGCCGAAAAGCCCTTCTCGACGAAAAGGGCGAGGGCGGCGGCGGTCAGTTCCTGTGGCCGCGCTTCCTTGCGGCGACGGCGTGGGGCAGTCTTAGCCGGCATTTTTCAGCGCCACCGGGCCGGTGTCCGAGCTGTCGTCAGTCGTGCATCCCTGTGCAGAGGTTGTGCTGCGTTCCGTGCTTTGAGTGGGTTGCAACGACATGCACGACTCCGCGCTTAATAACTGACTGGTTAGTCATTAAACGCGGATTTCCAGCACGCGGCAAGTCAATTTTCGAGCTATTTTCCTGCCATGGCCTGAAGGCTCGCAGGCAGGGTTTTGCACGTGGCTCCGGTGCGAAAGATCATGCTGCGCAACGCGACGCCCGGGGGGACAGGCGAGGGGGTGTCAACGCTGGCACTCCACCTTTGAACTTGCCTGAGCGAGCGCGCGTCGAAGGCCACTCCGCCCCGATCGCTCCATAGCCACAGGCGGTTGCCTGGCTCGTCAAGTGTCATTGCGACCGGGCACAGACCCGGGGGCAGACGGATGCTGCCCAAGGGGGCGATGCCATTGCGGAAGGAATACACATCGACCTGGGTTCGCTCGGGATTCAGGCGATAGATCGACTGCCGTTCCGGCCAGGCGATATCCACGGTGGCCTCGGTCTGTGTTTGTCCGCAACCGGCCAGCAGTGCGCTGGCCGCAAACAGGGTGAGGAAAGTGAATGATCTCTGGTTCATGTCCGGCTCCTTGACAGTCGTGCTTCGTGGACCAGACACTACCTGACACTTTGTTGTCTGAAACGGACACCTTGCCCGATCAATGCTGGAATCGTACCGGTCGAATGAGCGGTACAGGCGTGTTCGACGCCCTTCGCACCCTGGAGTACTGCAATGCTGATGGTCAGTCTCGATAGTTCGCAAGCCACGCCGCTGGTGGAGCAGATCGTCGATGCCGTTCGTACTCAGATCGACGACCGCATCCTGCGCCCCGGCATGAAGCTGCCGCCAATTCGCAAGCTCGCGGAGAGTCAGCTGGTCAGCCGGTTTACCGTAGTGGAGGCCTATGATCGACTGGTCGCACTCGGTTACCTGCGTTCCCGCCGCGGTTCGGGCTTCTATGTTGCTCCGCGTCGCGAACGTGGAGAGGGACGACAGCAAGTGAGCACCGATCGCGCCGTCGATGTGGCGTGGATGATGCGGCAGGGGCTGGATGACCGCCCCGGTCTGATCAAGGCCAGCGCCGGCTGGCTGCCGTCCGCGTGGCTGGACGGCGAGGGCTTGCGCCGACACTTGCGGACGCTTTCACGACGCCCCGATGTTCGGCTGACCAGCTATGGGACAGCGCAAGGCTACTTGCCGCTGCGCCAGCAACTGCAGGTCAAGCTTGCCGAATTCGGGATCGGGGCTGCGCCACATCAGATCGTGCTGACCGAGGGCGCCACCCGTGCACTCGACATCCTCGCCCGCCACCTGGTGAAGCCGGGCGACACCGTACTCGTGGACGACCCGGGCTACTTCAACTTCTTCGGCAATCTGCGTCTGCAGGGCGCGACCCTGGTGGGCGTGCCGCGAAATACCGACGGTCCGGATGTGGCGCAACTGGAAGCGCTTCTCGCCCACCACAAGCCCAAGGTGTTCTTCACCCACTCGGTGCTGCACAACCCGACCGGGGCGAACCTGTCGCCTGGGGTCGCGTTCCGCATTCTGCAACTGGCCGAGAAACACGACTTTCTGGTGATCGAGGACGATACCTACGCCGACTTTCATCCCCACTCGACCACCCGGCTGGCAAACCTCGATCAGCTCAATCGGGTGATCTTCGTCGGCAGCTTCTCCAAGACCCTGTCGGGGAGTCTGAGGGTGGGCTATCTGGCCGCGCGCCCCGATCTCGCGGCCGAACTGAACGATGTGAAGACGCTTACCGCCTTGTGTTCGAGCGAGTTCAATGAGCAACTGGTGTACCAGATGCTGACCGATGGACACTACCGGAAGTATCTGGACCGGCTGCAGGGGCGGCTCGCACAGGCGAGCGATGCGTGTCTGCGCATGCTCGAACGCGTCGGGCTGGAAGTGTATCTCGAGCCCAAAGGCGGCTTGTTCATCTGGGCCAGGCCGCCCGGGTTCGAGGACGTGGCGGAAATTGCCTCGAGGGCTGCGGAGCAGGACATCATGCTCGCGCCCGG
>Ga0172382_10010461_pt1 | contig 12434 bp, 11 predicted proteins | sample Leawel138RmetaG_FD_122245 | JGI IMG/M metagenome (GOLD analysis project Ga0172382, IMG submission 122245) | Leachate microbial communities from a municipal landfill in Southern Ontario, Canada - Leachate well 138R metaG | ecosystem: Engineered > Solid waste > Landfill > Unclassified | place...
TAATAGTGGTTGAAGAAGAATCATCATTGTTGCACCTGCCGTTTATTGAGCAATTTATTGCAGATATTGATATTCCTGCCGGACGTATTGTATTCAATCTTCCGGATGGTTATGAAGAGTTAAGAGAAAGCAAAAAGGGAAATATTGAAAACGAAAATTAGAATTGATATTCTGTCTGCAGTACCGGAAATTATGGAATCTGCTATCAACGCCAGCATAATAAAAAATGCCAGAAACAAAGGAATTGCTGAGATTTATCTGCATAATCTGCATGATTTCGCAGATAATAAATTCAGGCATATTGATGATTATCCCTTCGGTGGTGCTGCTGGTATGCTAATTAAATGCCAACCTGTTTTTGACTGTATCGAAAAGCTGCAATCAGAAAGAGTTTATGATGAAATAATTTATATGTCAGCTGATGGTGAAAATCTAACACAAAATCTATGTAATGAACTTTCTTTGAATCAGAATATCATGATTATTGCAGGACATTATAAAGGTATAGACCAAAGGATAAGGGACACTTTTGTAACGCGAGAAATATCAATTGGTGATTTTGTGCTATCAGGCGGCGAATTGCCTGCTATTGTACTTGCTGATGCAATTGTGCGATTGTTACCGGGAGTACTTGGGGATATGTCTTCAGCTCTTGAAGATTCATACCAAGACGGTTTACTTGAACCTCCGAGATTTACCAGACCGGCCGATTACCGAGGGATGAAGGTACCGGATGTGTTACTGTCCGGTGACCCAAAAAAGATTCGTGAATGGGAACTAACACAATCACTTGAAAAAACAAAAAAAAGAAAACCTTATCTTATTGATGCACAGGATTAATGTGGCTCGAATATTATCCTGAGAAATGAACTAAATCGCTGATTTTCTCTGTTTACCGGTATTCCGGTTACTATTCCTATCATTAATTGTTTGTTGACTTCAACACGCATCTGTGGTCTTATAACCATATCAAAATCATCAGTCATGAACTCCTTGTTCAGTTCAACACCAATAAAATTTCTTGTTCCGGGTATCATATAATGTAAGTTTGTATTTACCTGCCATACACTGTTAATCTTGTTGTCCGAAAAATTCTGATGAATCATTGGTCCAATATATATCAGCGTGTGAAAACTATTACCCCATCTTTTGGCTGCAACAAAGAAAGGATTATATAAATTCCCCTCGTGTACTCTCGTTTTATTATAATCCATAAAAGGTACAAATTCAAATTCATGTATATAACCAAAAGCCATTGATGTTTGATATTTATCAGAAACGAGGAATGTATATTGAGTAGCAAGTTTAAGACTGTTTAGTCTGCTGTGTGGTGATGAAGCATTACTGTCATTAGGATAATAAAAAGTAAATGGTAACTCAAACTCAAAACCAAGTCTATCAATAGGTGCAAATTCATATTCAATAAGTGCTGTGTATGAATCATAATTATTATTATCGGTAAGACCTAAACCTATATTCCACTCCTTTTCTCCTGCTCTTGCACCAAGGTCTCTTATTAAATCAATGTATAATGGTTCTGCATGTAGAATTTTCAAAGGTTCTTTGTCATATTGTGTTTCAGTGATGAATGCACTATCAAGCTCGTGATTATCAGACCGGAAAATGTCTGTTTCGAATGAATGTATATCCAAATTACTAATAATAGTCAAAATGACTCCTACCAATGCTAATCTCATAAATCAGATAATCCATAATTATTATTAATGTTTCGTTATTTATTCAAAATGAAAAACAACTGATAATATATCAGTTGACATTTCAACAAACATTTCAGATTTCAAGTGTTGCACAATGAGCAATCATGAAATAATTACGCATATAAAGTAATTTTATTACAATAAAAATGAGGTTGCACTCGATAATTTTGTTTTTTTGAAATGATAAAATCTGTTTGATTTATTTGATAATTGTACTATATTATTACAATTTACCAATCATTTCATTTATTAAAACAAAATTATTAAAATAAGTACAACCTCATTTTAAAAAAACTTAAAGATTAAATCAGTTGCCGCGTTTAATTTTATCAATTACTTTGAAAGTAATATCAATAGACGTATCTGAATAAATTGCAGCAAGTTTGTCAACTACAAGGACAATTTTCTCTTCTTTGGCAACATTTTCGATAGCTTTTCTGATTCTGTTTCTTATCGGATCCAGAAGTTCTTCACGGTATTTGTTTAATTCACCCTGTTGGCCGAACTTTTCCTCCTGGTATTGCATCATGATCATATTTTGATTTTGAAGAGTCTCTTCTTCTTTTTGCTGTTTGTCCTGAGGCATCATAGATTTTTGTTTTTGATACTGATCAATTTTAGCAGACAAGTCATTTCTCATTTTCATAAGACTATCTTGCCATATCTGACCTTTTTCCTTAATTAGTTTGTCTGCTTCGATTGCTTCAGGCAGCTCTTTAAGAACAGTTTCAACTTCAACTACACCCAATTTCATAGAAGCAGTCTGCGATGATGCAGTCTGACTGATAACTAAAAGTAAAAAGCAAGCTAATGCTGAATATACTAAGCCTATTTTAAACTTATTCATAAAAATTTTACTCCAAAAAATTTTAATTTAAAAAAATAATTATTGTTGACCTAAGTGAAAGAGAAATCTCCAGCCGGACACTTCACCGTTAGCAAGAGTATCAAAGCCGTAACCATAGCTAAAGCCCATGATACCAATCGGCATAACCATCATTTGGATACCAAAGCCAGCAGAACGTTTAAGTTCAAACGGATTCGTGGACTTCAAATCAGACCATACATTACCTGCTTCTGCAAATCCGTAAAGGAATATTGGCATGGGATCAAGAGATAGAGCAAATCTCAGCTCAGCAGTATATTTAGCCATGACCTTGCTGCCTGCACCGGCACCGATTTGATTATCGGGGTAGCCTCTTAGCGGAGTTACGCTAAATCCGCTGAGACCATTACCACCCATACGATAAAGTTCTATCGGTGAAATGGTTGTATCCGACTCAAAGCCTGCAATATAGCCGAATTTCGTAGATAACATTGCAACTATTCTGTCATTACCTTCGACCTTTGCAAGAGTATTGTACATTTCAAAGTTTAATTCATTCTTGAAATAATCTACTTCACCTACTCCGATAGCACCCATAGCGAAATTAGTTGAATATGTAAATCTCGAACCGCCTGTCGGGAAAAACATGTGATTCAAGGAAATTCTTGAGAGTCTCTGACCGATAGTAACTTCAGTAAATTTACCTGCTCTAAAGAAGAACGATTCAGTCTTGTTATCGTTAATTTGAACTCTTGTACTCCAGTCGGCTCTCCAATAATCATCGGGCCATCTGAAGCGTCGTCCTATGTTTAAACCGATACCTGTACGACTCTGGTCTAAATCTTGAAAGTTAAAGTATGTATCGAAGATATTAAACCCAACAGTGGTCGGCTCATCAAATAACCAAGGCTCAGTAACACCTAAAGAGAAATTTCTGTATCTATTAGCTTGTCCAAATTCCCAATTGAAGTTGAAAATCTGTCCGCCGCCTCCTTTTAAAGGCTCTGTTAATGAAAAATTATTGAAAGTAAATCCGACAGCACCGGTCAAACCAAAACTTCCGGCAAATCCGATAGACGCATTGAAAGTATCTGTCGAGCGTTCTTCAACTTTATACACTATATCAACGGCTGTATTGTCTGAATCTGATTTTTGTACATCAGGTCTCAATGTTTCCGGGTTGAAATATTGAAGGACCTGCAAAGCTCTAATGCTTCTTATTATTGCAGAACGGTCAAAAAAGTCACCCGGTCTAGTGAAAAGTTCACGTCGAATGACTTTGTCCTTAGTCTTGCTGTTGCCGGCAATTATTATTTTACCGATTTTAAATCTTTCGTTTTCGTAAACATTAACAATTATATCAACTGAATCAGGTGGGAGCCTTACGATTTCCGGCATCAGCCTTGCTTGAAGATATCCGTTATCAAGATATAGTGAAGAAGCATCTGTTTGATTCTCATTGCCTGTGAGGTTTTGTTGGAATCTCTCAACATTATATACATCACCTGTCTTAAATTCTAATCTGCTTAATAATACTTCGTCGGGATAAACAGTATTACCGTCAAAGCGTATGTTCCTTACATAAACCTTTGGACCCTCATCAACGGTAATATTTATGTTTACCGCTTTATTTTCAGCATCATATTCAATTGAATCCTTGACAATTACTGCATCAATATATCCATTTTTACGAAAGAAATTTGTGAGCAATTTCTTGTCTTCTTCATATTTTTTCTTGTCAAATTTTGCTGATTTCCATAATTGCCACCAAGATTTTGTAGTAGTTTCTTCAAAAGCATCGATAAGATCATCCTCATCAAAATTATTATTACCCTCAAAGCTGATACTCTTGACCTGATAGTTAGTACCTTCATCAATATTAACAATGATTCTTGTGTACAATGCAGTATCTGTATCTTCAAGTGCTGCCCTTACCTTAGTAAAAGGTGACCCTTCCTCTTCATAGAGACTTTCGACAGCCTTCTCAGCCAGGAATAAGTCGTAATTTGATACGATATCGCCTCGCATTTTACCGACGGCTTTAATGATGTCCGGAGAATCAATCTCATCGTTGTTTTCAATTATGACTGAGCTGACTCGAGGATTTTCCTTAACAATAATTTCAAGGAAAATTCCCATATCGGTTATTCTATCCAATTTTATATCTACATACGAGAATTGCTTCCTTTGCCATAGTGTTTGAATTGCCTTTTGGATTTTCGGGTCGTTAATCAATCTGATTTTATCGCCAGGTATAAGACCCGACAAGGCTATTATGGATTCAGTATCAGCGAACTGATTGCCTCTTACGGTCACACCGGCTATCTGATACTGCTGGGGCTGTTGCATCTGCATAGCTCCTTGAGAAAAACAATCCGATAGAACAAACAAAACAGCCGATAACAGCCATACAATCTTACTGAACATTTTCAATATATTATCAAACTTTTATTTATAATTTTCAAAATCAAGTATTAGACGTATAACTTGTTATTTCTTTAAAACATTCATAACTTTTTGTATATATGATGTAGTGTTTTCTTCAACAGCCGGTTGATTAAGTTGCGATGAAGTCATTCCGTAACGTCTTTCACGGTTCATGTAGTTTTTCAAAGCGAGGTATAAATCATCTCTTCTGAATTCCGGCCAAAATTTATTGGATATGTATATTTCACCATAAGCTACTTCCCAAAGCAGGAAATTGCTCAAACGCATCTCACCGCTTGTGCGAATCATAAAGTCGGCATCGGGTAAATCAGCAGTCTGTAGGTATGAAGAAAACATAGATTCGGAAATATCTTCGGGTGATATTTTCCCGCGTCTTATATCAAGACCAATCATCTGAACTGCTCTTACAATATCCCACCTTCCACTGTAGCTGAGTGCAAGAGTAAGGTTTAGTCCTGTATTGTCGGCAGTTTGTTCAATTGATTCCCTCAGTAATTTCTGTACTACTTTAGGAAGTGAACTGAGCTTGCCAATAGTTCGCAGACGTACTCCATTTGCATGAAGTTCTTCTATCTCTGAACGTAAATATTGTTCCAATATATTCATTAAGCCCATTACTTCGGGTGCAGGACGTTTCCAATTTTCAATAGAGAAAGCATAAAGAGTCAGATATTTGACGCCTAACTGTGATGAGGCTTTGACAATATCTCTTACACTTTCCATGCCGGCTTTGTGTCCGGCTATCCTCGGCATTCCTTTTTCTGTTGCCCATCTTCCGTTTCCGTCCATGATGATTGCGACATGTTTAGGAAGTCTGCCTAATGAGTTAATACTCTCTTGTTCAATCACATCCGAATTGCTTCGTTGCTTATTCCAATTCACAATTTTCCTCAAAGATATATGAAAATCATATCTGAATAGAATTCAAAATTAATATTTTATCGGCAATTATTCAAGAAATTTGTGTAAATTTCCATGTAATAATAGCTATATTGAAAGACTAAAACTCATATCTATTGTGTTTTTCTCAAAAAATTACCTCAAAATACTATTTTAGATTAATAAAAAAATGATTTCGTCAATTAGCATATTTTACATTTTATATAACGAATGAATCTATGACAAGTTTAAATTTTATTTTCGAAAGGTTGTGGAATATTTATACAGATGTGAATCCTGTGGCTCAGGATATTTACGATTTGTTTATTTCTGAAGGTGAGAATATAGTAAATGACCATATCGCAATCCGGACTTACAATCATCCGAAGATTGATATTGATTCTCTTGCTCGTATTTTTATTAAGAACGGATACGAGTATAAACAATCTTACAACTTTGAACAAAAAAAGCTGAATGCTTCACATTTCGAGCATAAATCCGATAGGAACCTTCCTCGTATCTTCATCAGCGAATTAAGAACAGAAGATTGCAGTGACTACCTTCAAAGTGTAATCTATCAGATTGTTCAGAATATCCCTGATGAGGTATTAAAATCAGACGATTTGATTTTTGCGGGAAATGTCTGGGGTACTCCTTCCTATAAAGTATATGAAGCACTTCGTTCAGAATCAGAATATGCTGCATGGGTTTATTATAACGGCTTCTGTGCCAATCACTTTACTGTGAGTATCAACCATCTTAAAAAATACGATAGTATTGTCAAGGTAAACTCTTTACTTAAAGAAAAGGGTTTTAAACTGAATGACTCAGGCGGTGAAATAAAGGGCACTCCCGAAGAACTATTGGAACAATCAAGTATCAAAGCGGATATTATCACAGGTCATTTTCTTGAAGGTGATTTTGATATCACAGGTTGTTATTATGAATTTGCAAAGAGATACCTTGATTCTGATGGGAGTTTATATTCCGGATTCATAGCAAAGTCGGCAGATAAAATTTTTGAATCAACAGATTTATATTCAAAATAATTTGATATTTCAGGCTGTTCAAGACTATTTAGACAAGAACAGTCTGAAATAATTCTTGCCGGAATCAACTTTTCTTCCTGTAACTAAAAATTGCCCAACTGTTAAAAAATATTGCAAAACCGATAAGTGCCGTCAATTGAAAAGTTAAATCACTTAAATTGCTGCCTTTCAGATAAACATCTCTAAACACCCTGATTATGTATTTTAATGGACTTAAGTTGCTGACTATTTTTGCCCAATCAGGCATTCCACTTATTGGTGTATATAAGCCGCTCATGAAAATAAAGGTAATCACGAAGAAAAAAATCATGAAGATTGCTTGCTGAATAGTCCGAGCATAATTAGAGATTACAAGACCAAATCCGGATATAGCAAACACGAATAATGTAGAGAAGAAATATAATGTAAAAAAACTACCAGCCGGTAGAAATCCATAGAACACCCAGGCAGATAAAAAACTGATTGATAGTACAATATATCCCACAATCCAATATGGTATAAGCTTGGCAAGAATAAAATGGAACTTACTTACCGGTGTAACATTCATCTGCTCTATTGTTCCGTTTTCTTTCTCACCTACGATATTAATAGCCGGTAAAAATCCACATACTAAAGCCAAAATCATTACCATTATTGCCGGAATCATATAGACTCGATAAATTAATTCGGGATTATATCTGTAATTTGGTATTATGATGATGTCTTGCATTGTTACTTCACTTGGCTTCAAATGAATCTTGCTTTGAATATCGTGTGAAAAATCCGAAGCAATCATACTTATATACGAGCTGCCGAGACCACCTTTGATACCATTTACTGTATTTGCAGAAATCATAACCTGAGAATATTTTTCATTAATCAGATTCTTCTCGAAATTTTGTGGGATTTCAAGTATGATGTCCGAATCTATGCTTTCAATACTTGCTAAAGCCGATTTGTAGTTTTGAGATACATTGCTTATGTTGCAATAGATCGATGCTTCAATCTTTTTAATCAATCCGGCTGAAAATGTACTTTTATCATTATCTATGATGCTTACATTGATGTTATTTAAATCATAATTTGCTACTAAGGGAAATATTAAAGTAGCAAAAAAAGGCAACATGATTACAAGTCTCGGTAGAAACATATTTCGAAAAAACTGCTTAAATTCTTTTTCTATCAAATATTTTAACATGATTATTCCAGTCTATATTTGAAACGTTTAATACTCGCTGTAAGCAGCAGTAAAGCCATCAAGCTTAAAACCAGTAGTTCAGTCCTGATTGAAGCTAAGCCTAAGCCTTGAATCATTACTTTTTTTACTGAAATCAAATACCATTTAGCAGGTACAAGCTCCGAAATAACTTGTAGTATCCAAGGCATATTTTCAACCGGAAACATCATCCCCGACAACATAATAACCGGTAAAAACAATACCAATGCTGAAATCAACAATGCAGTCATCTGTTTATCAACAAGTGAGGATATCAGTATTCCCAATGATAAAGAAACGATTATAAAAATAAGAGAGATGGAGACTAATAGAAGCAGTGAACCTTGAATGGGAACATCTAATAAAAATACAGAAAACAATAGAATTGTAGTAAGGTTGATAACTGAAATTGCAAAATATGGTATGACCTTTGACACAATGATTTGATACGACTGCATTGGAGAAACAAGCAGAAGCTCCATCGTACCCGATTCTTTTTCTCGTGCAATTGATACCGAGGTCATCATGGCACATATTAACATTAGAATCATACCCATTACACCCGGCACAAAATTAAATGCACCTTTCAAAGTCGGATTATACAAGAATTTTAATTCTACTGAAATTCCATTTCTCGTGCCTATGTAGCCGGCTTGTTCCATAAAGAAAGATTTAATGATGTTTCCGGCATACATGGTTACAGTTGTAGCTGTGTTGGGGTCTGAGCCGTCGGAAATCAGCTGAATAGCAGCGTCACCATAGGGTATTGAATTTTCTTGATAATTTTCACTGAATACTAATATAAGCCCAAGCTTCCCATTCTTTAGCAGTTTGTCAATATCTTCACTATCCTCTAAATATCCTTCAAAAATAAAATACTCGTTCATTGACAATTTATTTACAATGCCCAAAGTAAGAGCGTCACGTGAAGGGTCTAAAACAGCAAAACTTGTATTTCGCACTTCATTTGTCATCATAAATCCGAACAAAATCAGCATTAGTACAGGAAGTAGAAGCAAAATTATCATCGTCCACCTATCGCGTGATATATGATAATATTCTTTCATTATGAAGGTTCTGATTTTTTGCATTTTTAATCTGATTTTCTTGATGATTTTCTTGCCATTCGATGAAACACCTCATCCATATTCGAAACACCGAATTGTTCTTTCAAATTATTCGGACTGTCTAAGGCTTCGATTCTTCCATCAACCATGACAGATACACGATTGCAATACTCGGCTTCATCCATATAGTGAGTTGTAACAAATACGGTAATACCCTTGTCTGAAGCATCATAAATCATTTCCCAAAAGTTTCTTCTTGCTGAAGGATCAACTCCACCGGTCGGTTCGTCAAGAAATACTATTTTCGGTTCATGGAAAATTGCTACAGAGAACGCAAGTTTCTGTTTCCATCCTAAAGGTAGCGACTTAACAAGAGTATTTTTTTCATTTTCAAATCCCAAGTTTGTTAGTAATTCTATCGTTCGTGGTTCGATTTCTTGCTCAGGAACACCGTAAATTCCTGCATATAAGCGTATGTTTTCCCATACTTTCAAATCTTCATAGAGTGCGAATTTTTGACTCATATAGCCGATGTTTCTTTTTATTTGTTCCGATTGTTTGTTAATATCAAAACCTGCTACAATTCCACTTCCTGAAGTAGGTTTGCTCAATCCTGTCAACATCCTCATTGCCGTAGTTTTTCCGGCTCCGTTGGCACCTAAGAATCCGAATATTTCACCTTTAAAAACATTGAATGTGATGTTGTTTACTGCCGTAAAACTGCCAAATCTTTTTGTAAGATTTTGTGCTGAAATCACTGTTTCTCTTTCTTCATGATTGCTATCTGTTATACTTCTTGTCATTATCAACCTTTCAAGGAATTTTCAACGATTAATTCCAAAAAACAATCTTCGATGCTTGCCGAAACTTCGTTAATCCGGATGTCCTCATGTTCCATCTGTTTCAGTGATTTTATCAATTGATTAATATCGAAATCACTGTCTTTCATCGTAACATGGTGAGAATCGCCAAATGCAAAGCTTGTACGAACATAAGGTAGGCTCCGCAAGTCTTTCAGTAATTTAGACATCTGCTTGCCTTTCACAGAGTAAAGCTGATGTTTATACTCATTTACTATGTTTGTAGGAATGTCAATTTTCAGAAATTCTCCGTTTAAAATGAGTGCGATTCTGTCACAGAGAGCAGCTTCATCCATATATGGAGTTGATACAAGAATGCTTATATTCTCATTTTTTAATTTTTTTAAAATATCCCAGAACTCTTTTCTCGAGACTGGATCTACTCCGGTAGTCGGCTCGTCGAGGAAGAGAATTTTCGGCTTATGTATCAAAGAACAGCACAGTGCAAGCTTCTGTTTCATACCTCCGGATAATTGCCCGGCTCTTCTCTTTTTGAAAGGCTCCAAATGTACATAAATATCTTTAATCAGATGGTAATTTTGTTCGATAGTCGTATTGAAAACTTTGGCGAATACATTTAAATTTTCTTCAACTGTTAAATCTTGATATAGTGAAAATTTTCCGGGCATATATCCTATTTCATTTCTTATAGTTTTAAATTCGGATATGACATCCCTACCACCAATTCTAATATTACCTTCGTCTGCAAGTATTAATGTAGTCAATATGCGGAATAACGTTGATTTGCCTGCACCATCAGGTCCGATTATGCCGAACAACTCGCCGGAACTAACCTTGAAACTGATATCTTTCAATGCAGTTACATCAGTCTTTTCGAAAGGAGTATGCTTTTTGTATCGCTTAGAGACCGATTCGCATATTACCGTATATTCATTATCAAAAGAGTCCTTGTACATAATTCATTTCTTGTTTAGAATTAAACTTCCGTACATTCCAATTTTTAGATTGCCGTCATTTTTTACTGCAATTTTAACCGCATATACCTGATTAGCGCGTTCATCTTTAGTCTGAATGGTCTTGGGAGTAAACTCAGACTTACTCGAAATCCATTGTACTTCTCCGATATATTCACGTACTTCGTTTCCAAAGTCAGCGAAGATTTTTACCTTGTCGCTTGTTTTGATTTCACTCAATTGTGATGCACACAGATAAGCTCTGAATATCATATTCTCCATATCTGCAATTTTATACAGAGCCTTACCCGGTAGAGTAAGTTCATGTGCCTCGGCATACTTGGTAAGTACAGTTCCATCAATGGGGTTGATGATTCTGCATTTATTCAGTTGGTCTTCAATTTTACTTATTTGTATATTTATCGAAGCGATATCTTCTATCAAACCTTTTGAATTAATACTCAGTGTGGAATACTGTGCATCTAATTGTTTCTCTAATACTGCAATACTCGAATTGATGTCATCCAATTGTTTTTGACCGGCGACATTTGCTTTGACTAAATTCTCAATACGATTCTTTTCTCTTTTCTGAGTATTTATTTGTTGTTCGATTACAGCTATTTGCTTATGAATTTCGGGCGAACGAATTTCAACAGATTTTATATTATTCTCCAATAATTTCTTTTGGAGATATAACTGAGTACTGTCAATATATCCTACTAACTGCTCAGCTTTTAATATTTCTCCTTCTCGAATATTCAGTTCAAGAATTTTTCCGTTTGATTCGGAAGAAATTAAAATTTCTTGGGCTTCGAAAGTGCCGGAAGCATCATATTGATTTTCATCGTACTGACAAGAAGTTGCAAGGAATACAAATAAGATAAAGATGATTATTGTTTTTGATTCATTCATGTTGTTCACCGATAACAGTTATTTCAATCAATAATTTACTATGTTTTTTAAATTATAAATACTCATCAACAACTCAACTTGTCGCTGTTTCATCTCTAATTCAGCGTTGTTTTGTGATATGATAAGTCTAAGCAGTTCATTGTAGTTTGATGTACCGTTTTGCAATTTAACTTCGCCATATTCTTTTAATTTTTTTCTCAGTGAAATGATTTCTTCATCATTTTTCAATTGTTCTTCGAGTTTATTGATATTTCTTCTAATTTTTGTAATTTTCAATTTAGTATTGTAAACGAAGGTTTCTTCTCTTAGCTCAATATTTTTTTTATTAATTTCAATCAACTCTAAATTATTATCAAAGCTATAGAATCCACTGAGATTCCAGTCCAATCTAAGTCCGAAAATATAGTAAGGAGTGAATCCTGCTTCCAGCATATTTAAGCCGGGATTACCGTAAGCTCCGCGAAGGAACAATCCAATCTTTGGCATATTATAAGAGTGTAATAATTTTTCGCGATTTGTTTGTAGATTTCTTTGAGCTTCGAACAATCCGAGTTCAGGTCTGTTGA